>JAAUYH010227075.1_pt1 | contig 74309 bp, 69 predicted proteins | sample 7278061 | NCBI WGS metagenome assembly JAAUYH01 (sample SAMN14350203, study PRJNA611818) | marine sediment metagenome | isolation source: surface marine sediment (0.6m) | place: French Polynesia: Moorea | collected 2018-08 | reverse complement strand
GAGCAGGGGGAGCAGGGGGAGCAGGGGGAGCAGGGGGAGCAGGGGGAGCAGGGGGAGCAGGGGGAGCAGGGGGAGCAGGGGGAGCAGGGGGAGAGGGGGAGACTGGGAGACTGGGAGAGGGGGAGTAGGGGGAGCAGGGGGAGCCGGGGGAGCAGGGGGAGCCGGGGGAGCCGGGGGAGCAGGGGGAGCAGGGGGAGCAGGGGGAGCAGAGGGAGCAGGGGGAGAAAAAGATTAATTTTGTTTCTCGTCTTCCCACACTCCCCAAACTTCCCAAACTTCCCACACTTCCCACACTCCCCACACTCCCCACCCTTCCTAAGAATTAATTGACGAAATGGGGAAAAAACCCCTTAGAATAAGTAACGTTAGGTATCAAACTAAAAAAAAGGTAACAAATATATGACACCATCTTTAGCTAATTTCATATGGAGCCTAGTTTTGGGAACTGTTATCGTAGTTATCCCCATTACTATTGGACTGATCGTCATTAGTCAAAGCGATAAAATCAAGCGCAACTTCTAAGCTTGTTTGAGTTTGCCCCATCCTCAAGTTGGGTGGGGTTAAGTTAATAAAAGTGAACGGTTGACAGTTGAGTAAACCCTCTTAGCCACCTATATTTATGCTATATTGATACCGTGAGTAAGAGCAAGGTTGGTCATGCTGATATTTTGCTAGAACGGTGAAATTCCGGCCAGTAAGAGACGGGATCTAATTCTACGACTATGGTACAGGCAAGCAACGCAGCAAAAAGGAGTGATTTATTGCCGTAATGATGGGTACAACCACTCAGAAAGCATTTATTTAAAGTAAGTCCACAGTTTGATTAATTATTATCAAATCGAGGGATGTAGATGTCTTTTGAAGGGCATAAAAATAGATAAAAATCTAGCAAGTTAATAAGTGAAGACGTGGATTTATCCCGTCGGAATTTAGCGACTAGAATCCATGTCTTTCAAAACATGGAAACTTCAAGGAGAGCGATAATGGTTAATTTTGGGCTGAACTCAGCCAGCGTCCTCGGAATTTTTTTAGCCGTTGCCGGAGCAGGGTTATACTTCTTGCGAACGGTTCGGCCAGAGCTATCGAGAGATCATGATATCTTTTTCGCCGCAGTCGGGTTATTATGCGGTTTAATTCTACTATTTCAAGGATGGCGACTCGATCCCATTCTACAATTTGGACAATTTTTGTTGACCGGCTCGGCTGTATTTTTTGCCGTGGAAAGTATTCGTTTAAGAGGAGCAACCACCGAACAGGCCAGACGCAGTTCCTCCTTTGTTGATGACGATCGCCGTGTGAGTAAAACTCGAGTTTACACAGAAGCAGAACTCGATCGCCTAGAACCCTACGAAGACGAACAACCGACTTATCGCAATAACCCTCGTTTACAAGGATACGCTGATCCTCGCAGTAATCGCGGGTATGATGAAGAAGAGCCTCGGACTCGGCGATCGCGTCGTCGCCCTTCTTCTAGCGATCCTTATGGCGATCGCCCCTCTCCCCGACGAACAACCTCTTCTAACCGCCGCCCAAACCCCAACGATAACTACGACGCTTGGGATAACGCAGATGATATGTGGGAAGATCGCCCCAAAAAACGCAGTCCTAAGCGTCCTCGTCCAGAAACCTCACCCCCAGAAACCTCATCCCGTCCCCCTCGTCAACGTCGTCCTCGTCCTACCACAGAACCAAGACGTTATCCCTCTTCTCCAGAGGAAACCCCGACCCCGACGGACTATGTCGACTATCAACCCATTGATCCGTCTCAAAGTCCTAGAAAACGAAGTCCTAAACCCTCAAAACCTAACAAGAATTACGAAAGCGATCGCCCATCTGATCCCTCTAATTTTGATTATTAAAATGATTGTTGCTATCCCTAGAGACTAGGAGTAGGGCAAGAACAAGAAAGACAAGGGAAATAGGGAGGAAAATCAATATTCTTCCCATCATCTTCTCTTCTTCAAGTAATACCAAATCCGCTTATTATTGTAGAGTAAAATTTTTTCTCCCCCTGCTTCCTCTGCTTCCTCCGCTTCCTCAGCTTCCCTTGCCTTCTCAATATGATAAATGAGTTTGGCATAATTGATTAATAGCCATAATAATAATTTCGGGTTCGTCTATCCAGACAAAATGACTACTTTTATTAGCTAAAATTTGATGAGAATTGGATGAAAGTTTAAGTAATTCATCGTGAATAATATCTCTAAGTTTATTGGTAGCTTTTAAAGGTAAGAAGAATGTAAAAATAGAAGGGTTAAAAAAGGTTTTTGATTTGATGCTAATCAGAGGAATATCACCTAAGTTATTGGCCTTTTTTACTTGGGTAGCACTGGTTTCTAAATTCCAGATTTCTCTAGCCATCGTTAACCAATGTTTGGGATGATAAAAGGATTGTTTAACGGTTTTAAGACTATCTTGATTAAACTTCCTTAATTGCGGTTTAATTAATTCAAATATTTTACAAGTTCCTAATAGTCTTATCAATCCTAAGGTAGCTCCAAAAATTGACATGATAAACCCTGAAAAGAAAAATAATTTTAGTAACTTTACCGATAAAGGTAACTTTAACATCCCTTTTTCATGAAGTCCATCCGTTAAAATAATCCCACAAACTTTCTCAGGAAAATAATGAGCATATAATCTCACATTATAGCTACCAAACGAATCACCGACTAACAAATAGGGTGGATTAACCTCTGCTTTTTGTAAAAGCTGATCCAACTCATCAACAATTTCCTGACTACATCGCTTTTTTGGACTAGAATCACTCCAACCATATCCTGGTCGATCATAGATAAAAACGTTCGTAATTTTCGCAATTTCATCGATTAAAAAATAACCTTCTATCCCTCCCAAACTATGGTCAAATACCACAGTAACATCACCCATTCCTTTCTGATAATAATGAACCTTATAACCCCCTAAATCAACTAATTTTCCTGGAGGAACTTCTTGAAAAACTTCCCAATATCTAATTAACCAATGATAGCTAGTTGTGAAACATAAAAAAATAATTTTGAGATAATTAAAAAGGACTTGATTATCCATACCACTGTTAAAAGTAAATTATAAAAAATAGCCAAAAAATTGACGGTTATTACTAGGCCGACACGCTATAATAGTTAAGGTTATTAAGATTAACACTTATTTGGCCATAAAATAACTTAATCTTGCTTTTTTCTGTCATATCTTAACAATGTCTTCCAATCAACCGCAACGGGAACCCCATTCAGCCTCTAGTTTAGAAGAAATTCGCGCCACACGCCTCGAAAAAGTAGAACAGTTGAAACAATTAGGGTTAATCCCTTATGCTTATCAATGGAAATCTACCCACGATGCTGCCACTTTACAAGATAAATATGCCAGTCTAAAGGATGGGGAGGAAGTGGAGGTAGACGTTGCGATCGCAGGAAGAATTATTGCTCGTCGTGTCTTCGGAAAACTGGCTTTTTTCAACCTACAAGACGAAACTGGAACCATACAATTATATCTGGATAAAAAAGAAATTCAGGCACACATGAGTGATCTTGAAAGTGCCTTTAATCATCTCAAAAAATTGACTGATACGGGGGATATTATTGGGGTAAAAGGAAGCATAAAAAGAACTGAAAAAGGTGAACTTTCTGTTAAAGTCAAAGAGTATAAAATCTTAACTAAATCCCTATTACCGTTACCTGATAAATGGCACGGGTTAACGGATACAGAAAAACGCTACCGTCAACGATATGTAGACTTAATTGTTAACCCCCAAGTTAGACAAACCTTTCGTCGTCGGGCCCAGATTACTGCTTCTATTAGACGTTATTTAGATAACCAAGGCTTCATAGAAATAGAAACCCCCGTATTACAGTCAGAAGCAGGGGGAGCAGAAGCCCGTCCTTTCATCACTTATCATAACACCTTAGAGATGGATTTGTACCTAAGAATTGCCACAGAATTACATCTGAAAAGGTTAATTGTAGGTGGGTTTGAAAAAGTATTTGAGATGGGGAGAATTTTCCGAAATGAAGGGGTTTCCACCAAACATAATCCTGAGTTTACCTCCATTGAAGTGTATCAAGCTTATGCTGATTATAATGATATGATGGAGTTGACAGAAGCCATTATTACCACCGCAGCAGAAGATGTTTTAGACAGTTTAAAAATTACTTATCAAGGAGAAGAAATCGACTTATCAACCCCTTGGCGACGGGTAACTATGCACGATATTGTTAAAGAAAAGAGTGGCATAGATTTTGAAAAGTTTACAGACTTTGAAGCAGCAAAAAATACAGTCAAAGCAGCCGGTTTAGAAGTCCCTGAAACCTGTCAAAGCTTAGGTAAATTACTCAATGAAGTGTTTGAACAAACCGTAGAAGAAACCTTAATTCAACCGACATTTATCCTTGATTTTCCTGTAGAAATTTCTCCTTTAGCTAAACCTCACCGCAGTAAACAAGGATTAGTTGAACGCTTTGAATTGTATATTGTGGGACGAGAATTAGCCAACAGTTTTTCAGAATTAACTGATCCCATTGATCAACGAGAAAGGTTGGAAAAACAAGCCGAACAAAAGGCAGCCGGAGACTTAGAAGCCCATAGTGTTGACGAAGATTTCTTAACAGCATTAGAATATGGTATGCCCCCTACAGGCGGTTTAGGAATTGGCATTGATCGCCTGATTATGTTATTAACTGATTCTGCGAGTATTCGGGATGTTATTGCATTCCCCTTGCTAAAAAATCAGAGTATTGCTATCAAGTCTTTTGATTATGATCAAGATACGAAAACGCTTAGAATTGAGTTCACTAATGGCGGAATTTATAAGTATCATGATGTTCCGCAACCTGTGTATGATGAGTTAGAAAAAACCCCATCCAAAGGACAATATTTTAATGCTAACATTAAAGATATATTTGGCTTTGATAAGGAAACCTAATATAGTAAGTTAGGGAGAAGTTACCACTTTTCTCTCCTTACTAACTTCAGTTTCAAACTCATATCCTCCTGCTTGTACTTGTAATTTTCCTTGTTTATAGCCTAAAAAGATGGGAGATTTATCAGTTGTTGGACTGTTATAAAGGGCAAAATTTTCTGACCATTGATGTAAGTCTCCATTACGCATAATCATGGGTAAAAGATTGAGAGGATTATAAATTAATTTTAAGGTTTGTTGATTACTTCCTTGATAGTTTACAATTCCTTGAGTTAACTTTTCTACGTTAAGCTGACTCTTTGTTTTGATATTATTTTTAAATTGCTCATAACTGCCGTGGGTTTCCTTTTCTCCAACTTCTAAAGCAAACCCATAAAAATTTTCCTTATTTCTTTCTGCTGTTAAAAATTTTTCTTGTTCATATCCCTTTTTATTACTATTCACTTCTTGATACTGTTTTAAATTAATAGGATGAATCGCTAACCAAGTTTTCTCTAATTTAAAGAACCAAATATTATCTTCAATTTCTTCCAGGGCATTTTGAGGGATTTGAAAGTTAAAATTAGCTTGAGAGGGAGGTCTTAACCAGATTAAAAGATTACGATATTGTCCTATTTGATCTCCCGAATTTTTCCCCGGATTAACTAATCTTTTTCCAGTATTAGCCACAAAATAATCAACCCCTCGCTGAGAATTATAAGCCATTAATTTAAACGGGGCCACATCCCCATCAGCAAATTTTGCTACCAAACTCCCCATTTGATAACTATGACCAAAAAACTGAGTTTCCCAGTATCCCGGTTCATCAAAATTACCAGGTTTCCAATTTTCATATAAAGGTTTACTGCTCAAAATTTCCACAGGTTTATTAAAGTTTTTGTGGGCTAATGCTACCGCCGCTAAAGGAGGACGATAGGAACTGGTAACGAGAAATAAACTATCAGTTTCAGGACGATTATTTGGTAAGGGAGTGTCCCCAAAATATAACCAAAACGTCCGTGCAGCCGATGCCCTCATAGCCACATTTCCTCCCCCATAATCACGCTTTACTGGACCTCCCCAACCCCCTCGATAATATTTAATCCCAGCAGCGATAGACATCCAATCTAAGGCCGCTTTTGCTAATAATTTAACCTCGGGATCTTTAGCAAAATCATAAAGATTTAGATAGGGTGCAAACGTATGTCCATGATACACTTCTGAGTCCCATTCTCCCATACCAATATGATACAAAGCCCACACATATCGCTGAATTTTTTCTTTATAAATTAAGCGTGTTTTCTCATTACCTGTTTCTTCGGCCATTAAGTAAACAGATGTTTCTCTCATTGCCCTTAAATTGTCCGTATTGCGTCCATCAACCCATCTTCCTCGCCGACTAATATCCCAGTCTCGACCGCTACCATCTCCTAACCCATAAACAGGATGAGGACGGGTTAAAGGATCTTCTTGAGTCCATTTTTTTGCCCCCTCAAACATCCGTTGTTTATAGTCAGAATCAAGAAATTTTCCATACAAAAAATACTTACGAATTTGTCCTTTTAACGTGAAACAATAATAGTAATCAATACCGTCAGTTTGTTGGTGATCTTCAGCTTGGGGATCTTCTCGTTGTAAAAAAGCGATCGCTTTCTCTTCATTTCCTGCTAAAAAATCTAACATTGCTCTCGGATAAGACCGTTTTTCGTTTTCTCCATAAGCACTCCCGTAACTTTTGATACCGGCATAAAAGTTAATAATTTCTAAGGCTCTTTTTTGATAACTTTGTTCTAATTCTTCTGTCCATTGATTGCGGTATTTTGGCTCAACTTCAGGTAACTTTAAAGAAGACATTTGACTCAATTCTGCCGTTACAGATGTTGTGTTAATCAGGCCAGATGAACAGCTTATTAATGGGGTAGAACATAGTAAGGTTAAACTAAGAGGATAACTCAATATAGATAGTTTCATGACTTATTAATCGTTAATAATTTCAAAATTATAGTCAGCAAAATTACTACTTTGACGAATGACTCGAACTAATAAAGGATCGGTATTGCGATCGCCACTTTTGAGAAATTGTAAGGGTTCTCCTGATGTTTCTGAGGGAGATAAATTGGTTTGTTGTAAATTAATCAACACGGTATTTCTTGTGGCATTTTCAAACAATGCTTTAGTGAATGCTTTAGTGGCATCATAACTGGTTGCTGTACGCCAACTGACTCGACCTCCCCATCGTTTTGCTGCTAAAGTTGTGTAAGGATAAGTATTCCTAGCAAACCAAGGAACCGCTAATACTAAACCGTCTACTCCCCCTTGACTTAATTTTAAGGTAGCAGGGTTATATAGTGCATCACCCCCTAATAATTTTTTAGGGTTTTCTAGATTAGCATTAGCATCAGCAATTTGCAAAGAAAGGTTAATAATCTTATTATCAGTATTGGGAAATAAAACAAACCCATCTACTTGATTTTTTAGGGCTTCTACTGTACTTTTAGGATTAAAATTAGGAAGACTCATATCTAATACCGTTGTTGTACCTAACAATTGAAATCCATTAACAAATGCTTGTTTGAGACTTTCACTATAATTGCTGGTGGATGTGTAAAAAACAGCCAAATTACTCATATTATTTCTGACAGCATATCGGGCTAAAAATTGCCCTGCTTTGGCATCGGATGGCACCGTTCTAAAAAAAACATTACCAGATAAACTGGTACTGGTGCTAGTAGGAGAAATCATCGCTATTCCTGCTGTTTCATAGGCTTCTAATCCTTTAGCACTGGCACTACTGGAATTATGACCAATCACGCCTAAAATATCATTATTATTAACAATTTTTTGGGCAACTTGTTGAGCATAATTAGGATCATTACTATCATTAACAATGACTATTTCTAATAATCTATTATTAATACCTTGTTGATTAAATTGAGTTTGTGCTTGTGCGACTCCCCGTAACATTTCTTCTGCATTGGTTTGTTTTTGATCCACTGGAACAACCGCAGCCAAAGTGAAGGGTTTTCCTTGTTTTCTTGCTTGTGAATTATTTAGATAAATTTGCACTTCTGGATCATTGGGTGCTGCTTGAACTGCTTGGGTAAACTGTTGATAAGCTTGGTCATAATTTCCTGCTTTAAATGCTGTTATACCTTGGTCTACACTCGGATTAATTTGATTGGTAAATAAACGGCGATCGCCACTACTAAATCGTTCTTCTAGAGGAATACCAGTTAAACTAGGATTAGTAGGCGATGGAGTCGTTGTTGATGAAGTAGAAGCGTTAGGTGTTGGGTTAGAAACAGGGTTTTTATCAGGAATAACAAGGGGTTTCAATGCTAATTCCCAAAGCACAATAATAATGGTTAAGGTTCCAATCGTGCTTAAGATAGCGAAGATTATTTTTAAGGTCTTATTCATAAATAATTGAAAGTAATTGTAATTTTGTCTAATTTTTACTCAATCATAGCTTATACCAATTCTCAAAAGTTATTAAAGACTTATCTTGTCATTGCGAGAAGAAAAATCAACATTACTCTCTGATTCTCACTCAAACCCCCCGAAGCAATCACCGTAACATTATAAATATGTTCAGTCTATAGATTCTTACTCACACTCGTAATCAACAGATGCAAAAGTATAATTTGAGCCGGCTGGTGCATTTTTAGTACCTTGAACAACTTGAACTAAAATAGGAGGAGTATTGCGATCGCCATCACCAAAAAATCTTAAAGGTTCTCCTGATGTTTTGTCTTTTAATAAGTTAGTTTGTCTTAAGTTATTCAATATCGTTTCTCTTGTTGCATTAGGAGATAATGCGTGAATAAATGCTTGAGTTGAATCATAACTGGTTGCAGTACGCCAACTTACCTGTCCTCCCCATCTTTTTTCTGCTCTTTCCGTATAAGAATAATTTTTGTCAGCAAACCAAGGAACTGCTAGTATTAACTTTTCTACTACCTTATCACCATCGATTAAAACTTCAGGATTATAGATAGTATCTCCTCCTAATAGTTGAAAGGGTTGAGGTAATTCTTTATTCGCTTTTGCTACTTCTAAAAAAATCTTGATAATTTCTTCGTCGGTACTGGGAAAGAAAACAACTGCATCTACTTTATTTATTAAAGATTGGACTTTATCTTCTGGATTGAAACTAGGATCACTCATATCAATTAAGTTGTTCCTTTCAATTGATCCTCGGAAGTTTTCAGCAAAATCATCTTTAATAGTAACACTATAAGCACTTACAGCATCTATGTTTAATCCAGCTTTTTCTGTATAAAATATGGCTAATTCTTTCAAATCATTATTGAAAGCATAGTCAGCTAAACAACTAGCTAGTTTTTCATTAGAAGGAACAGTTCTAAAAAAAATATAACTGGATAAGTCCGTTGCGGTACTGGTAGAGGAAATAACTGGGAGGTTAGCTTGGGTATATTCAGGTAATGCTGCTTTAGTAGAACTACTTGAATTATGTCCAATGACTCCTAAAACAGAGGGATTATTAGCTAGTCTTTGAGCAACTTGTTGAGAAATCTCAGGTTTGTTACTATCATTAACGATCATAATTTCTAGTAATCTATTATTCAAACCGTTGTTATCATTAAATTTAGTTTGTGCATCAGCAATTCCCCGTAATATTGCTTTAGCATTATTTTCCTTAGTATCCATAGGAACTACTGTTGCTAAAACAAAAGGTTCTTGATGTTGCTGTCTTGCTTGACTATTATTCAAATAAATTTGAACTTCTGGATCACTACGATTGGCTTCAACTGCTTCTCTGAAATATTCCTCAGCATCATCATACTTTTTTTGGTTAAAAGCTTCTATCCCATTCTGGATATTAACTTCATAAAATAGACGACGTTCACCAACGCTAAATCTATTTTCTAGTGGTATTATCTGGTTCAGATTATTCAGATCATTAGGATCATTCGGAGCAACTATTGGTAGAATAATGTTTCGACAAAACAATTCCCACAGGACAATTACTATGGCAATGATACCAATAATACTAAAGAATTTAATAAGCTTTTTGGGAGGTTTTTTCATAAATGTTATCAGTTAAATTTAATAATACTATGAGTAATAAAAATGGTTATATTTCTAAATCAAGGAAGTTGAATAAGAGAAGAGTTGTCTGTTTGATTATTCAAGGGTGTATATTTAATTAACACTTTGTAAGTCATAAAAATCATAGCTGATAAACCAATTAAAGCCAAAATAAAGTAAATAATATTTTCAGCTTTTTTTGTAAAATTATTTAACTTATTTTCTTGAAAAAATTCATTTAATATATTATTAAAAACAGATTTATAAATTTTATTATAAACTTCTAATTTATTATTTCTTTTAACCATAAATCCTGACAAACGTAATTCTAATTCTTCTGGAGTTGAACTAATCAATAGACCATTAATAATACTATTTTTATCATAGTTAGAAAAAAAACTAAAGTGGTTTTTAATATAAATTAACCTTTGATGAATAGTTCTTAAATGTTGAGGATGATCTTGAGATTGCCAATGTTCAATGATTTTCCATTGAATTAAATAATTAATATAATGTTTTTCTGATTTACCGTGTATTCGGTTAGAGTCTTGTTGAATAAAATAACAAATTTTTTGAGTTAAAAAAGGTTGTCCTCCTGTCCATTCTAAAATTTCTTTCATTACTGCTTCAGGATCATCCACTTTCTGTTTTAATCCTTCCCATAAAGGTTTTGTTTCTTGTAATGTGAATCCTTCTAATTCAATGGCTTTACCAATATTAAAAGGGGTTAGAGCGTTGTTTGACATTAAATCACAAGGATTAGCAACACCTGAAATTATAAAAGTTAATTGATTATATTTAGAATTATGAGACCGAGCTTGATAAAATCCACGAATTAAGGTAAAGAAATCATCTTTAAAATCAAACTTAATAATACTATCAATTTCATCAAAAAAGATAATTATTTTTGCTAGGTTATTCTTCGTTATAACATCCTCAATAAAAAGTTTAAATCTGTTTCTCGGTGATAAATTTTGATGAGAATCCCACCATCTATAGATATTATCAATCTCAAAAATAGCATTCAATCGTTCAATGAGTCCAAAGTACCATTCTTCAATACTACTGTTTTGATCACCAATCAAAGAAATGTCAATAAAAACAGAGCTAAAACCCTCTCTTTTTAAACGTTGTGATATTTTAATCGTTAGGCTAGATTTTCCCATTTGTCGAGCATTTAAGACATAACAACATTCTCCTTTTTTCAAAGCTTCATAAAGTTCGTGATCTGCTTTACGTTCAATATAAGTTGGATGATTCGGTGGTAAACTTCCCCCTACTTTATAATCGTAGGGAGGTTTAACTGCTCTATTCATTGTATTCCCTTTAGATTTTCTTTAAAGTATATACGATATAATTGGCATCTTAGCTCTATTTTTTCGTTCTTGCGTGTAATAAATCCTAAATCCTCCAATTTAGTAATTTCATCAAAGCTCAATTTTGTTTCCTGCGATGTTTCAATAATTTCTTGAAACTTCTTATATAATTGTTTATTTTTATTTCGCCTTAATATGAAGAACTGTTGTATTAAAAAGTTACTATAAATTCCTGATTTTGTAGAGGATTTTTTGAGAATTTCATCAAGATTCTCTATTTTGCTTGAAAGGTGTTGAAAGGTTAAATTAATTAGATAAGGATGGCTACCAATTAAAGCTTTCAGCGTATCAATATCATTTGGTTCCAATTTAAGTTTATACTGTTTTGCTAGTTTGTCTATTTGTACATCATTCAACTGTTTTAATTCAAGATGTATCCCTGTATTAAATGGAGATTGATTAATATCTAATTGGCTATAGTCTTCTACATAGGCTAAAGCTAACCTTAACTTCTCCCATGTTGAATTAATTTTTGCCGTTTCGTGCCAACTTCTGAGCATAGATAAAAACCCCTCAGCAACTTCTACATATTCAAGTTCAAATAATTTATCTAATTCATCTAACCCTAATATTAAAGGTGGTTCATTAGAAGATAATACATACTGTTCAAAAAATCCTGTTGCCTTTAGCTTACTATTTCCTGGATGTTCTTTCCATTGATATTGCTTAAATTTGTCTTGTAACCCTAACATTTGAGCAACACTAACACAAAAGAACTGCAAAAATTTATCTAAAGAGCTAAAATCTTCTTTTTCTCCTAATCTCATAGATAAACTAATTCCCCTTAATCCTTGCTCTTTTCCATAGTTAATTAAACGAGATAAAAAGGTTGTTTTACCCATTTTAGGAGAGCCTTTAATTCTCAATAAACAACCAGGTTTAAGTATCTCTGTCTTAGCTGTTTTTTCTAGAATAGGATGTTTAACATAATAATTGGTCGTAACTTCTGACAGTTCTTCTATAGATATTGCTTGGGTTAACTCAGCTTTTTGTGTTGTTTGGAATCTTGCGATCGCCTCTTTGAAATTCGTCTTACTGACTTTCTCTCCTAAAGTATCTGACAACTCTTTCCAAAACTTATGACCTAAATCACCTTTAAAATAACTTGCTTCATATGGTTCATTTTCCACCATCTCATCATAAGTTAAACCTTGCCAAGAACCCTTAAATAAGACAGTTTCAGCATCACTTAATGCTCTTCCATGTTTGGAGCGCATAACTTGATTTACGGTTTTGAGTGCTTCATTTAGTTCCATGTTGATAAATATAGAAATTCCCATATTTGTCGAGTCCAGTCTGTTTGAGTTGTAAGCCAAAAGCAACAGATAAGAATTAGCAATAATATTTGCAGTCTACCTGATCAGAGTAGAAAACACCATAATAAAATTAAGTACCCTGAAATACCTTGAAATACCTTGCTTAAACAGGATTTAATAGGTAGAATATAAAAGATGGTCAAAGTCAAAGTTGAAGTTAAAACTGGTAAAAACTTGTCATCATGAATAATAATTCTATTCTTAAATCAGTTGCACGAACAAATCCCCTTCCTGTCCCTAAAAAATCTTATCTTAAACCTCCTCTCGCTGAAGCCAAAAATAGGGGTTTAAAGATCAAGAAGCAGCTATTGGAAGCAGAAGGAGGATGTGCTAAGAGTAAAAAAATTTCTGAGACGTTAGGAATGTCTCCTCAAGTCATTGATCAACGTCGTCAGCAGGGGAAACTAATGGGTTTTTCTAATGAAAAAGGTAAATATATCTATCCACTTTGGCAATTTACAAACAAAGGAGAAACCATCAATGGATTAGAAGAAGTCTTAGAAAAACTACAAGACTTTGATCCTTGGATGCAAATTGCTTTTTTCCTCAATCCTAATGTTCGTTTAAACGATAAAACTCCTTTAGAGATGTTACGAATGGGAGAGATAGAACCGGTTATTAATAGTGCGATCGCTTTTGCCAATGACGAACCCGACTAATAATTTACCAGGGGAACATCCCTATCCCCCATCAGATTTATTTAGAAGAGAATTACCCCTGAAAATTATTGAAGCAAGAACGGTTTTTTATCGAGTACATCAAGCTCAATACGATCCTATTTATTTTAATAATTCTAGTCAAGGTAGATTTAATATACCCGAAGGGGTTATGTATTTAGGAATAGATGAATGGGTTGCTTTTCGGGAAACAATTGGCTCTTTTAGTGAGTATCGCTTAATTAGTTGTGAAGAGTTGAAAAAGCGTCGTTTGAGTCAAGTTATTAGTAGTCGTAATTTGTCTTTAGTGGATTTAACAGGAAACGGATTAACATTATTGGATGCCGATGGTAGACTGTCAACAGGTAGCTATAATATTGCTCAAAGATGGTCACAAGCTCTGCAAGATCACCCTTCAAATCCTGATGGTATTTATTATCGATCTCGATACGATCTTGCTCGTTTCTGTTTAGCATTATATAACATACGAACTAATTCTATTTTACAAGTTATTAAGACTTATGATTTTCTGAGTGAGGAGTATCAAGGGAGATTAGGTGAAATATTAGATGAGTATCAATATGGTTTGATCGAAATGGATTAATTAATAAGTAGAACTATATTTTCTTAATTACTTAGAATTAGCTAAAAAATTCATTTTACTTGAGTTTATGTATATAATAAATTCTTATTTCTTATGCTAATGGTGTATCTTTTACCATATCGTCATAAATCAAGTCTTGCCAAGATCCCTTAAATAAAACAGTTTCAGCATCATTTAACGATCTTCCTGGTTTGGATAGCATAATTGGATACACAGTAGAGAGTGCTTCTTTTAGTTCCATTGTGATAAGAATAATAAATTTCAGTACCTTGTTTTTTCTTGATTTAGCTATAATGATAAGAGAAACTAAAAACTTGTAAATACTTGTCATCATGAATAATAATTCTACTCTTGAATTTGTTGCGGGCAAAAATTCATCCGCTTTGATAACACAACTAGCCAAAGATTTGAATATTTCAGAAGAGGAAGTTATGCAAAAAGGACTTCTGTTTATGAAATTGTATGCAGGACTACAGAAATCCAAAAGGGGACGTATCCTTTTAGAAACAAACGGAGAAACACAAGAGATAATTATCTAAAATGTCTTCAAATCCATCTGCAAATCCTGAACAAAAAACAAAAACCAACTCGGAAAATTTGAAATTATTTGCCGAGGAGTTTGGTGATGGCAAGTCTAATGATTCAGAATCTCAAACTATTGACGATTTAAAAGCTATGAGTTCTGAAAATCGTAAAAATAGAAATAATTGGATAGCTTCTATTTTAGCTGTTGCTTTGTGGGCTGTCCTTATTTTCACTATCGCTTATCATTTGATTACGACGGTTAACTTTTCCCAACATCTTTTAACTTCAGATAGTTCTGTAGAACTTGAAAAAGTAAAAACTGCTGTAACATTGGTTGATGATACCGCTAAAACCCTCTATTCTTTTTTAGGGACTTTGGTAACTGCTGTGACTGCTTATTATTTCAAAACCGTTGCAGATGAAGTTAATAGGAATTCTTCTTAACAGCACTTAATTAATACCCTTGATTTTCAAGCGTTTTTAATGGCAACACCTCGATACATATAACCTGCAATTTTAGGTATATCTGAAGCATAAAATTCTTCTATTTGTACTTGATTAAACTGAGTTTCAATTAATTGTTTCATATTACGATTTAAGTGACAACCATCAGCAATAATTTTTTGCAGAGGAGTTAAGCGATTTTGCCATACTTGAATATTTGCTTCATTACTTAACCCATGTTCAATGAAATAGAATTTTTCCCCTGGTTTTAAGACGCGATAAATTTCTGATAAAGCTTGTTCAATCTGAGGAATACTACATAATGTCCAGGTACTCACCACTGCATCAAAACTATTATCATTCATCGGTAAATTTTCCCCTCCTAACACTTTATTTTCAACAGGAATAACACTCGATTCAATTCGTTTTTTAGCATAGCGATTCATTCCTTGATTGGGATCAATTACTGTTAGTTTTGTGACGGTTTCAGGATAATAAGCAAGATTTAAGCCAGTTCCAAACCCAATTTCTAAAACGTCTCCTGAAATATCTTTTAATAACGCTTTTCTATAGTCAGAAAAAGGGGAACCCGACATCATTAAATCAATTCCCCAAGGAAAAATAATATCAGAATAAAAACCCACGTATCCTCCTTGTAATTTGCTGCTTTAAGAGACTGTTCCTAAACAAAATATTAAGTAGGGTGCATTAGGAAAACTATATTTTTTGGGTAGTTACTATAATTTTTTTGTGCCGTAATGCACCGAAAACTTACTTTTTGGTGTATTACGCTACGCTAATACACCCTACAGTTTTCTTAAGATTTACTTTACAAACAGTCTCTAAATTAAATGTTTTGCTAATTCTAAATCAAAATAGTTTTTATTTTTAATTTCTCCTTGAATAAGGGTAAACGCATTATTCGGTTCTCCTAAATGATTTAAGACTAAACTAGCTAGAGAGAAATCTTGTTCTTTTGTATAATCATGTATGGTAATAACCGTTTTCAAATTAGCTTGATAAGCGGCTTGTAAACCATGAAAAGAATCTTCAAAAACTAAACATTCTTCTGGGGGCAAATTCATTTTATCTAAGACATAGTTATAAATATCGGGTGCTGGCTTTTTATTAGCAACAATATCCCCGGCTGCAATCACTTCAAACCAATTAGGATTTAAGTGTTTTTCTAACAACGCTAAGGCATTGGGTAACGCGCTAGTTGTAGCGATCGCAAGTCTTATTCCCTCCTGATAAGCTTCTTCAATTAGTCGTTTGACTCCCTGACGTAATTGAATTTCTCCCGATGATAATAGCTGACGATAATGGGTTGTTTTTGCTTGATGAAGTTGTGGGATTAAGGTTTCTGAATTTTCCTTGATATCAGGCTGGTATTGTTGTAAATAATAGCTAATTCTTTCTTTTCCTCCCGAAATTTCTAATAACTCTCCATAGAGACTTTCAGACCAATACCAGTTTAAATCGGCTTCAGCAAAAGCACGATTAAAAGCAATGCGATGGCCATCTTTTTCCGTTTCAGCTAATGTACCATCCACATCAAAAATCAAAGCCTTTAACTGTATCATAATTGAGGTTTTCTCGCTAACAAATTGTCGTTAAATGTTGCTATGCCGTGCCAATGTTTTTTTTTGCAAACATTCCCTAACGATTAAAGTCCATCAACCACAGGATGGAAATAAAAAGCTAAACTAATGAGTACATAAGTAGCCAATAATAAAGTCCCTTCCAGCCAATTAGAACGACCATCCGAACTAATAGAATTAGTAATCAACACTGCTACAGCCACAGCCACCAATTCAAACGGATTAAAATCTAAATCCATCGGTTGTCCTAAAAACCAGCCAGCAATCACTAAAACAGGGCCAACAAATAAAGCAATTTGTAAACTTGATCCTACCGCCACTGACATCGACAAATCCATTTTATTTTTCATGGCCACCGTAACCGCCGTGGCGTGTTCTGCGGCATTACCCACAATAGGTAATAAAATGACCCCAGTAAATAAAGCCGTTAAACCCAAAGCTGAAGTCGCTTCTTCTAAAGAATTGACCAATAATTCTGATTCAACCGCAACCCCGAGGGTAACTAATAAAAGAATAATAATCCATTTAGTGAGATTAACATTATGGTCTTGTTCTTCCCTTTTTTCTTCTTCTGCGGCCACTCCCACATCATACAAATAAGCATGAGTTTTCATCGAGAAAAGTAAAGTTAATCCGTAGACCAAAATTAAAACAACTGCCACCGCAACCGATAAATGTTGTAACGTTTGCTCTTCAATACCACTGGAAGTATATTGCACTGCTGTGGGTAATAAAATAGCAATTACCGCTAAATTCATGGAAGACGCATTGAGACGGGCCGCCACTGACTGAAATTCCTGCTCTTTATAGCGAAGTCCACCTAAGAGCATAGAAAAGCCCACCACTAACAATAAATTGCCGATAATTGAGCCAGTAATGGTGGCTTTCACCACACCAATTAATCCTTCTTTTAAGGCAACGAACGCCAAAATTAATTCCGTCGCATTGCCAAACGTAGCATTTAATAACCCTCCCAAATTTGGACCGACAACCACAGCGATTTCTTCTGTGGCCTGGCCCATCAAAGCAGCTAATGGCACAATGGCTAAGGCGGCAGTAATAAACGTGATCGTTGCTCCCCATTCTAGGAAGTGAGAGCCTAGAGATAAAGGGATAAAAATCAATAAAATTGACAAAATAGCACTCTTATTCAACATGATTGTCCTCAAGAATAGGTTAAACGCCTCAAAGCTTTATACAGACCTTTTTCAGTTTAGTTCATCCATCAATGAACTTGACATCTTCTCAAAATGTAAAGTTATATGATAAAACTATTGCAATACTGATAGGAGTATTTAGGGTCTAATCATGAGCCAAGCCAACCCCCACAAACCTCAAGATCAATACAAAAAACAAATACCTGTTGTGGTTTATGAACCAGACAGTCGTGTAAGGCACCCGATTAGGTTCATAAAAGAAATGTGGTACGATTTGCTTGCTTCACGTGAATTAGCATGGCAACTCTTTCAACGAAATCTTCAATCTCAATATCGTCAGTCCATACTGGGTGTTCTCTGGATTTTTATTCCGCCTTTAGTGACGGCTATCGGTTTAACCTTTCTCAGAGAAGCAAAAATTTTAAACCTAGGAGAAACCCCTATTCCCTATCCTGTTTTTGTTGCCCTTAGTATGACCCTGTGGCAAACCTTTATTCAGACATTCAACAGTACAATGGGTGCCGCTCGTACGGCTAAAGGGATGTTGACCAAATTAAACGTCCCCCCAGAAGCGTTTGTGATCGCAAAATTAGCACAAATTTTATTTAATTTTATGATTCAACTGATTCCGATTTTTTTCCTGTTTGTCTGGTTTAAAGTCGGGGTTAGTTGGACAATTCTGCTTGCGCCAGTTGCTTTTATCCACTTAATAATGTTTGGGACAGGGATGGGATTGCTCTTAGGACCGTTCTCTTGTCTCTATGGTGATGTCAGTAGAGCTATCGGTTTTATAACTCGGATTTGGCTATTTGTAACCCCTGTAATTTATCCTCAACCGAGAAGCGGAATCTGGTCAATTTTAGTCTCCATTAATCCTGTGACTCCCCTATTGGTAACCACAAGAGATTTGATAACCACTGGAGATATTACCAATATCGGAGGATTTTGGCTCGCTAGTGCTGCTGCTTTTATTACGACCTTTTTTGGATGGCTCTTTTATCGCTTAGCATTACCCTTTTTGGTGGAAAGAGCATAAGACTATTGAACACTCCACCAACTAAATCAAAGATTATAGTTGGGGATTCTTTTTGCACCAAGTGAAGGTGTTACCGAGAAAGGTGGTGTCCGCACCGGATCGCAAGACTTTTGCTTGCCAATCCCTCAGTAAAAGCAATCTTATCGATGTAGATGATTACTTATAGGCAAAAGGTCGTGTCTCCGAATCAAATTCTTTACCGTACCTAGTAAATATGCCCTATCTAGCATCGTAACACGAGTTGTGCTTTTTGCCGGGCCCCATCTAAATCAAAGATTTTAGATGGGGACTGCGCAAAAATTTATGTTCAAATTAGACAACAGCCCTCAAAAGTCAGTCAAACAATACACGGGGATTTCCATCCTCAGTGTATTTCTAGCAACTTGATGAGTTAACCTAAAATCAACTATGATGATCAATTGAATTTGAAAAACCCCATGGCCAACTTTAGGTTGGGGACTTCACTTCACTACAATATTGACTACAGGAAAGATTTTGTGACAGTCAGAGTTCGTATCGCCCCGAGTCCCACAGGGAATTTACACATAGGAACCGCCAGAACTGCTGTTTTTAACTGGTTATTTGCTCATCATCACCAAGGCCAGTTTATCCTCAGAGTCGAAGATACCGATCAAGAGCGATCGCGTCAAGAATATACAGACAATATTCAATCAGGACTGGCTTGGTTAGGTTTAACTTGGGATGAAGGCCCATTTTTTCAAACCCAACGCCTCGATCTCTATCGTCAAGCCATTCAAACCTTACTCGACAAAGGGTTTGCCTATCGTTGTTATTGTACCCCAGAAGAATTAGAACAGATGCGAGCGGCTCAAAAAGCCCAAAATCAAGCCCCTCGCTACGATAACCGTCATCGTCATCTGACCGAAGAACAACGTCAAGGGTTGGAAGCAGAAGGCAGAAAACCCGTCATTCGCTTTATCATCGATGATGACCGCGAAATTGTTTGGCATGATCTCGTTCGGGGTAACCTCACCTGGAAAGGTAGTGATCTCGGTGGAGATATGGTGATCGCCCGTATTCCAGAAAATTCGGAACAATCTTTCGGACAACCCCTCTATAATTTAGCAGTGGTGGTAGATGACATGGATATGAAGATTACCCACGTCATCCGAGGAGAAGATCATATCGCTAATACCGCTAAACAAATTCTTTTGTACGAAGCGTTGGGAGCAACAGTACCAGACTTTGCCCACACCCCCCTTATTTTGAACCAGGAAGGACGAAAATTATCAAAACGAGATGGGGTAACGTCTATCGATGACTTCCGTCAAATGGGCTTTTTACCCCAAGCTTTGGCTAACTATATGACCCTATTGGGATGGACCCCCCCAGACTCCACCCAAGAAATTTTTACCTTGAGTGAAGCGGCTCAACAGTTTAGTTTAGAACGGGTGAATAAGGCCGGTGCTAAGTTTGATTGGGATAAACTCGATTGGATTAATAGTCAATATTTACATAAAATGTCAGGGGCCGAATTAGTGGATCTCCTAGTTCCCTATTGGCAAGAAGCCGGTTATCCTATCAATGTAGACAGCGATCGCCCTTGGTTAGAACAGATCGCTACTTTGATCGGGCCCAGTCTCACCCGTTTAAGTGATGCAGCTAAAGAAAGTGTCTTGTTATTCGGTGAAACGGTAAACTACAGTGATGAAGCCACCGCCCAAATGGAACAAGAGGGCGTTAAAGAGGTCTTACAAGCTGTTTTAGAGAAGATTCCCCCCTCGTCTCAGTTAACGGAAGAAGAAGCCAAAGACATCCTCAAACAAGTGACGAAAACCTTTAAGGTGAAAAAAGGATTAGTTATGCGATCGCTTCGTGCCGGTTTCATGGGTGAGTTACACGGGCCCGATTTAATTCAATCTTGGCTAATCCTCAACCAAAAAGGATGGGATAAAAGTCGTTTAACTCATGGTTTAAGTTGATGATAAACGTGTAGAAAAATTTTCCTTTTCCATCAGTTTAAAGGTTAAGGTGGGCAACTGGGAAACTGACTTGCTCACCTTAAAAAATTGATGAAGATCACATCTAGCTTTTGTTAATATCACAATTAATTAAGTCTTAACATTGTTATAATTGAATTATAATTATTCAACCTAATTCAATTTTTTTTAAATCATTAAAAGCTCGAAAAAATGTGATAAAAATAAGGAAGTTATAATGTGTTACTTAGGTTACATCAATTCTCATCCCTATCTCATTGCTCAAATTAAACGAGTTCTTGAGGAAAAAAAATTAACCTCAGTGGATGAGAAGTATTTTTTAGATGCCATGCTTTGTAACCAACCTATCACTCAAGAAGAATTAACAGGAATTACTGATATTTTTCAAGAATTAGCATCAGGTAATATTAGGTTGATCGATGAAGAAACTCAATAATTCATAGGTTATAATGTATCCATTAATTTTTAATAAAGCAGTAACATAATTATATTTTCTTAATCTTTTACCTTATGTCTATGGAAAAAAATTGAGATTTTTTCTAGCATGATCGAAGTTAGTGAACTTCTCAGGTTAAGGATTAAATGATGAACAATCTAGTTAAGGATTTCTTCAAGTTTTTAATATTAATTTCAGCTATTTTATTTTGTTTGGGTTTTTCTTCCCCCAGTTCCGAAAAATTGCCAGTTTCTCCCAATTTTTATCAAGGGATTGCTTATTTAAACGAACAAAACTATCAAGATGCTATTGTTGAATTTACTGAGGTTATTAACAACAAGAATCAGTTACTTGCTTCTGCTTATAGTAATCGCTGTTTGGCCTATTTACAATTAAATAAAAATCAAGCAGCCAAACAAGACTGTGAACAAGCATTAGAAATTAATTCAGATAATAGTGAAGCTTATCTTAATAAAGGATTAGCCGATTATCGACTGGAAAATTATACTCAATCCTTAGCAGCTTATCAAACAGTGATTAACAGCCATAATCATGATTATCGGGCTTATTATAATATGGGATTAGTGTATTCTAAATTAGGTAACTATCAGCAAGCTTTATACAATTATAATCAAGCTTTAGAAAGTAGTCATAATCCTTCTGTAGATCATAAAACTCTTATTTATTATGATCAGGGTTTAACTTATTTAAAACTAGAAGATTTTAAGAAAGCGATCGCTAAGTTTACCCATGTTCTTATTTTAGATCCAAAAGATGAACAAGCCTATTATCAGCGAGGTTATGCTTATCAAAAATCAGGCAATTATCAGGCTGCTTTACAAGATTTCACCGAAGCAATCACCCTAAACCCTGAGTTTACTATTGCTTACATTAATCGAGGAATCATAGCGGGAAATTTGGGATATATAGACATGGCCTGGGAAAATTTCAAAATCGCCCTTAATCAGTTTCAACAACAAAACAACCAGATAGGTTACAACAAAACAGTTGATTTAATTCGTCGATTTAAACAAGCGACTTCAACTGTTTATCAAACCCCCATTGGATAATTTATAGTTGAGGACTTCTACCGACATTTTGTTAAACGTTTGGTTTTTAAGATCGTTTATTGTCGGTTTTTTCAGCTAAAAAATCCTTAATCTTTCCCTTCTAATCCAGGTTTCCCCCACTCAAACCACAAAGTCATTGCTAACCATCCAATAACAGCAAGTAAAGCCAAAATACCAAATTGAGTGATCCAATGAATTAATTGATTTAAAGGCACTAATCGTCCTACAAAAAAGGATAACGTTACCATAATTAACGCCCAAACCGTCGCCCCTCCCAAATTACAGAGTAGGAATCGATAATAAGGCATTTGGGCAATCCCTGCGATGGGTCCGGCAAAAATTCTTAATAAAGTAACAAAACGTCCAAAAAAGACCGCTTTTGCCGCATTTCTACTAAACTTTTTCCTAACATCTTCTAGTTGTTGGGAAGAGATGTTAAAAAAGCTGCCCACTTTGATTAATAATGGCCAACCACCCCAACGGCCTATCCAATAACCAAAATTATCGCCAATGACTGCACCTGCGATCGCACTTCCTAGAACGATCCAATAGCCTAATTCTCCGCTTCCCGCTAAAAAACCGCCTACAATGGTGATGGTTTCACCAGGAATGGGTATTCCAGTATTTTCTAAGGCAATGCCAATGAATACTGCCCAATACCCATATTGACGCGCAATTTCTTGAATGTTATCCAGTGACAAAAGTTCTATTGACATCTAAGCAAAACGTTACAAAGGTTTACGTTATATTCATATCTTGACTTATTTTGCTGAGAACTGTCAATTCTTGTTGACAAATTCGACCCTTATATTTTTCAAGCCACTTTTTTGTTTCTTCTTGAATAACAATATCAATATTCTCTCTTGTGGCATCTGGCCAATAATATTGAACATTATCATACCTCAAATCATCCACAGCATTCCACAGAAGATAAAAATCAAAAATTTCCTCTAAATAATCCCAAGCGATACATAACTGATGAATGTCCCCTAACATTTTTTCTTGTGATATTTTGCCTGTTAAAAACTCGTTGATAATGACAAAAGTATAAGCTATGACGGCTGTTTTTCCTTCTAGCTTAGAAATCTTGAAATCTTTGAGAGTTTTATTGACGTAATTAGTGATTTCCCAATAATCATTGAGATTAGTTAATCCTGCCAAAATACGAAGATTAGGACTATCATAACCTAAATATAATAACTCAATAGCCCAGTCAATAATATCTTCTGAAGTAATCCCTAACCTATTAAATACCTGTGCTTTAATAAACATCAATAGTAACCCCTTAGAATAAGTAACTATTGTAAGATAGAATAAAGAAATGAAATTTATGATAATCAGCTAAATGTCTCAAGCAAAATCTAACTCATTAATTATTCCTCAATTAATTGTCGGATTAGGAAATCCTGAGCCTAAATATGATAAAACTCGTCATAATATTGGGTTTGAAATCGTCGATAGTTTAGCTGAAACTTGGCAACTATCTTGGAAAGAAAACCGCCGATTTCAAGGGTTAATAACAGAAGGAAAAAGCAAAAATAATCAAAAAATTTATTTACTGAAACCGTTAACTTATATGAATCGTTCCGGTCAATCTGTAAGGGCAGTAACCGATTGGTATAAACTAACATCAACGGATGTCTTAGTTATCTATGATGACATGGATTTGCCCATTGGTCGTATGAGAATGCGCCTATCGGGATCAGCAGGGGGACATAATGGCATGAAATCTATTATTTCCCATCTAGGAGGGCAAAATTTTCCCCGTTTACGGGTTGGTATTGGTAAGTCCAATCAAGTTGATAATACCATTTCTCATGTTTTAGGTAAATTTTCTCCCGAAGAAAGAAAAGTTATTGATAAAACCTTTCCTTTAGTGGTTGATGCTATTGAAACTAGCTTAAAAGAAGGCGTTGAAAAAGCCATGAGTCTTTTTAATAGTCAAACTGTGACCCAATAGAGTATAGTGGAGTATTGTCTATCTTAAAGTTTGTGTTAAAATTAAAAAGCCCATGCACCCAAGTGTGCCTAGATAGGCGAATTGGTGTTCTCGCCAGTTAGAATGTCCGACCAAAAAGAAGTACCTGATTAACAGGGGCGGCATAGTCTAAGAAAGTAGAAATCCCAACATAACTTAATCTTTGTTGTCTGCTGTCGGGCAGTCAGTGGATGTTAAACAGATGCTTGTGGAGGGGAATCTGGACGGGGTTTCGAGGCAGAGATGGCTTGGAACTAGACAAACCCAATGAAGCAAGAATCTCCCGCTACAGGCGCAGCCTTAGCGGTGAGAGTGTCAAGATTACATAGTCGTGTCGTTTATTCAATCGGAGGGGCAATTGGAGCCTAGATTTATATTAAAAGTGTTATGGTTAGATGCTAACGTAGCGATCGCCGTAGATCAAGTAGTAGGAAAAGGAACCAGTCCCTTAACCGCCTATTTCTTCTGGCCGCGTAACGATGCCTGGCAACAATTAAAAGACGAATTAGAAGCCAAGCACTGGATATTAGAAGCGGAAAGAATTGATGTCTTAAATAAAGCAACAGAAGTGATTAATTACTGGCAAGACCTGCGTAACCAAGGTAAAAGTATTACCATGAAAGAGGCTCAAACTAAGTTTCCAGAAGTTACTTTTAGTGGCAGTAATTAAAAGAGGCAGGAATTTAAAGGCAGGAGACAGAAGGCGAAGACAAACCCCAATAGTGGCGTTATTTTCTGTTCCCTGTTCCCTGTTCCCTGTCCCCTGCAAACCGATAAACCCGATAATCAATCTGGGGAAAAATATTATCAATAGCTTCAATGCTCTCTAAGAAAGGAGCATTGATGGTTCCAAGTTGAAAATCATCATAAATCTGATTGAAGCGAAGAAGATGGGTTTTCGTGCGTTCAATCGCGTAAGGAACCATCGTTCCGGTACGCATAATAAACGCCCAGTCCGAAGCTTGAGCTAATAATAACTCCCGTGCTGCTTGATTTAAAGCCCTTTCCTCCAATTCATCCGCCGATTCTAAATTACTCAATTCTATCATCCGTTCCGTCGCTTCATGGAGATGAGGATAAATCCAAGTATTAGAATCATTGAGCCAAAACTCATGAAACCCTTTATAACCCCAACTCGACTGAGACAGACGACACAACTGTTGAGTGGGGTTATGACGGAGATAATCGGCCAAATGAACCATATCAAAGGTACTTTGGTCATACCAAGTTTTTCGGAATAAAAAATCTACGAACCAAGGACCCTCGTACCACCAATGACCGAATAATTCTGCATCATAGGGGGCTACCACCACAGGGGGACGCTGCATCATATTGGCTAAATGAGCAATTTGTTGCTCACGATTGTACATAAAATTTCCTGCGTGTTCCGCCGCCTTTTCTCGGGCCCAATAGGGGTCATAAAGGGCTTTATTCTCCATATTCCCCTGAGTATTGGTAATTTTATGGTATTTAATCCCCGTATTCTTCCGTTGACCATTGGGCATAATATAGGGCTTAATGTAATCGTAATCAGCTTCCCAACCCAAATCCTTGTAAAATTCCCGATATTCCGGATCACCCGGATAGCCCATTTTAGACGACCACACCTGACTCGAAGACTCGTGGTCCCGGCCAAAAGCCGCCACCCCAGATTCTGTAAACACAGGGGCGTAAGTGCCGTAACGGGGGCGAGGATGGGCATATAAAATCCCATGGCCATCGATAATAAAATACCGTAAGCCCGCCTTAGCCAGCATGGTCTCTAACCCTTCATAATAGGCACATTCCGGTAACCAGATGCCTTTTGGGGGACGACCAAACGCCTCATGATAGTGGTCGCAGGCGACTTTAATTTGCGCCCAAACCGCTTCGGGGTACATTTTCATCAACGGCAGATAACCGTGAGTTGCCCCAGAAGTCATGATTTCGAGATTATTGCTTTCGAGGAATTGTTTAAAGCCAACAATTAAATTACCGTTGTATTGTTCCCAAGTTTCACGAATTTGGGTAAATTCTTGGTGATAAAACTCAGCTAAATAACGAATATGTCCATTATGTTGATTATTCTCAATTTCTTTGACAATCAGTTCTTCTAACTTAGCCAAATGATTATTATAGCGTTCTTGTAGTAAAGGATCTTGTAACATAGACACCAGAGGCGGAGTCAAACTCATAGTTATTTTAAAATCGATCCCATCCCGCTGTAGCCCTTCAAAAACCCGAAGCAGTGGGATATAAGTCTCTGTAATAGCTTCATAAAGCCACTCTTCCTCTAGGACATAATCCCGTTCAGGATGCCGTACAAACGGTAAATGAGCATGGAGGACAAGAGCAACATAGCCAAGAGCCATAATCGTTTTCAACCATCACAGTGAAGTTTTTGCCATTAAGCTTTAAGATTAAGTGTAGTTGATTTTATACTATCTTAAGAATCTAGATTAAAATAGATAGAAAAAATCTCTTATTCAAAGAACCTTCTGTCTCTGTCAGTATATAGTATTAAGTTGCAGTGCTAGAACCCCCCAACCATCCAACAAACTCTGAAAGCGATAAGGCTGCATCTATTCAGTTATTGTTGTTTGTCGATGAACGTCCCAGTTCCCATGAGTATATTCAACCGATTCGAGATTACATCAAAACAGTTAGTCAAGATTATTCTTGTCAGCTAGAAGTCATTGAAATTCACGAACAACCCCATCTAGTGGAGCATTTTCGGTTAGTGGCTACTCCCGCACTGGTTAAAGTGGTACCAGGACCCAGACAAACCTTAGCCGGCAGCAATTTGGTCAATCAACTGAAAAAATGGTGGCCAAAATGGCTCTCATCTTTAGAAGAAAAGAATCATCAGGATAAATCATCGGATAAATCCAGTTATTTTGGCTATTCTGCCGAATTAATGCGTCTTTCTGATGAAATATTTCGTTTGAAAAAAGATAAAGAAAACTTACAAGAGCAACTCAAGTTCAAAGATCAAGTTTTAGCCATGTTAGCCCATGATTTGCGAAGTCCCCTCACAGCAGCTTCCATTGCCGTAGAAACTCTGGAACTGGCGCAAGATCAAGCTCCCACCGATAAACAGCAAAAACTTACAGCGCAATTATTTAATCAAACTCGGAACCAATTTCGGGTGATGAATCGTCTGATTACAGACATTTTACAAGCCTCCAAAAGCATGAATGCTCAGTTGCACGTTCAACAGGGAGAAGTCTTCTTGTCCGAGCTTTCAAAAGAAATAGTGGCACAATATCACGAATTATTAAGGGAAAAATCCTTAACATTAATTAAAGATATCCCCCAAGACGTACCCCCAGTCTATGCGGATGAAGAATTAATTCGTCAGGTGATTGTCAACCTACTCGATAATGCGATTAAATATACACCACAGGGAGGAGAAATTACCCTATCCATCCTCCACCGCACCAGTCAAAAAGTACAAGTCAGTGTCTGTGATACAGGGCCTGGTATTCCCGAAGAAAAACAAGAACGAATATTTGAAGGCCACTTTCGTTTGCAACGGGATCAAGAAAAAGAAGGCTATGGATTAGGGTTATCGTTATGTCGTAAAATTATTCGTGTCCACTACGGCCAAATTTGGGTTGATAGTGTACCAGGGCAAGGTAGTTGTTTTCATTTTACATTGCCTGTTTATCGTTAACGATCAATATGGGTAATCTCTGTAATAGAGGTTCATTAGATTTCCTCCACTGACTCTAAAAGACAAGATTCGCTCAACCATTCAACCGATATGCGTAAAGCTTTAATTATCGTCAATGCCCAGGTCAAAGCAGAAGGTACTATGTACTTAGCTTCTCCTGCAACCGAAAAAATGGTTATGGCACTTGAGAAAGCCATTCATGCTGATTCTCCCTCAACTCAGGTTGAAGTGATGGCAGCGGCCACATTATGGTCAAAAAAGGCTCAAGCTTCTAAACCTGATTCCGATATCGTCTATTGTCCCCTAACCATTGAAGTTCCTAACTGGCTATCCTTTCCTGGACAAAAAATTTACCAAGATTGTAAAGATATCAAAGGAAAAAGACAATGGGTCGATAAAACGTTAGGATACAAAACCAGCATTGGTGATTCTTGGTTAGGAGATTTATGGCTACCCATCGCCGTGACTCCCAAAGAATTAATCTATGGGGAGATCATTGGCGAAGGGGCTTTCCCTAATTCGTATGAACAACCCATTTCCTTGAAGGAGTCCCTACGTCGTCCTCTATACGATTTAGCACAAGGGTTATTAGAGTCATTAGATGCTCCCTCATCCTTGTATTTGTTGCAGTTTAGTCTCAAAGGTCAAACGATTGTTTTTGACCGTTTATGGCCCTTTCCAGCCGCCCCTGCCATCGCTTCTCTGCGCTATCCCCACCCCAATTTATTTACTTGTTACTGGCAATGTTTAACCCATCAACCCCTTCCTAGTTTGATGGCAAGTCCTTCTTAATGAGCGATAACCTAATGACCATTAATAGTTAACCAGATGTCGGGCAGAATTCCCTAACGTTCTACAACTTAGGGATGAATCTCGACAAAAAGTAATAACTCCTTTTTGGGCAAACTAATGCAAAGATAAGATAAGGATAGTTCTTTAACACTTCTTAAGCATGAAAATTTTAGTGGCTAGTCATACTTATATTGTTGACCTAAATTGTGAAAAATTTAAAACCTTAGCCGAACTTGATCCGAAAGTTGAGGTCACTATTGTAGTTCCTAAGAAATGGAAACCAGGAGGGGTTCAAAATAAAATTATTGAAACTAAACCCCGTTTAGAGGGTAATTTTAAAGTGATTCCTGTTACTAATTTTAGTCAAAATAATCAGGGCTTATTGACTTTTAGTACAGAGATTATTAAGTTGTTAAATGAATTTAAACCTGAAATAATTCAAGTAGAACAAGGGGTTAAATCCTTTGCTTATGCTCAATTAATTACCCTCAATAAATGGTTGAATTTAAAGGCAAAAAATGTTTTTTTTACCTGGTGGAATCTTCCCTACGAATCAAAACTTCCTGTTTCTTATTTAGAAAAGTATAATTTAAGCAATACGGATGGCTTAATAGCTGGAAATCAAGACGCTGCTGATATTTTAAGGGAACATGGTTATGACAAAGCGGTTTCGGTCATGCCACAGTTAGGGGTAGATGAAGTGTTATTTTCACCACAAAAACAGCCAGATTTAGCTCAGAAATTGGGCATTGAAGAAGCATCATTTGTGATTGGTTTTGTGGGTCGGTTTGTAGAAGAAAAAGGCATTTTAACCTTATTAAAAGCGGTTGCATCTTTGCCAGAGAAACCTTGGAAACTTTTATTATTGGGAAGAGGAGAATTAAAAGAGCAAATTATTCAAGAAAGCAAAAAAAATGGACTTGAAGATAAGTTAATTATGGTGGAAAGTGTTCCCCATGATCAAGTTTCTCAGTACATTAATTTGATGAATGTTTTAGTCTTACCTTCAGAAACAACTTATCAATTCAAAACTTTAACGGCTATGGGTTGGAAAGAACAATTTGGTCATGTTTTAATTGAAGCCATGGCCTGTAAAGTGCCGGTAATTGGCTCGAATTCTGGAGAAATTCCTAACGTTATTAAAGACGCTGGTTTGATTTTTCCAGAAGGAGATGCTTTAGGGTTAAAAAACTGTTTAAGTCAATTGATGTTAACTCCCACTTTAACCGATGAATTAGCTGAAAAAGGCTATCAAAGGGTGTTAGAAAACTATACCAATAAAGCCTTAGCTGAAAAAACCTTAGAATTTTACCAATCTATTAGTCATCATTAGGATAAAAGCCTTTTAGTCATTTCATCATAGTTTCTAAAAACAATGTAATTAATATTGTTAAATAAAAAAAGATATGCTATGATTCAACAGACAACCTAATTATATAAACATTATGCTAATTTTACCAGGAACAACGGTTAAAGTTACTAATCCTAACGATACTTATTACCGTTTTGAAGGATTAGTACAACGAGTCAGTGACGGTAAAGCTGCCGTCTTATTTGAAGGAGGAAATTGGGATAAACTGATTACATTTCAGTTATCAGAAATTGAACCAGTTTCGTAAGCGAAACAACTCTCAAGTAAAAGAAATAGGTTAGGATAAGAGTTATTCATTGATTCTGTTAAATTTTCTAACAGTCGTTTTCAAAGCAATAGAGTAGGTATATGAAAGAATTAACTCTTCCTAAACTTATTCAAACCAAATATTAATACATTTAATTGAAACCTGTAATATGCGCCTTCCCTTACCGCAATTTACTACAGATAGTCGTCAACCTGACCATATTGCCGAAGTTATCGAAACATCAACCACGCAATTTTTAGCCCAATGTTTGGAACCGGAAGACTTAAGTTTTCCAGTGATGCCACCCTTTGGTAGTTGGATAAAATCCTTAGATGAAGAGTCAGGAAATAAGATAGTAGCGGTTGTCACCTATGCAACCACCACCCCCATTGATTCGGTGCATCGTGCGAGGGCTTTGGGGTTATCTTTAGAGGAATTAAGAGAACAGCAACCCCAAATTTTTGCGATGTTAAAAACAGAATTTAAAGCAACCATTGTCGGTTTTGAAAGCTCTGAAAATGCAACCAATGGGAATGGCCATAACCTAGGAAAAGTCTATCAATATTTACCCCCTCGTCCCCCTCAAATTCATCAAGGGGTTTATCGTTGTGATGCAGCAGAAGTGATCAATTTTAGTGAAGAAGTTGAATTTTTACGGATATTAATACAAGTGAGGGATGCGCCCGTAGACGCTTTAATTGCGGCTGCTATCCGGGACATTTATCTATTAAGAAAAGGAGATAAAAATTGGTTAGTGAAAGTAGGAAGAACCTTAAGTATTTTATTAAGAGATGATTATGATCGTCTCCAATATATTCTCAGTCAAGTTACACTTTAAGAAATAGATTCTAAAGATTTATTGGATTGTAATGAATGAGCATTCGTATCATTTTTACTGTAAATTTGTCCATCATCCCACTGAGAGATAATCATCGTTTTAATCCCATCTATCAATCCTAAAATATAGAACAAGAAACGGACTAGAATTTTAACGGGTGAACCCCCTTTATTACAAGGAGGATTTCCGAGAACATGACAGTCAAAAAGTTTAGTATAGAGTCGAATTTGTTCTTGCCAATTTAAGTTTTTTAGTGCCATTAAAAAATGGTTATGATAAAAAGTGATTTGATAAGACAAAGAACGGGTACTTATATCGTGACACCCCCCCGTTTCTTCCCCTAAATGGACTAAATAAGCATCTGGTTCATACCAAATTTTATATCCTGTTTGGCGTAACCGTAAACAAAAATCTGATTCTTCCCTAACAGCATTCCCCCTAAATCTTTCATCAAACCAAACATTATATTTAGTAAAAATTTCTCGTCGAAAAGACATATTACAACCACGAGTCGATATAACTTCTTGGGGTTTTGTGGTATGAACGAGATCAATATGATACCAAGCAATACCAGGATCCATGGCTTCTGGAGGTAAAATGTCTATGGTATAAGGGTCATCAGAAGTCTTGATTTTTTCAGAATCAGCCAATTTCATTCTATCTAAAACCCTTCCAGCTACGGCTCCTACTTCTGATTTTTCTTGATACACTTTCAGATGAGAATATAAGTAATTAGCCGGTAATTGAACATCATCATCAATAAAGAGGATAATTTCACCTTGGGAACGACGAACCCCATAATTTCTCGCTGCTGGTAAACTAGCCCAACTAACACGAAACCATTTAATTTTATCAGCCTTAGCTAATGTTTCAAGATAAGTTTCAATCGTTGGATCATGGGTTTCTGTTTGATCCACGACCACAACTTCAAAATTAGGATAATCTTGTTGAAGAACATCTTCTAGGGTATCTTTTAAGATTTGTTCTCTTCTGTAAGTTGGGATAATAATTGAAATTGAAGGATAAGACATCATTTTCTAAGTTAAAAACTAAATAACTGATGGTGTTTTTTTTCTGGTTTTAACGCGTTTCTTGGATGCGTCTTCTTCGGCTAGTTGAGCTTTGAGTTTAGCTTGTTCTTCCTTATCGATCAGGGGCATTCTTAAGATTACCCCGGCAAAAAACCAATAATAAACAGCAACTGGATCGGTATCTAAAGGATACCAATAAGGGAAATAACTAATAATGAGGAGAAACACCCAAAAACCCGAGGCAAAACTTTGTAAACATTGATCTTTGAGACGACGATAAATTTGAAAGGTTAAAAAACATAAATGAGTGACAAAAGCCATGAAAGCAAATAAACCTAAATAGCCAACTTCAAAAAGGAGTTTAGGATGATAGGTTTCCACCAGAGAAACGTCACCAAAGATTCGAGTTGAATTGGTGGCTGTGCCTAAACCCCATCCTAAAATACCTCGTTGATTGTGTATAGCATGATTAAATTGTTCTAATATGAACAGATAGGGAGGAGAAGCATTCCAACGATCAACAAAACTATCAAGTCTCTCTTGAATAAAGTCAGGATTAAGAAAAGAAAATCCAAAGAATAAGACCACAGATAACCCGATTCCAATAGGAATAAATCTTTTAAGATCAGCAATTTTTCCCGTTAAGAATAACATAATAATAATCACACTTGGTACAACAGCTAAAGCTAATCTTTGACCACAAATAACTGCATTAACAAAGACCATAGCCATTCCCAACAAACCACAATTTTTCCAAAAGAATGCGGTATCACTAAAGGCAACAGAAAAACAAATGGCCGCATTGGCCACTAAAAACCACGCCCAATGCCAAGGAGAAACAAACGTTCCAGGCAATCGAATTTGTCCTTGACTTGGCGCGTATAAAAGAGAACCGCCCACAAAACATTTTGCATCTAGTTTCGGTTTAAACAAATCCTCCCCTGTAAGATGATCAGTCCCTGCACATCGCCCTGTTTTTAACATCCAGTATTGCATGAGGGCTAACGTGCAACAAATAATCGCTAAAATAACTAATAAGCGGCCTAAAAAAAGTAACCGTTTTTTATCTTGAATTAAGTAATAAGCACAGAAAATTAAGGGAATATAACCCAGGAAAACTTTTAAGCCTAATATTCCTTGGGCAAAGGGAATTGACTTTTTACAAGGGGTGGTAATAACAATACCCCTTTCACTTAAAATTAATTCTCCATTGGCATCCCGTAAAAATTTATCATATTCACTGAGGGAATCACAAGCTGGTAAAAATTGCTTGATTCCATTCACAAAAAATAAGGTTAATAAAGCACATATGACTAAAAATATTAAGGTTGTCAACAGTGGTTTTGAAACAATAATCGGCTGTCTTTTGCGTTTACACTCTTGCATTAAACCCAACAACGCAGGGATATAAAACCCATCTTTGGAAAGCTGAAAAAGGGCGTTACCACCGCCAATCCAATAGGTGACAGTCCCACTGAATGGCATATAAATCAAAAAAGCCCATAAAGCGGTGCGAGGATAGTTATAACAAATAACTAATAAAGGAATTAATAATCCCACTGAGGCGCCAATTTTAGGGCTGATAGTAAAACTCAGAGGAACACCAACCAAAATGGAAAAAAATAGGGAAAAACCGATTAATCCCATCAGTTTTCGTCTTGTTTCTCTGGCTTTACGTTTTTGTGCTAATTTCTCTTTGAGGTCTAACGTCTCTTTTTGTTGCTTTTTTGAGTTTCTTTTGCCCTGAGAACGTCTCATTGGATATTAAGGGTTTTAACTTGTCTTATAAATTATACCCACTTATTTAAAAATTTTTCCCTTTTTTCTTCAGGTTACTTCTACTCTGGACGATTTAGAAGGAGATAAGCTAGTTGTGCAGCAGGAGGATTCTGGTGGGATGAGTGTATGATATGATAATGAGTTTTAAACAGGTTCAACTTCCTTCTTATGTTGATCTCCCCTATCATTTTAACCTTAATTATTCTATTGTTAGCTTTAGTTAGCTTTGTGTTCGAGTTTTTTCCTGTCGATACTACAGCGATTGGGATTACAGTGTTATTGATTTTATGCCAATTAGTTACCCCTGAAGAGGGAATTTCTGGCTTTAGTAATTCGGCCACCATTACCGTGATGGCTATGTTTATTTTGAGTGCTGGAATTACCCGAACAGGTGGGTTACAAATTGTTAGGGATTTACTATTTCAATTAGGAGGAAAAAGCTTAAAAAAACAAATTGCTTCTCTAGGACTTATTGTTGGCTTTATTAGTGCTTTTATTAATAATACAGCCGTGGTTGCGGTTTTCTTGCCTATCATAGAGTCTTGGGGAAAAAAACGCAAAATTTCTTTATCTAAGTTACTGATCCCTCTTTCTTATACAGCCATTTTAGGGGGAGTTATTACCATTATTGGAACGTCAACTAATATCTTAGCGAGTGGATTATCAAAGAAGTTGGGTTACGGTGAATTTAGCATTTTTTTGATAACGCCCATTGGTATTCCTGTTTTTTTTATTGGATTAATTTATTTAACTTTTATTGCACCTAAAATTTTACCTGATCGCAAATCTGTGAGTAGCGAGGGATTAGATGTTAATTATGAAATGAAAGATTATGTCAGTGAAATTATTATTACACCCCGTTCTAATCTCATTGGCCAAACCTTAAGACAGAGTGGAATTCAACGAAAATTTGATATTGATGTTTTAGAAATTATCCATAATGATATTCATTTTCCTCAACCTCTAGCGGATAAAATCTTATCATTGGGAGATATTTTATTAGTCAGAGGAAGTAAAGAAGATTTACTCCAAATTCGAGATGAAAGGGGCGTTGATATTTTAGCTGATGTTAAATTTGACGAAGAAAAAGTTGAGGATGAACTCACTTTTGGAGAGGATAAAGTAGCAGAAGTTCTTATTTTATCTAACTCTCGTTTAATTGGTTCTACGCTAAAAGATTTGCGGTTTAGACAACGATATAATGCAACGGTTATTGCGATTCGTCGCGGGGAAGAATTATTACGAGAAAGATTGGGAAAAGTCCGTTTAAAATTTGGGGATTTATTATTAGTTCAAGGACCAAAAGAAAGCTTTATTGGTTTACAAACCACTAGAGAATTGTTGGTGTTAGAAGAAAGGGATATCGAAACATTACGACAGAATAGAGCCTACATTGCTATCGCCATTGTTTGTGCGGTGGTTGCCCTTGCCGCTTTCAATATTTTACCCATTTTAGTCAGTAGTTTAGTAGGGGTAATGTTGATGATTTTTACAGGATGTTTAAAACCGGGGGAAATTTATGGTGCAGTTCGTTGGGATATTATTTTTCTGTTAGCTGGATTAATTCCTTTGGGAATTGCTATGGATAAATCAGGAACTAATGAATTAATTGCTAACTATATTGTTGCTTTAGGAGCTTATTTTCCTGATTACTTTGTTTTAGTTCTTTTTTATTTTTTTACAGCTTTATTAACTGAAATTCTCTCTAATAATGCTGCTGTTTTATTGATGTTACCTGTGGCAGTTGAGGTGGCTAAAAATCTTGATCTTAATCCCATTGCTTTTATGTTGGCGGTTATGTTTGCTGCTTCTAATAGTTATATAACCCCCATTGGTTATCAAACAAACACAATGGTTTATGGTCCCGGTGGTTATCGATTTTTAGATTTCACTCGGGTGGGACTTCCCCTAACCCTCATGTTTACTTTTATTGTTCCTTTTTTAATTGTTCTCGTCTATGGTTTATAAGTTAAAGCAAAACCCCATCTCAGCAATGTAGATGGGGTTGAGTTAAATAGAGGTTTTAAGCTTTAATGTCTCGCGATTAAAGTTTGTTCACCACTGGCTAAGTCTAAGGGGAAGTTATGAGCATTGCGCTCGTGCATGACTTCCATCCCAATACCAGCACGGTTGAGAACATCGGCCCAGGTGCCAATGACACGACCTTGAGAATCTAACACAGATTGATTAAAGTTAAATCCATTCAGGTTAAAGGCCATGGTACTCACACCCATCGCAGTGAACCAAATACCAATCACAGGCCAAGCACCTAAGAAGAAGTGTAACGCACGGCTATTGTTAAACGAGGCATATTGGAAGATTAAACGACCAAAGTAACCATGAGCGGCCACAATATTATAGGTTTCTTCTTCTTGTCCAAACTTATAACCGTAGTTTTGGGATTCGGTTTCGGTGGTTTCACGAACCAAACTAGAAGTGACTAAACTCCCGTGCATGGCGGAGAATAACGCACCACCAAATACACCCGCTACACCTAACATATGGAAGGGGTGCATGAGAATATTATGCTCAGCTTGGAAGACGAACATAAAGTTGAAGGTTCCACTGATTCCTAACGGCATACCATCGGAGAAAGAACCCTGTCCAATGGGATAGATTAAGAAAACAGCCGTGGCCGCAGAGACCGGTGCGCTATAAGCAACACAAATCCAAGGACGCATCCCTAAACGATAAGACAGTTCCCATTGTCTTCCCATCCAGCAGAAAATACCAATGAGAAAATGGAAGATGACTAATTGATAAGGACCGCCGTTGTACAGCCATTCATCGAGAGATGCTGCTTCCCAGATGGGATAAAAGTGTAAACCAATAGCATTGGACGAAGGAACCACCGCTCCAGAAATAATGTTATTTCCATACAGTAAAGACCCTGCCACTGGCTCACGAATGCCGTCAATATCAACAGGAGGGGCAGCAATAAAAGCAATGATGAAACAGATGGTGGCGGTTAATAATGTCGGGATAAGAATAACACCAAACCAGCCTATATAGAGACGGTTATTCGTGCTAGTTATCCACTGACAAAACCGCTCCCATAGGGAAAGATTTTGGCTTTGTATAGTGGTTGTCATGGCTGAATAATAACGAAATCACAACAATAATTAAGGACAGACGGTAACAATGACTACCTGACCTCGTTATGTATAAGTATATTTACATTCATTGATAATGATCCACTTTTTTTTGTATATTTTTATGAAAAAGAAATGAACTTTTATGATATTTTGTAAAGTTAAATAACTAAATATTAAATAAGTATAAAAACCGCAAGGACTTGAGAAGATATTAGGGATGAGAGATTTTAGGGGAGAAAAATCCAGTAAAATAGAGGAGAGTGACCATCATTATATCAACTTAACCTCTGATAATTAGAGTGATATACCCTTATCTTGCCAATTATCTTGACTCTTAAATAAAAAAAAATTTATGTCTAAGGCCAAACTTTTACAGCCTGATTTGATTTTAGGGGATACCATTCTTGGTTTAACCCAAGACGTTCTCGATCATTATCACATTAAGGGATTAGTCTTGGATGTGGATGAAACCCTAGTCCCTCTCAAAAAAAGCCATGTTTCTGAAGAATTGAGGCAGTGGATTAATGAAATTCGTCAAAAAACTCCGATTTGGTTAGTGAGTAATAACCTCAGTCAAACCCGCATCGGTCGCATCGCTAATTCGTTAGAAGTTCCCTATTTATTAGGGGCTGTCAAACCCTCTCGACGCAAACTAAGAACAGCCATCCGCGCCATGGAATTGCCGATTCCTCAAGTGGCGATGGTGGGCGATCGCTTATTTACCGATGTCTTAGCAGGAAACCGTCTGGGAATGTTCACCATTCTGGTAGAACCCATGGTTGATCCCGCGATCGCTGCTCGTTCCTATCCGATTCATAATTTTGAAGTGTGGTTGTCTCAAAAACTTGGGGTTTCTCTGCGCTCTTCGCAACATAAGTTTATGAAACGACACAAAAAAACAAAAAATTAACAGAATGTTTGCAGAAGTCCTCACCTAAAATCTCTACAGCTAAAAACAAACTAGATTTAGGTGGGGATGAATGTAAATATAAAAAAATATTAGAGCGATAATTAATTGAACGAAAAAGGAGTAACCGACTGTGCATTTAACAGCCAAGCATCGCGTCGCTATTTTGCTTCATGGGGGAGTTAAAGGAGGTCATGGAAAAACCGGACTGGCTTATTTACGCTATGGACAAGCTGCGATCGCTGCTGTTATCGATGCTCAAACGGCGGGACAATGGTTAAAGGAAGTCACAGGCATTGCCAAAGATATCCCCATCGTTGCCAATGTACAAGCAGCCTTAGCCTACAAACCAAACGTTCTCTTGATTGGTATTGCCCCTTCTGGGGGTAGCTTATCGGAACAATTGCTAGAAGAAGTCAAACAGGGAGTGACCGCAGGGTTATCGGTGGTTAATGGGTTACATACCCCTTTAACTCCCTATTTTGAGCAATTACAACCCCAACAATGGATCTGGGATATTCGTCAAGAACCCAAGGGGTTAGGTATTGCCTTAGCAAAAGCGCGATCGCTCAGTTGTCAACGTATTTTAACCGTTGGGACAGATATGATTGTCGGTAAAATGTCCACTTGTTTAGAATGTCATGGGGCTGCACAAAAACGGGGCATGAACTCTAAATTTTTAGGAACCGGCCAAGGCGGGATCATGATCGCAGGAGACGGTATCCCCTTAGATGCAGTGCGAGTGGATTTTGCAGCCGGGGCGGTAGAAAAAATGGTACTCGAAGCAGCTAATGACCATGATCTCTTATGGATAGAAGGTCAAGGCTCCCTACTCCATCCTGGTTCCACCGCCACCTTACCCCTAATCCGAGGCAGTCAACCCACCGCCTTAATTTTAGTTCATCGCGTCGGACAAACCCAGATTCACAACGCCCCCCAGGTGGCCATTCCTCCCTTACCCGAGGTGATCGAATTATACGAACAGGTGGCCAGAGTGGGGGGTGGAACGAATCAGGTTAAGGTAAAAGCGATCGCCCTTAATACCTTTCATTTAGACGAAAAGGAAGCTCAAAACGCTATAGACACAGTCAAAGAAAACACGGGACTCCCCTGTACCGATGTGGTTAGGTTTGGAGGGGATTCTTTATTAGACGATTTGCTTTGATTTGACCGAGGCTTCTGCCTCGGAAGGCAGGAGGCAGGGGGCAGGAGGCAGGAGGATTTTTCTTCATCCCTTCCCCCTCTATCTTACAAGCCCCGTCTGTCTTGGTGCGCTTTCCAATCCGCCGTAAGACGGCGGTTGGGTCGCACCGCTTTTAAGACGGAAGGGGTTTAGAGGGAGTTTGTACTCCCTCTAAACCAGAGACCTCCTGCCTCCTGCCTTTTAACTCCTGCCTCCTTTTGATCCTCGTAAATTCAACGATGAACATACCCTTGATAAAAAAGTTGATCTAGTAAAATCACTATTTAAAGAGAAGATTAGGGAAAATTTTGAGCATTATGTTCAGAAAGGCAATTTTTGGGGAACTTTAGAATTAGCAAACAAACCAGGAAAAAAGTGATATCTACACGGATATCATCGCAGGTAAAGTTTATTTTACCGATAAATTTGGTTATTTTTGCGTAATTTCTCTAAACCTCAAGTCAGTGGGATTTTGTGATGCAAGTGCAAGCAGTAAATTTAGGGGTAAATATCAATCCTATCTTCAACGCAACGAATCGTCTTTTTTGTCGCTTAGATGGGTTGAGTCCAGCCGTTCGAGAACAAAAACGAGTCACAACTTTAAAACAGTTAGGACTCTTAGATACTGAAACCATTCCTATCTTTGATGAAGCTACCCAAACTGCTGCTCGTTTCATCAACGCTCCCATTTGTCTATTAGGGACAATGGTTCAAGATCAGTTTTGCTTAAAATCAGCCGTAGGACTCTCAAGATTGGGGCTAATGAACAATTTAGCCTCAACCCGTAAAATTCCTCGTCAAGAAGCGTTTAGTACCTATGTAGTTGACAGTGAACAACCCCTAGTCATTCACGATACGTTACAAGACCCTATTTTTGCTAAAAGTTCTCTGGTGCAGCATTACGGGATTCGTGCTTTTTTGGGGACTCCTTTAATCACAGCAGAAGGGCAATGTTTGGGAACCCTAGCGGTGATGGATTTAGCCCCCCGTGAATTTACCCCCAGAGATGTAGAATTTCTAACCATAACGGCTCGTTGGTGTTTACGGGAATTTGAACGCAATCATCTGCTCAAAACTCAACGGCCTCAAGAAAATGAATGGTTAAACCTGATGACTTCTGACATAGGTGTCTCTGAGAGTCATGAGTCGAGGGAATCATCAGTAGCAGCTTCCATTAATACCATTAAATTGCAACTATTACGGCAGTTAATCGAGGAATTTCGGACTCCCTTAACTTCAGTCATTGGAATGTCAAGTGTGTTGCAAGGAGGGGTGTTCGGTTCCCTAACCACAAAACAACAAGAATATTTAAAAATTATCCACAGTAGCGGTCAGCAGATGAATGCTTTGGTTAAGGAAATTTTGACTTTAGGCGTTTCCCAAAATGGTCATAACGAACTACAGCTTAACCCCGTTAATATCGAAATGCTGGCCCAGAATACCATCAACAGTTTAGCCGAACTGGTCAATCAAAAACGACAAACCCTACGCCTATCCGTTGAACCGGGAAAACGAGTTTGGCTTTTAGATAAAGAAATTGTGCGCCAGGGGTTATATTATTTGGTCATGAGTATCCTCGAATCAGGAGAAGTGGGAGGGGAAGTTCGCATTCATGTCTCCCGTCGTAGCAAAACCCTGAATATGGCGGTTTGGGTGTCTCATCCCTGGTTGGGAGACGGTTTACCCCAAGTCAACTTTCATCCCTCATCGGGCCATAAAAAATTAACCCAATTACATAATTCTCTCAATTCCCTTGAACAAAATAAAACGGTGATTTCAACGGTCAATGATTATGTTTTACGGGCTTCTTCCCTAGAAAAATTAATCTATGCAGAACAAGGGAGTCAAGCACACTCTCAAAATTCTCAAGAATTATTGGGTTTACTTTTAAGTTGTCACCTCATTGAAAATCATGGGGGTAAAATTATGGTTCAAGGTTCTCCAGAGTCCGGTTATCGTTATGTCTTAATGTTGCCCAAAATTGGTACCGATACCGAACCTCAGACCTATGGACACGCTTAAGTCTGAGTCTAGTTGCCATTCTAAGCTAGAATACTTTGTGTCTTCAATGATGTTGAGATATCTGTTTCTAAAATTACGCCCATGTCTAAGGTTGACGACAATGCTCTGGTTTGTACCGTTTTACCCACGTTTAACGAAAGTGGCAATATTACCGACTTAATTGAACGTCTGATGGCCAGTGTTTCTCCCCCTTACCTGGTTTTGGTCATTGATGATGACTCCCCTGATGGTACCTGGAAGATTGTAGCAGACATGGCTGCTCAAACTCCCTATTCTCCTAAGGACAAGGAAAAAAATTCAGGGATTGCTCTGGTACGTCGTCTTGAAGAAAAAGGCTTAACCTCTGCGATTCAACGGGGTATTGACGAAGCCATACAAACCTACAATGCTCAGATTATCACCTGGATGGATTGCGATTTGTCTATGCCACCGGAAGATGTACCTAAGTTGGTCGAAGCCATTAGACAAAATGAGGCTGATGTGGTAGCGGGTTCCCGTTGGATTGAAGGGGGAACCGATATTGCTCATGGTTTGATGGCACGGGTGTTAAGTTGGATTATCAATAATTTTGCCATGTTATTATTGGGGCGAAAAGTTCATGATTATACCAGTGGTTTTATTGCTGCTCGATCAGAAGTGTTAACAAAAATTCGTCTCAAAGGCGATTATGGAGAGTATTGCATTGATTTATTATGTCGGGCGGCTCGATTGAATTATCGCATGAAAGAAGTTCCCTACGTTTGTGTTCCCCGTACTTCTGGGGAAAGTAAAACAGGGATTAACTTGTGGGATTATTTGAGTAAGGGACGGAAATATGTTTCGACTATTGTTATGTTATGGTTGAATCGAAACCCTTGAACTACTCCACAATTCTGACGCGATGAGTCACCACAGTAATTCCTTCGCTACGAATTAAAATGGCCGAAAGCCAACGATTTTGCGCTTCTTCAATGGGAGAAACTCGTTTAAATAATCCTCCAGATTGTAATAATTCTAGCTCCATTGTAGATGGGTCTAGATAGCGATCGCTGTCTACTTTTTCTGACATAGCCATTCCCGCCAATAATTCGTCGCTCAGGGGTTCAGTCACAATTACATCAAAATCAAAGGTTTCCCCGACTTTCACTTGTTCTGGCACGTTTACAGTCACTTCTGGAGGCTTTTCTCCTGAGGTCAGTTTACTTTCTTCACTGATAATTTCTTGGCGAATCAGTTGATTTCCCTGGAAGGTTTGACGGGATTTTATTTTTGCTTCTAATTGAATTTTTCGACCCCTTTGTTGACTGCTTCCTGTCATGGTTGTTAAAGTTTCAGCAACCCAACTGGTTCCATTTTTTTCCCAGGATAATAATTCGGTTTTATAGTTCAAATTAGGATACACTTTCCACAGTTGCTTTAAACTTTGGGTAAATTCATCTAACATTAACCCATCTGCGGTGACATATTGCTCACTATAAAATGTTTGAATGCGATCAATGTCTTGTCGATTGGCTGCAGCGTCAATCTGGGTAATTAGGGCTTTTAATTCAATTGGTGCTGTGTCAGGACTTTCAGCACGGAGGGTTAAATGAGTCCCCAAACTCAGACCAAAACCAATTATAACAGAGAGGAACCAACGGCGATATATCATGCGTCTACCTTGTGTGAACTATCCTGATTAACCATACAGGATTTTCGCTTTATTGTAACGAATATTTTGTTTTTATGGCACGTTTATTAATCGCAGCGAGTGGTACTGGGGGTCATGTTTTTCCGGCTTTGGGAGTGGCTGAAAAATTACCTGATTACGAAATTCAATGGTTAGGAACCCCTAACCGTCTCGAACAAAGTTTAATCGGCGATCGCTACCCTTTTCATACTATATCAGTTGAAGGGTTTCAGACTCGTTCTCCTGTCAAAAAGTTACAAATTTTGTTAGGGTTAGTGAGTTCTATTTTTGAAGTCAAGAAAATCATTAAAGAACAAAAAATTGATGTTGTTTTTACCACTGGGGGATATATTGCAAGTCCTGCTATTTTAGCTGCTAAGTTGTCAGGAATTCCAGCAATTTTACACGAATCGAATTATATTCCTGGTAAGGTAACTAAGTTATTAAGTCGTTTTTGTCACACGGTTGCGTTGGGGTTTGAAGGAACTAAAAAATATTTACCTAATACTGCTACAATTTGGGTCAGTACCCCTGTGCGATCGCAGTTTTATACCCCTCAATCTTTAGACTTAAATATTCCTGACAATGTGCCTTTAATCGTCGTTGTTGGGGGATCTCAAGGGGCAGTTTCCGTTAATCAATTAGTCCGTCAGTGTGTTCCTAGTTGGCTAGAAATGGGAGCTTATGTGGTACATTTAACAGGAAAAAATGATCCTGATGCTGACAGTTTTCAACACCCTCATTATATTTCTTTACCCTTTTATGATAACATGGCTGGACTATTACAAAGAGCAGATTTAGCCGTGAGTCGTGCCGGTTCCGGAACTTTAACAGAACTAGCGATTACTAATACGCCTGCTGTCTTAATTCCTTATCCTTTTGCAGCAGAAGATCATCAATCTTTTAATGCTCAAGTATTTGTTGAAAAAGGAGCAGCCTATAGTTATCGACAAAAAGAATTAACAGGACAAAAACTCACAGATTTGGTTTTAAGTTTACTAAAAAATACAGAACAATTAAAAGAAATGGCTCAAAAAAGTTCAGAGTTAGCTGTTATAGATAGTGCAGAAAAATTAGCAAAGTTAATCCAAGATACTATCTAAAGTTTTGATGGATTTATTTGTCTCTCCTACTACCGAATAAATGGGTATAAACATAAGTAAATTCACACCCTAATAAAAAGATTTGACAGGTGAGAAATATCCATAATAAAAGTACCATAAATCCCCCAATAATACCATAAGCTCTAAACTGTTCCCCAATACGAATAACCCCACTACTCACTAAACTTTGAAGCAAAGAAAACAAACTAACAGCTAATAAAGAACCGATCCAAATATCACTCCATTTTACTTTAGTTGCAGGAAGGGTTTTATAAAGAAACATCACCACAGAAGTTAACAGTAAAAAAGTAATGCCTAATTGTAAACTATTCCATAAAAAAGCTTCATCAACTCTGATCCAAGTAATAACTTGTTCTACATTTTTAATGATCTTTAAAAATACTTTTAAAGCAATATTAGACAATAAAGAAACTAACATTAAAGCGGTTGAACTCAAAACTAATAAAAAGGCAATAATTTGATTTTGAATAAACCGAATAACCGTCCAAAACCAACCATTTCGACTATACCTATGATGGTAAACATTCCATATTTTATCAACGTTACGACTTAAGGCACGAAAAATACGACTTGCTGTAATAAATAGAATAGAAAAACCGATAATTCCTGCACCTAAACTACTTTTATTTAATTCGACTAAGGTACTTTCTACAATGCGATATGCTTCTATGGGTAAAGCACTTTGTGCAAAGACTAAAATTTGCGTATAAGCATTAGTATCAGGACCAAGGATTAAACCGGTTATACTTAGAATAACCAGTAAGATAGGAAATAGAGAAAAAATAGCATAATAGGATAATGCTGCACCCATTTCTATACAGTCGTCTTGTTGCCATTTGATAATGGTACGAGTAAATAATTGTACTATTTTTGATGATAGTATGCGGTTTTGTACAAATTCAATCACGGTTATACATTAAAGCGTTATGATATTAAATAATTCTATCTTAATACTAATATTTTGTAATCTATCTAGATAGATAATAAAGTTAAGCAATTTGTTCCTGTTAATGATTTAATTTTATGTTAAATTAGCTAATTTTTCTTTATATCCCGATGACTTAAACTTCAAAGTCGCATTATAATTTTTCTTAAATTTTCTCATGTAATTCTCCATTTCTTGAGCTTTTAAAGGACATCTAGTATGAATGATATAACAAAATTTCCGAACTGCAACTTTTGAATTATCTTTATAGATATAATTTATAGTATTTTCAAGTTGCTTGATTGCGTCATCAACTTTACAACCTTTCAGTTCAATATATATATCTAGAGATAGATTATCTATTTTGAGAAGATAATCACACTTTTTTCCAGGAATATTCAAGCAACCATCAACTGTTATTTTTTGTATATATTTTTTTGAGGGGTTATCTATATACATTTTACTTTTGCCTTTTTTATCACTAAAAGGTATGATTTTGTTGTTAGTGACTTCTGAACATTCCTCAAAATTCATCTATACTTTATTCCTCAAATTCTAATTCTGTTAATTGACTAAATATATCAAAAAATTCGTCGTAAGCTTCATCAATTATATTAGTATCAATCAATTTATTGTCTTTTTTTATTATGCTTGTTAGGTCTCCATTTTCTAGGGTATAAATTCCAAAATCTTCAATATCTAAGATTTTATCTTCTGAAACAATAGAAAATAGTTTTTTGAGTTCTTGAGGTTTATCTCCTTTTTCTACTATTTTTTTTCTAGCATTTCCTGCTTGAATCAGATTATTAAATGCACTTAAAATATAAGGACTATGAGTTGTTAATAAAAACCCATGTTTTTTCTTAGTTATATTAAACATAATACTAATTAATTCAACCATAGATTTTTGTGAAGAGGGAAAAAGATGTGCTTCTGGTTCTTCTATAAAAAATAGTTGTTTAGAACGTAAAAAAGGTAATGTTGATAATATTACTATTAATGGTACAGCTTCTTGTTGTCCTGATGAAGCATTAATGAGCTTGACTCGACTTTTATCTAAACGATATATCCAATCTTCTTCTTGCTCATAACGATAATTTCCAATGATAATCTTTTGGATAATTTCATCAATTACTTTTGACTTACTATCATGTAATATTTTCCTTTTTGTGTAAATTTCTTTTAATTTTTCATAACTCGAACCAAATTCAATCAAAAAATAGTCAATTGATATATTATCTGATAGTAAAGAAAAAACAGCTTTTTGAACATTGGAAAAGAAAGAACGCCCTGCCGGTATAAAAATTGGCTCCTCACACTCTATTTGATCAGATTTAAACAGAGTTTTATAAACTAATGTTTCTATATATTTAGTTCGATTTATACTAAATTCAATAAACTGTTCAAATGTTTCTATTTCTGATTCACTATCTTGATTTTTTTCAATATCTTTTATTAGTTTATTTCTTAGACGTGATAATTTTTCAGAATAATTTAACTTCAATTTATAGTCACCTGATTTATTTTTATTATTCTCAAGTGTAATTTCGTATTCATTGATTTTATAAATCATGTTAAATCGTGCAGAACTCCAAGAATATTCAGGAAACATTCTTGTAAATTCTTCTTTAACTGATTTGTCAAAGTCTCTTTTGCTTTGTCCTTCTGTAACTGATAATCGATAATTGATAAAAAAGTCTTTGAAAAAATACAGAAGTTTAGCTAAAACACTTTTTCCTTGTGCTTGTCTGCCAATAATAATATTAATTTTCGCTATATCAAGGTCAATATGTTTTAAATTGAGAAAATTATCAACAATCAATCGTTCCATAAACTAATTAAGTCCTACTCATTACATCAAAAATTATAAACAAGGAACATAATACTGTCATTATACGCCATTAAACTAAGATATAATCTTAAGATTCTTACTTTAAGATCAATTCATTCTAATGACTAATGATAACCGTCGCGCTTATTGGCGTGCAAATACCCGTTTAATTCGTACGTTGCTCATTATTTGGGCTATGGTTTCTCTGGGTTGTAGCATTCTTTTAGTACAACCCCTTAATACTATTATATTGGGAAAAATCCCCCTTGGTTTTTGGATGGCACAACAAGGATCAATTTTTGTTTTTGTTATTTTAATCTTTGTTTATGCTGTACAAATGGATAAATTAGATCGTAAATATAAAGGGAGAGAATAATTATGTCAGTTGAAGCTTGGACGACTATTTTTGTCATCATTTCTTTCATCATTTATCTATACATTGGTTGGCATTCTCGTGTTAAAGATAGTAAAGGATTTTTTGTTGCCGATCAAGGGGTTCCAGCAGTAGCTAATGGGGCAGCAACAGCAGCAGATTGGATGTCAGCAGCTTCCTTCATTTCTATGGCAGGATTAATCTCTTTTTTAGGCTACGATGGGTCTATTTATCTGATGGGATGGACGGGAGGTTTTGTCCTCTTAGCGTTACTTTTAGCCCCTTATTTACGCAAGTTTGGTAAGTATACAGTACCGGATTTTGTGGGCGATCGCTATTATTCTACAACAGCCCGTTTAGTCGCAGTATTTGCTGCAATTTTTGTCTCTTTAACCTACGTTGCCGGGCAAATGAGAGGGGTAGGAATTGTCTTTAGTCGCTTCCTACAAGTGGATATCGGAACTGGTGTCATTATTGGCATGATTATTGTTGCTTTTTTTGCCATTTTAGGAGGGATGAAAGGCATTACTTGGACACAAGTCGCACAATATACTGTTTTAATCATCGCTTACTTAATTCCTGCTATTGCCATCGCCTTAAAATTAACTGGTAATCCCATCCCACAACTGGCATTTACTTTTAGTGATATTGTTGAAAAATTGAACCAAATACAGGTAGATTTAGGCTTTACTGAATATACCCAACCGTTTGCTAGTAAATCTATGTTAGATGTGCTATTTATTACCATCGCGCTGATGGTTGGCACCGCAGGATTACCTCATGTTATAGTTCGCTTTTATACCGTTCCCAGTCCCAAAGCTGCCCGTTATTCTGCCGGTTGGGCATTACTTTTTATTGCTATTTTATACACCACTGCCCCAGCATTAGCCGGGTTTGCTCGTTACAATCTCATCGATAGTTTGCACAATAAAACCGTTGCAGAGATACAAGAATTGGATTGGGCGACCAAATGGGAAAATACAGGACTCTTACAATTTGACGATAAAAATAACAACGGACGTATTGAACTAATGCCTGATAAGGAAACCAGTGAAATCACTATTGATCGAGATATTATTGTTCTCTCAACCCCCGAAGTTGCTAACTTAGCCCCGTGGGTTATTGCCTTAGTTGCTGCTGGCGGTTTAGCTGCGGCATTATCTACAGCATCAGGTCTACTTTTAGTTATTTCTAGTTCCATTGCCCACGATGTTTATTATCGAATTATTAACCCCCAAGCCAGTGAGTCACAACGGCTAATGGTAGGGCGAATAATGGTGGGATTTGCCATTGCTATTGCTGGTTATTTTGGGGTTAATCCTCCTGGTTTTGTTGCCCAAGTTGTTGCTTTTGCTTTTGGGTTAGCTGCAGCTAGTTTTTTCCCTGTTATTATCTTAGGAGTATTTGATTCACGAACGAATAAAGAAGGGGCAATTTCAGGGATGATTGTGGGGTTAGCTTTTACCACTTACTATATTATTGGGGTCAAATTTTTCGCCATGAATCCTTGGTTTTTTGGCGTATCAGCCGAAGGTATTGGTACCGTAGGCATGATATTAAATGTAATGGTAACTGTAATCGTTTCTCGACTGACCCCACCCCCACCGCCCGAAATTCAAGCATTAGTAGAAAACCTGCGATCGCCTGAAGATAGTCCCGTTGCTTTGGTGGATATAGGAGAAGAAGAATTAGATTAATATAAACTGTAGGGTGGGCAAATCTAATTAATTGTGATCAGAAATTTTTGAGTTTATCTTTGCCCACCAGTTCAAGACAATAATTGTTAGAATTGAACAGCCATAAACTTAATATCTATGATTGCTGTTCCCAATTATATCAGTCCCGAAGAATATCTAAGTATTGAAGATCAAAGTTTGATTCGTCATGAATATCGTCGTGGTTTAGTCTATGCAATGGCCGGTGGTACAGATAATCACGATCGCATTACTTTTAATTTCTTGAAATTAATTGATAATCATTTGGGAGATTCCTCTGATTGTCGTTTTTATTCTGGTAATGTTAAAGTTAACTACAAAGATCAATTTTATTATTATCCCGATGCTTTTGTTACTTGTGACTCACGAGATCGCAGTGATCGCTATATAAAAAGATATCCAAAACTGATTGCTGAAGTCTTATCTTCTAGTACCCAAACTTTTGATTTAGGGGCAAAATTTGAAGATTATCAACAAATTGAATCTTTAGAGGAATATGTTTTAATTTCCCAAGAAACTCAGCAGGTAGAATGTCGTTATCGGACCACTGCTAATACTTGGGAAGTCGCATTTTATCAAGAAGGGGATGGCATCGTTTTAAACAGTCTGGATTTACAATTTCCTATCAACGAACTGTATAGGGGTCTTGATAATTTTACTTAGCAATAACCAATTGTGGCATTAAACGATTTATAACTTGTTTTAATACCATCGCTGTCCAATCAATATCTTCTTGAGTTGTTTTTCTTCCTAAGGTTAAACGAATCCCCCTTAACGCCTCTTTCTCAGAGTAACCCATGGCCAACAAAATAGGACTGGGACTTAATTGACCACTATGACAAGCAGAACCGGCACTAATAGCAATGCCAGCTAAATTCATTTGACGAACGATCATTTTACCAGTAATTTTTTCCGTTTCACTTGTTGGAAAAGGATCGTTAATGACAAAACTAACATGATGAGGCAAACGATATAATCTATCTCCTGTGGGAACCACATAAGAACAATCAGCCATCAAATCAAATAGGCGATCGCGTAATCCCATCAAGCGAGAACTTTCTGTTATCATCTCCGTAGCTGCTAATTCAGCCGCCAGCCCAAATCCTGCAATCATAGGCACAGACTGGGTTCCTGACCGTTTTTTCCCTTCTTGGCCACCCCCCAATAGTAAGGGGTCAATGTCTACCCCTGGACGCACATACAAAGCCCCGGCCCCTTGAATTCCATAAATTTTATGGGAAGAAAGGGATAATAAGTCAATGGGTAGTCGTTGCACATCAATGGTTACTCTTCCTGCGGTTTGCACTGCGTCAGTATGGAAAAGAATACCGCGATCGCGAGCAATTTTTCCCAATGCTTCAATGGGTTGTACCGTTCCCACTTCGCTTTGACCATAAATAATGGAAATAAGTACCGTATTTGACTGAATCGCAGCTTTTAAGTCCAGGGGATTTATTCTACCTTGACGATTTACTGATAAGCGAGTGACTTCCCATCCTTGTGCCTCTAAATATTTTACCGGTTCACTAATGGCTGGATGTTCAATACTAGAAATAATTAGATGTTGCGGTGTACTATACTGTCTAGCGATACCTAAAATAGCCAAATTATCAGCTTCCGTTCCCCCCGATGTAAAAATGATAGATTCAGGATCAACTGCATGGATAAGAGAAGCAACTTGAACCCTAGCGGTTTCTAACGTCATAGCTGCCCGTTGTCCCCACTGATGCAAACTAGAAGGGTTTCCCCATTCCTCTGTGAGAATTTTATTAACGTAAGCAACCACCTCTGAGCGAGGGGGAGTTGTGGCACTATGATCTAAATAAATTTGCATTATGGTATCAGACGAATAATTCTAGTTTAAGGAGTCGGTTATGTGAGGCAACAATTTAGCAACAATAGATAATTAAGGAATGTTTTTTAATGCCCTGGTTTACATACATTATAGTCTTCATGGGAAACAACCGCTTCTGGGGTGAGAAAATTACCATGATCACGGCAAATTAAACGATAATGTCGGGTTACAGGAATGCTAATGATAAAGCGATCGTGTCGTAGACGTTTTCCGTGAAAAAGCCGGTAATCTTGCTGATTTGCTAGTGCTTTGAGAATTTGACGGGCTTTAAGCACAACATTTTTGGGAAAAGGTCTTAGATTAATGGGATCTTTGCTGAAGGTTTCTTCCCAAGCATTTTTCTGTTGTTGCTTTTCTTCCCAGGCCGTTTGTTCTTGGGCGCAACGATGACAAATTTGCCCATACCCTTTATGACCACAGGGAAAATTCTTTTTTCGTCTCGACATAATAACCTGTTATCTTTGAACAACCCTACCGTATAGATGGGTAGGGATTCTTTATGCGAACAAACGCAAAGGCGTATCCAATTGCCTCTAATACCTCATCCAGAAGGGTTTAGCTTTACTTATCTTTTTTTCTATTGTTAGAGACTTAGCCTAAGCTAATGGGGTTTGATGGTGAGCTTAGTTTCGACCCCTGACCATTTTCGCTACTTTTGATAGGTACTAGGCGGTTGTGTCCCTGTATTTCAACAGTGCTTTGATATTCATTATACCTTAATTTTTATTTTTAGTTGATGTTAGACTTCGTCCCTCAATGAAGTCCGCAGTTTATATTTTGGTCCCCATTCATGAGGTCGCGGATTTGTCGTCGCACGGCAAATCATTCGAGCGACCGTCCCTAACTTTCGGAAGATTAGAGTATTTTGGCGACATCAGGATAAAACGCTTGCGATCGTGCCATATATCCAGCATACAGGCTGAGATGATCCGCTCGCAAAACAACTTGAGAAAACGCAACAAGATTCAAGATTGTCTAGGTTTTGTCCTAAATCTCTCTAGACAAATTTTAGGACTGAAAAAATAATAGTAACAATTTTTTCTTGTTGTTTATTCAATTGTTGGCTACTTAAAGTTATTGAATAATTGAGTAATTGTGCATATTTTTTTGTATAATTACCGAAAATAAAAATAAATATTAAGTATAGTATAAATACTGTATTGTCTTTTTTCTATCATTTATATTTAGTAATTTTACCTATTTATGCCATTGAATTTTTCTTAATCATTACTTTTTGTAAAATTACATAGAATTAGAAAACGTGTTAAGCATTTTTCAGAATGTTTACTTGCCATTATTTAGAGAATAACAACAATTACCGCAAGAATACGGATGTAAAAATATGATTTTGAAAGTTATTTTGAGAAAGGGATTTAAAAATATATAACTATGTTTACTGAATTAAAAACAAATAACAAGTATCTTATTGATTATGCAACGAATCACGCTTCAAAAAGTAATCACGTTGATTCAGACCTTAACTTCATCAATCTTCTGAGAAAACGAGCCATTCATCAGCCGCAACAAATTGCCTATACATTTTTAGAAAATGGAGAAACCGAATCCATTCAATTAACCTATCAAGATTTAGATTTAGAAGCAAGAAATCTTGGGGCTAAACTTCAATCGTTAAACTTAACAGGAGAAAGAGCATTACTCTTATATCCACCAGGAATTGAGTTTATTTCTGCCTTTTTTGGTTGTTTATACGCTGGGGTTATTCCTGTTCCCCTTTATCCACCGAAACGAAACCAAAATTTATCAAGATTACAAGCAGTCATTACTAATGCTCAAGCTAAAGTTTCATTAACAACGGAACTGGTTCTACAAAATATTGAAAAACATTTTGATAACACACCCGATTTAGCTAATTTAACTTGGTTAACCACTGATAATGGTCAAGAAAATTTGGCCCATCAATGGCATTTTCCCTCAATTTCTTCTGATGACATTGCTTTTCTACAATACACATCCGGTTCAACAGGAAATCCCAAAGGCGTGATGGTCACCCATCAGAATTTACTTCATAATTCACAGATGATTGAGCAGGGGTTTAACCATAGCTCTGACAGTATTGGTATGGGATGGTTACCCCTATTTCATGATATGGGTTTAATTGGTAATGTCCTACAACCGCTTTACGTCGGATTTCCTTGTACCCTCATGTCTCCTATCGATTTTCTGCAAAAACCCTATCGTTGGCTCAAAGCCATTTCTGATTATGGTGCTACCACTAGCGGTGGGCCGAATTTTGCCTATGAACTCTGTATGAATAAAATTACCCCTGAACAACTTGAAACTTTAGATTTAAGTAGCTGGAATGTGGCTTTCACCGGAGCCGAACCTATTAGGGCCCAAACCTTAGAAAAATTTGCTCAGAAGTTCGCTCCCTGTGGTTTTCGTAAAACAGTATTTTATCCTTGTTACGGTATGGCTGAAGCCACTTTATTCATCACAGGTGGTTTATCTTCTCAAGCACCGGTAGTTAAAACCGTGGATGAAAAAGCTTTAACAGAAAATCGAGTGGTTAAAGTGCCGAGAGAAAAAGACCAGTCAAGAACTTTAGTGGGTTGCGGTACAGAATGCCTCGGACAAACAGTCAAAATTGTTGACCCTCAAACATTAACAGAGTGTAAAAACAATCAAGTAGGAGAAATTTGGGTATCAGGAGATAGTGTCGCTAGAGGTTATTGGCGGGAGCCTCAAAAGACGAAAAATACCTTTGAAGCTTATTTATCTGATACAGGAGAAGGCCCTTTTTTACGGACAGGAGATTTAGGGTTTTTCTGTAGAGACCGAGAGTTATTTGTGACCGGTAGACTCAAGGATGTGATTATTATTCGAGGACGCAATCATTATCCCCAAGATATTGAAATCACTGTTGAGCAATCTCACGAGGCTGTTGTTAATCATCGCAGTGCTGCTTTTACGGTTCAGGTGAAAGGAAAAGACCAGTTAATCATCGCGGTTGAACTAGAACGGCGTTATCATCATCGTCGTCAACAAATTTCCTCCATACCACCTGAGCAAGAAAAAAGAAAAGGCGAGGAGCGTCGTCAAGAATCGGAAGACCCAGGGTTTGAAGTCACTCCAACCCCTTCTTACCCCCCTATTTTTGATGAGATTGTCAGTAGTATTAAGCAAGCTGTTGCTCGCCATCACGGATTACAAGTTTATCGTGTTCTCTTATTAAGAATAGGAACCATTCCTAAAACCTCTAGTGGCAAAATTCAACGCTATGCTTGTCGCCAAGGACTGCTTAATAATTCTTTAAATGTGGTTCATGATAGTAAACCATAAGGGGTTGATAAGTATAAGGATGAGGTTAAATACGGTATCACTTCTTAAAACTTAAGAAAATTCTTGACTGCTACTAAAAAGTGATTGCAGAATGAAGGTGGTTGTGAGGAATCGTTTGACACTTATAAATCTCCGACTTCACTTTAAACGTTGTTGGATAATCGAGAAGCTCTTATATATCCAGGCTAAAAACGATAATTCGTTAGTTTGAAATAAGCTTCTGTATTAGTTTGAATCAAAAATAACAAGAGTCGGTTAAATTAACTGATTCATTAATTCATTCTCTCATTAATTAAGCTAAGAGGCTATAGGAAAACAATCCCCTTTTTGGGTGATGTTGTTTAATTTTCCTACAGCTATGGTGAAGATAGAGAAACTGGCAGTTTAGGGATTTTTTAGGGACCAATCATGTTATTTAATCAATCATTTTTACCCTCACTTACTTATCTGTGTTTATGGTCGTTCAGTCTGATTTCTGGGTTGGGTATTTTCAATAGTCAAGCAACCCTGGCCGTTGAAAAAGATAGGGATAATCATCAAGGGGAATTATTAGCACAAACAGCAACAAAAAATCGGTTACCCAACGGGACTTACCTATATGGTAGTTACCCTCAAGCCGATGAAATTGGACAAGAATATATGGTGTTTCAAGTCCATCAGGGAGAGGTTAAAGGGGCTGTTTATATGCCACGGTCAGAATTTAGCTGTTTTACAGGAACCTTTGAGGGCAATCAGATGAAAATGTCTATTATTGACCCTTACGATGGTACTCGTCACCAGTACGCTGTTATGTTACAAGTGCCTTCTACGGTTGCCACCAATGGCCAATGGTCTGATATTGGCTTAGAAGGTTACTATCGTCTGGATACGATTAGTGCTAATGACACAACCATTCTTGACCGTTGTTCCTAATAGGCGTAGGCATTCATCTCGAGTAGAACTTTCAAAATACCTCGCTTTTGTGCCATTTCAAACGCTTTTAGCCCTTGTTCTAGAGGATAACGCCCTTGGATTAAGGGTTTAACATCCACTTGTTCTTGTGCCAATAATTTCAACGCTGGAGCAAACGGACCGCAACGGGAACCAATCACCGTAATTTCATCCACCACCAAACCAGACGCATCTAGGGTTAATTTCCCTGCGTAGGTACTTTTTAAGACTAAAATGCCACGGGGATAAAGAGAACGGCGGGCTAAATCAAAGCCTTGAGGGTTGCCTGTACAGTCCATGGCAATATCAAAGCTTCTCTCCTTCACATCTGTTTCTAACCCTGTTCTAATGCCTCTGGCGGCGAGATTGGCCAATTTTTCTGGGTGACGACCAATTACCCATAAATCACACCCGGTTAACCCTAAGGTTTGGGCGACTAACTGTCCTAACTTACCATCCCCCACCACCAACACCCGTTGATTTTCATCAATGGCCACTTGTTGCTGAATTTCCAAAGCAGCGGCCAAGGGTTCGGTAAACGTTGCCACATCGGTACTGACATTATCGGGGACGGGATGTAGGTTATTAATGGGTAGGGTTAAATAATCGGCAAATGCTCCATTTCGGTTAACAATACCCAAAACCGTCCGGTTTTCGCAATGGGTTGGGGAACCTCCTCGACAGAAACGACAGTGACCACAAACCGCATTAATTTCCCCTACGACTCGTTTATTGATTAGATGTTGGGGTCCTTGTTCGACAACCCCAACAAATTCGTGGCCTAAAACCCCCTGATAGGGATAATAACCCCGCAATAATTCTAAATCTGTGTTACAAATACCGGCTTGTAAGACTTTAACTAAAGCTTCATTTTGATTGGGTTCAGGAATGGGTAAATCGTTTTTTAATTGTAGTTGTTGATTGTCTAACCAAAGTCCTTTCATAGATTAGCCTCCGACGCTGTACAAGATGTTCTTCTTCATGAATCTTACTTTAACAATTGACTTAAAAGTGGTAACTTAACCATAAAAAGGTTTCCTTTCCCTTTCAAAGCCAAACTAAAGACATATCCTAGTGAGCAATGATATCTATATTCTAGATTAATTTCCCTAAATTCTGGCTTTGCCCACCTTATATATAAGATGATTTTATCAATGACCTTGACTTGAGAAGTTTTGTTACTCTAGAATTATTTTTACTCTAATTAAATTGATTTAAGATGTCAAATTATCGTCGTTTATATCTTAAAGGAAGTACAGTATTTTTAACAATTGTGACTTATCAACGAGTTAGTTTGTTTAATAATTTTGACTATATTGCTAAATTACGTCTTGCTGTTTCTCAAGTTAAAAAAGAAAAGCCGTTTGATATTTTAGGGGCAGTCGTTTTGCCCAATCATTTACATTTTATCTGGTCATTACCCAAAAATGATAGTAACTATTCTCAACGTATTTCACGAATGAAAGTCTTGTTTACCCGTTCCATTGGAAAACAGTTAAGATTAGTGGATAATATTTCTGAATCACGACACAAACATAGAGAAAGTAATGTATGGCAAAGAAGATTTTGGGAACATACCATTAGGGATGAAAAAGATTTAAAAACTCATTTAGAGTATATCCATTATAATCCTGTTAAACATGGATTCGTTTCTTGTCCTCATCATTGGGAATATTCCAGTTTTCATAAATGGGTAAAAGGAGGTTTTTATCCTTTAGAATGGGGATGTTGTTGTCAAGGTAAGTCACCCAAAATACCAGATTTTTCTGATATTGTTAATCAAGTCGGCGAGTAGGGTGGGCAAAGGAAATAATTGATTTGATGTAACATTAAGTGATAATCATTGCCCACCAGAATAAGATGAAATGGTAGGGTGGGCAAAGGAAATAATTGATTTGATGTAACATTAAGTGATAATCATTGCCCACCAGAATAAGATGAAATGGTAGGGTGGGCAAATGAGGTAATTGATTTGATGTAACATTAAGTGATAATCATTGCCCACCAGAATAAGATGAAATAGTAGGGTGGGCAAAGGGAATAATTGATTTGATGTAACATTAAGTGATAATCATTGCCCACCAAGCATAAGATTAAATGGTAGGTTGGATTTAACATTAATCGGTAATCATTGCCCACCATTATTATTCGGTGTTAGGTGGGCAAGATATTTATATTCTAGATTAATTCACTAAATTATGGCTTTGCCCACCCTACAATCTACATTAACCAACTAATTAAATAACCTAAACCCATACCACCTAAACTAACACCTGAAAGGATTAAAAATCTATCAAATAAACTAGAATTACCTTGTTCAAGCTTTTCCCCAGACCATGCTATACACATAGCCGTAGCCCATGCTAGAGACCACTCCGATGCCCATGGCCATCCTAGAGTGACAGCGACAATAATGGCCACAACTCCAGTCCATACCCATGCTATAGCAACAGATGAAGCAATAGCCACAACCACAGTCCACAACAATGTCAGAGTAACAACCCAAGCCCAAAAGGAAGATTGAGTCACAGCTATGATAGCACCATAAATAGCATAAAGTAAAAATAGGATATTTAAGCGTATCCAGGGAATTTGTATTAAAATATCACGAGAATGAGGTAAATTATTACTTTTAGTTGATATTTGGGGCTTAATTACGTCTTTGTGATACTCTGTCCCAACAGAAGGAGGCGGTTGAAGAGTTGCTAATAACCCAAGCCATGCAGATATAGACTGAGGACGATCTTCTTTTTCTAATGCCATTCCCTTCAGAATAGCCTCATTAATATGTTCACTGAGTTGGCCATTAATTTGTTTAGGAGGAATGAGAACGCTCTTATCATTGAGTTTCCGTTCCATTGAAGGCGTGGGACGTTCTCCTGTCACAGCGTAGTAAAACGTCGCAGCAAGAGTATAAACATCAATGGTGTATTGACGTTCCTTGCTACCTCGATAGATTTGTTCGTAGGGTGCAAAACTAGGGTTTGCTGCTTTGTCCGTAACACTATGAGTAGCAGGAATAATGTTCTTAGCGATGCCAAAATCAATTAAAATCGCCTGACCATCTTGAATCATAATATTCCCAGGATGGGCATCTCGATGAACCATTTTTGCTTTATGGATGGTTTGTAAGGCTTTGCTAATTTGACGAATATAGATTAAACATTGCGCTTCTGACAAAGGCCCTTGCGTCTTAATGATCTCCATCAAGGTTTGTCCCCTGATAAAGTCCATCACTAAACAGGGTAAGGTGTCCTCTAGGAAATAATCTCGAACTTTAACAATGTGAGGATGAGGTTTAGCTGAAAATTTGGCTAATCTTTGGGCTTCGTCTTGAAATTGCTGCACATATTGTTCATATTCAATATCTTTTTTTTGCAGGAGATCAGGGGTTTTGATCACAACTTCGGTATTAAGAGGTATGTGTCGCGCATGGTAAGTGATACCAAACCCTCCCCGTCCCAAGACTTTGATAATCTGGTATTTTCCTCGCTGTAATTTTTGGCCGGTTTGCCAAACCATAACATCGTTTCACATCTTTCCCTGAAATTGTACTTTAGAAAAACATAAAATGGAACTTTGACCCCAAGACAGCACATTTTATCGTTAGAATTAAAAAGATAACAATTAATCAGTTAATCACTAAAAATGTTCGAGTGGGATGACTCAAAAGCTAAGAGTAATGAAATCAAACATTCGGTTTCTTTTCCCTTTGCTACAAGAGTTTTTGATGACGGAAACAGATTAACTGTCATTGATGAACGATTCCAATATGGTGAAGTGCGATATATTGTTTTAGGGAAAATAGAGCAGCGTATTTATGTTGTTGCTTATACTATCAGAGGTTCAGTAATTCGTCTTATTTCCGCACGAAAGGCTAATAGTAGAGAGGTCAAACGTTATGAAAACAGTTAAATATACACCTGATCCCCAGAAAAAAGTTCGACTCACTAAAGAACAATTAAACCGCTTAGAGAAACTTTCTGATGAAAAGATTGATTATTCAGACATACCGGAGCTTGATGATGACTTCTGGGAAAATGCAAAAATAGTTCCTTCTCATCAGACTAAGGTTTAGGGGAAGAAGAAGGACTAGGGGGAACGTTAGGAGTTGGTTGTGTTAACCATGTCTCAACCATTTGCGGAAAACCTAAGCCAATTAATAAAGTAGCGATCGCAGTAATAGCAGCCCAAAACACTGGCCAATTAACAGAAAAACCTCGATTTGACGACGTTTTCACCCCTTTAGGAACAGATAACCCCAACTGTTTTAACCAATCTTGCACTGATTGAGGGCGATCGCTGGTTTCGGGTTCCATTGCGTTTAAAATAGCGTTATTAGTGCGCTCGCTTATGGCAGAATTTAGACTTTTTGGGGGAATTAAGGGCTTATTTTCTAGCTTACGTTCAATGGCACTAATTGGGGTAATTCCTGTTAATAATTGATATAAAGTTGCTCCTAGAGAATAAATATCGGTATAAGCTTCCCGTTTACCATCCCGATAATAACATTCAATAGGTGCAAATCCTTGAGCTAATTCTTCCGTTCGGATTTTGGTTAATTCATGATCAAAATTTAAAGCTAAACCAAAGTCAATTAATACTGCTTCTGGTTTTCCCGTCCTAATAATAATATTTCCAGGTCGAATATCTCGATGTAATAATTGATGATTATGAACTGTAATTAAAGCGTTTCCAATTTGTTGAATATAATTTAATGCTTCTTTTTCTGAAATAATTTGGTTATCTCTTTTATCAAGGGTTTTTCCACTAATATATTCCATGACAATACAATATATATTACCTTCGTAAAAAGTATCTTTAACCTCAACAATATGGGGATGATGGCATTTTGCTAATTTAACCGCTTCTTTAACTAAACTTTCTTGTAATTGTTTGAATTTATGAGGGTTTAACAAGACATCTTTTGCTGTTTTAATTACAACTAGATAATTATTTTGATTATCTTTGGCTAAATAAGTAATAGAAAAACGTCCTTTACCAAGGGTTTCTTGAATCGTATATCTATCATTTTTTAATGTTTTTCCCGTTGACCAAGCCATTAGCTTTGATTTGAGATTGAATATAGCGCAATTTTACCATAAATGACTTTTTATAGTTTATCAACATTGTTAGGTTATAATTTTAAGAGTTAGGTTCTCACCGAAGAAACAAACGAATGAACAAGCTAGACAGTTTCAACTTATTTAATAAAAGCTAGGCTACTATACAAATGAAAAGCTGCATCCCAAGGGGTATCTTCCCGACGCAAAAGGTCAATGTGAGGGTTGATAAGTCTGAGTAACTCTTGAAAATCAATGGCTGATTCTCCAAAAGGAGTAAACTCTGAGTAAGTAGGAAGATTGGGGGTTTTTTCGGCAATAAAGTTCATAATATGTTGCCAACTTTCCTTCATCGTTGCTTGCCCATCTTTGGCTTTTTGTTTATCAGAGAAAGCGATTCCTTCTAAAAAACGATAATGTTGATCACAAAAACGAATGATAATTTGCTTTTGAGGAAGATGAAGATCGCAGATTTTGGCATAATCTAAGGTTTCTATTTTTCGTTTCAACTTTCCCCTCAAACCAACATCCACACATTCTTCAAAAATAGGGAGTAACCCGTTTACCTGTTGTCTGACTTGGGACCATTCAAATGCAAGAATGTCCCGTTGTCCTTTGTTGGGTTCGTAGACTATGGTAACTTTGGGTTCTACTGATTCAATATAGAGAACAGGATAAACCTTAAGAGCATTAACCTGCCGCACCAAGGCAGTAAAACAGGGAATTTCTGCTGATTGCAGTTGCTCTGCTTGAAATTTTAGTTTACCAATGGCTCCCGTACGATAGAGTCGCCAGGAACGACTAGGGAGTTGTAATCTCGCAGTATAAGGGTCAATTCCCATAATTTCCCCAAATTTTTGGGCTGCTGTCTTTTTTAACTCGTTGGGAATGGCCTCAAGCACTAGGACCCCCATTTCTAACGCCCCGCTTTCTTCCATTGCTTGGTTTAAAGCGGTTTGACGTTCCTTGACTTCTTGTTGGTTAATTCGTTCAATTCCTTGACGAATTTGCCGCATCAGCTTAGGATTAACGGCGTTTGGTAATAGTTCTCGATAACGTTCATTGGCAAAGGTGACATCTCCCTGGGCTTCAGCTAAACGCGCTTGATAAAAGGGAACCCATATATTATTGGGTTCTTGTTGCTGTAACTGTTGAAGCAGTTGGGATGCTTCTTCATAATTTTCGCTGTTAATAGCATTAATAATAGATTCAACCATCGTCATATCTACAGTTTGATGGAGTTTATGCTTGTAAAGACAGATTGAAAATTTTTCAATTTTATACAATCATCATACTGCTTCTAATTTTACCCTAACAGCAAAACATCTCTCTATTTTTTCGAGATTAATGATCAAAAGCAAATTGTAACCATACAATAAAAAAGCATAAAATACCAGAAAAGTTCAAAAAAATTAACACATTATTTCTCTTAAGAATTAACATAAACTCTCCCTTTCCAACCGCCTCCTTTTCCGCGCCAATGTCGCCAAGCAGAGTCTAAAGTCATTAAACCATATAAAAAACCAATGAGGGGCAAAGTTAATCCCCAGAGAGGAGAACATTGATATACTTTTAACGTAGGAAGATAAGAAATGGTCATTAATAACCAGGTACTTCCTCCTAAAATAGTGATAACTGGATTGTGAATAATCAATCCGATGATTAGACTAATGGGTGCAACTAAATAAACTAAGGTTAATGCTAGTAACGTTCCTATTAGTAATAAAGGGGAATAATTTAACTGTGTATAGGCAGTTCTTGCGACCATATTCCAAATAGAGTCTAAACTATCATAAGGTCGTAAACTAAGGGTTTTTTCACTTAATCCTAACCAAATTCCTTGATTTGGTTTGGGGCTATTTTCTTGCAATTTAGCTTTAACTGCTGCTGCTAAGGAACAATCATCAATTAAAGCTTGTTTGACTACATCTATTCCACCAATTTCTTCTAAAATATCACGACGAATTAAGATACAACCTCCGGCTGCTGCGGCCATTTTATTTTGAGGATTATTCACCCAAGAAAACGGATATAATTTTTCAAAGAAATAGACAAAAGCAGGGATTAAAAATTGTTCCCAAAAACTATCACATCTTAACCTAACCATTAGAGAAGTCATAGCTAAGTTTTCTGTTTTGGCTTGATTGACTAATTCTTTTAAATTACTATTATGATGTTCAATATCAGCATCAGTTAACAGTAAGTAATCCGGTTTATTATCTATCTTTTTAGCTTGTTCTATTCCTTGTTTCATTGCCCATAATTTTCCTGACCAACCGGATGCTAGAGGTTGTCCTGAAATGACTTGTAATTGTTGGGATTTTTGATGATTTTCAGCAATTTCTTGAGCTACATTTCCTGTATTGTCATCGCTTTGATCATCGACTAAAATAATGGAGAAGTCTCCTGGATAATCTTGATTTAAAAGAGATTTTAAACTAATAGGTAAAACATCCGCTTCATTACGGGCAGGAATAACCGCACAAACAGATGGATAGTTATTTAAGGGTTGAAGATTGCTATTAATTCGTTGATTACTTAACCAAAACCAGCCTCTAAATAATAATAAATAAATCCAAATTGTTAAAGATAAACCGACAATTCCTATTAAAATATTAATCATGATTTCACTCTCTCACTATTTTTGATAATATAACTTAAATTTATGAAAAAATCAAATAATTGGAAATATTGCGATAGATTTAGTTTAGGTAAAAAAGATGAATTTTTCTAATTTGAACACTGTTTCTAAATGATTGAGAAAGAAGAGATTAGGTTTAATTATATCAATCTCTTCTTTTTTAAAATCAGGTTTTAAAACAATTAAAGATGCTTATCAACAGCTTCTTTAAAGGTTTCATAACTCGCTTTACCGACAAGATGTTCAACCAATTGTCCTTCCTTGAAAATGAGAACAGCAGGAATACTTTTGATTCCATATTTTTTTGCATTTTCTTTGTTTTCATCAAGGTCTAGCTTAAACACATTAACTCGGCCTTCGTATTCTTCTGCTAATCGATCAATAAAGGGACTAATTACACGACAAGGCCCACACCAAGTTGCTGTATAATCGACCACCATTATCTCTGAGTCGGTTAACAATTGTTCAAAATCCTTATCTTGTATAAATGTAGCTTGTGTCACGGAAAATCTCCTTAAATTAGAGTAACTAAATTAAGAGAATTAAGCCCAATTAATTTTTTTTCGTTTTGCTTAGGCAACTTTATCTCATTGTTTAATCGATAAATCATCTAATACAACCGAATCTAATTTAATACTGAACTTCATTGAGAAAGCTTAAATGTCAAGAAAATAATTAATTTATCAACTAAAACTAAAAACTATCACGATAAAATTAGAATTACTTAGTAATCGAAGCTTTCATCTCTTGCCTTATTTTTTTCATAATACACCCTTAGAGACACTATTTTAAACTTTCAGCAAAATCTTAATTATTAATGATTAACTGTGCGTGTTCATTAAAACAGCGACGATAAACCCCTTCCGTCACCAAAATAGCGGTTAAAATATTAGTTAACATAATCATAAATAAAATTAAAATTTGATAGGAGGCTGCGTTTAAGGGATTGCTTCCGCCTAATACTTGTCCGGTGAACATTCCAGGTAAACTCACCATACCCACCACCATCATTTGATTTAAGGTAGGAATTAAACTCACTCTAATCGCTTCTTTACGATAATGGGCGATCGCTTCAACGGGAGTGGCCCCTAAACATAAATAGGTTTCTACCTCAAGCTGGTTATGAGAAATAGCACTAATAAGACGTTCCCCCGATAAAGAGGCACTATTCATCGCATTTCCGAGGATCATACCCGCTAACGGGATTAAATACTGGGGAGAATACCAAGTTTGGGGTTGGATAATCAAAGCGAGGGCATAGCTGAGGGTTAACCCGCTACTCACCAATAACGATCCCCATACCAGAGGAAAAAAGCCCTTTCCCTTGTGAGGAATGCGGTTACGGGTAACTTGTGCCGCGATAGTTAACATTACCCCTAAAATGAGCAAAACAGGGATAGGATGGTTTAATTCAAAGATAGCAGCGATAACGTAGCCCACTGCTAAGAGTTGAAACAGCGATCGCCCTGTGGCTAAGATAAGTTGTCCTTCTAAGCCTAACCGTTGCCACTTCGACAAAACCACAGCAATAGCCATGATACCCAAAGACCACCCTAAATCTAACAAATCCAGTTCAATTGCGCCACCCAATGGATAAGTCTCCCCAGTTTTTAAGATTATGCGCCAAAGTAAGGGGGTTCATTCCCTGCTTTCCATTTGATATTACAGCCAATACTGGGTTTTTGCTGAGTATCCACCTTTCTATCCAGTAAAACCTCTTCTATAGCTGCTTTTAAGTCTTTGCCGGTAATAGGAATATCGTTTCCAGGGCGACTATCATCAAATTGGCCGCGATAAACTAGGGTTTTATCTCTATTAAATAAGAAAAAATCGGGGGTACAAGCAGCCGTATAAGCTTTAGCTACCTCTTGGCTTTCATCATAACAAAAAGGAAAAGTAAACCCTAATGTTTCTGCCATTTCTTTCATTTTATCGGGGGCATCACCTGGGTGAGTAGTAATATCATTAGCACTAATAGCAACAATACCCAAGCCTTTACCGACGTATTCTTTTCCTAATGCAGCTAAAGCATCTTGAAGATGTTTAACAAAAGGGCAATGAACACAAATAAACATGACTAATAAAGCTTTTTTATCAGCAAAGGTATTGAGAGAAATTTTGTTACCTGATACCACATCTTCTAACGAAAAATCAGGGGCTTTTGTTCCTAAAGGTAACATGGTAGAAAGGGTTTTAACCATAAGAATAACTCCTAATAAATTCTCAACAAGCTAGGACAATCATTTATTGCAATTACAGCTATCTTTAATTATAGCTGTTCTAGTTAGAGTTGTTTTAGTAATTCATCAACCTTTTTGATGCCTTCAGTATTTTCATATTCTTGATACAGTCTTTTGGCATATTGTAGTGCTTTTTTTGCTTCTTTATCTCTATTTCTTTCTTTAAAAGCAACGCCTAAATAATAGTAAGGCTCAGGATTTTGGGGGATAATCTCGATTAAATCTTTATAAGTAATAATTGCTCCTAAATAATCTTTCTGAGCTAACTGTATTCTGCCAACCCCTGCGTAAGCTTCTGGTAGTTTTCGATTAAAAAAGGAAACACGGCGATAAATTTGCAGAGCTTCGTCCAGATTATCTTGAACCTCATAAACACGAGCAATTTTTAATTGAATTTTAGTATTTCTAGAATCTATTCTTTCTGCTCTTTTTAATTGTTCTTTTCCTAATTCTAGTTGACCCTGTTGTAGATAAGCTGTTGCTAATAATAACCTTAAATCTACATCTCCAGGAAAACGTTCAACTGCATTCCCTAAGTATTGCAGTGCCTCATCTAGTTGTTTTTGTTGCAGTAAAGACGATCCCATAATAGCAAAGGCTTCAGGGTTATTGGGTGCAAGGGCTATCACTCTTTTATAAGCTTCTGCTGCCCCTTCATAATCTTCTTGACGGAGTAAAACCACTCCTAAACCAATATAACTTTTGACAAATTGGGGGTTCAGTTGAATAGCATAATAGTAAGCTGAGGCTGCATTATTATTATCCCCAATATTAGCTAAACTATCCCCCAACGCATAATAAAAATTGGGGTTACTCGAATCAAGAGAAAGGGCTTTTTGATAGTATTTGACTGCAGCTTGATAGTTTCCTTGTTGACCGTGTAAATAGGCGATTCCTGAAAAGATTTTGGCGTTATCATTATCTAAACTGGCTGCTTGTTCATAGGTAGCGATCGCCCGTTGATAGTCTCCTTTATCGACATAATCTCTACCCCGACGTAACAATTCATCTAATTGTTCCTTATTCCTATTTTGTGAGACAATGATAGGAAAATCACCAGAAGCAAAAACAGGAGTAATACTACTACCTAGTATAAGAGTTGTGAGTAAGGAAAGAGTAAGTTTAGAAATCATAGCTTTTTTAAAAGATTAATAAAAAAAGGCTTGAGAGATCAAACCTTGGAATTATTATAAGCAAAAATACCTCATTGTTAACGAGGATGTTTCACTAGATGCCTCGCTTAATAGCGATTTCGGCTTGCTTAAATTCTTGTTTTAAGCGTTTTTTCAACTTTTCGGGAATAGGACGACTGCCATAAGAGGTATAGTAACCAGCCAGGGAATTTAACGCTGTTTGCATGGTGGTAAAGGAACGGAGTCCCCCAGATTTATCATTGCGTCGGTAGCGAGAAATATAATCATTAATTTGTTCTCTGGCTAAAGACTGAAGTTCTTGTTTATTATCAGCGTCATTGGGTAAATCAATGGCGGTGGTTAAGGTTTCGATTACTTTTAGGGTATCTTGGCTATAATCACCAGACAGTCCAGCAGAACTATTACCACACCCGGTTAAAGCGACAACTGCTACTAAGACTAAGGCTAGAATACGAGATAAGGCAGATTTGAAAAACATAAGTTGTTAAGAGAATTACATAATTCTAGATTTTTCCTATCCTATCCTAGAAGGGGTCACTGAGTGAAGCCCACACTCGAGAGCATTCTATTTTTGCAGAAAAAGTATCTTTGGAGTTTGACGGGGGGACACAGAGATGGGGAGACGGGGGGAAATTTATGACTATAAACTATCATCAATAAAATACAAGTTGCAACTTTGGGATACTCCCCCACACTACCCACACTCCCTTATTTACTAATTTAGTGATCATTCGTTACTATATCCACGGGTGTCCATTTCAAGTCTTCGGGGAATTTTGGAATGGAATTGAGAAGATTTTTAGTATAGTCTTCTTGAGGATTATTAATAATGTTTTCTGCTTCTCCTATCTCAACAACTTCCCCTTGATTCATAACCATAATGCGATCGCTCATAAATCTGACTACACTAAAATCATGGGAAATAAAAATACAAGTTAATTTTAACTTTTGTTGTAAGTCTTTTAACAGGTTTAAAACTTGTGCTTGTACGGATACATCTAAAGCAGAAACGGACTCATCACAAATCAAAAAACGGGGATTTAAAGCTAAGGCGCGGGCAATACAAACCCGTTGTCTTTGTCCCCCTGAAAATTCGTGAGGATAACGATTATAAGTATCTATCTCTAATCCAACTAAGCTTAATAAGGCGTTAACAATTTCTCTTCTTTTCTTACTATCGGACTGGGTTTTATGAATAATCATCGGTTCAGCGATCGCTTGCCCTACGGTTAATCTTGGGTTGAGAGAATTATAGGGATTTTGGAAAACAATTTGCATATTTTTTCTCAGGTTTCGTAACCATTTATTGCTCATCGATTTCTTGGAAATTTCGTAAGTTTCAAAGGAAACATTTCCATCTGCTGCTGGAATTAGTCTCAAAATTGTTCTTGCTAATGTTGACTTTCCGCAACCCGATTCCCCAACTAATCCTAATGTTTCTCCTGCATGAACTTTAAAGCTGATATTATTAACCGCTTTAAATTTATCGGATTTGAGTCCAAAAAATGCTGATTTACCAAACTCAACTGTCAACTTTTCTACTGATAACAAAACCTTTTTCTCTTCGGCTTCTTTGGTTCTTGCTTCAATTTCATCATGAGGAATAATTGTATAAATTAAATCACTTTCCTTAGATAAGTCTGTATCTTTTTTGTCTTCCAAAAAATCGGCTACAGTAGGCAATTTTTCTACTCTAATATGCAGGGGAGGACGACAAGCAAGTAACCCTTTGGTATATCCATCTTGAGGGTGACGGAGAATTTGTTCTTTTTTGCCTTCTTCTAATACTTTACCATTTCGCATCACTAATATGTCATCAGCCACTTCATTAATGACCCCTAAATCATGGGAAATGAAAATCATGGCAATATTATTATCTTTACAAAGACCTCTCAATAACTCTAAAATTCCTTTTTGAACGGTTACATCTAAAGCCGTCGTTGGTTCATCTGCGATTAAAATTTGAGGGTTACAGGAGATAGCCATTGCAATCATTACCCGTTGTAATTGTCCCCCAGACAGTTCATGGGGATATCGTTTCAAATAGGCTGTTGCTTGCTGATTGGGGCAGGTTTGCTTTAAAACCTTTACATTTTTTAATAACTTAATGGCTTCTATATTAGCTTCGTCTTGAGTAACATTCTGGTGTAATTTAATGGCTTCAGTTAATTGATATCCTATGGTATAAACCGGGTTAAAAGCACTCATCGGTTCTTGGAAAATCATGGCAATTTCTTTACCACGATATTTGGTCCATTGTGAAGATTCTAACTGAGTTAACTCAATATAATCTTCTGAGGATTGATAATATTTAATACGACTTCCATCAGCAATCTTTCCAGGGGTTTGAATCAACCCCATAATAGCCAAAGAAGTGACAGACTTCCCTGAGCCTGACTCACCAACAATACCTAAAATCTCACCTTTTTTTAGTTGAAAACTGACATCATCAACAGCCACCTTGTTAGGTTTTCCTTGTAAGGGAAATTCAACACGAAGATTAGATACATCAAGAACAAGATCACTCATAACCCTATACGATTGGAATTTTAAACAGATTTTAACTGATTTTTTTGACTTTGACAAAGATTTTAGTAGAGTCCTATTAAGGATGACCTATTAAATTAGGCTTAATCACAGAAAGATTGAGCAAAATGATAAAATAGAGGTAGTTGAATGGTCTGGAGATTCGGTCAATGACAGAAAGAGAGTTTCAAACGATTATTGATAAGTTAGATAGCTTGGAGAAAAATGACCAGATATTGACTGAAAAATTAGAACTGTATAAAAAAGTTTCTGATGACCAGATTAATGCAATTAGATTTGAAATTAAAGCTTATCAAGATGCTAACAAACAACAATTAAATGTCTCATTAGGAGTATTAGTAACGGCTGCTGTGGCTATTTTGGTTAGTGTTATTCTCAGTACCACAAATTAAATTATGTCTAAGAGACTGTTTATAAATAGAATCTTAAGACGGTAGGGTGGGCAAGTCAAAGACTTATCTAAACTAACTTGACCCTTGAAAACCTTGCCCACCTTACAAAATTTGTTGTTATTATTTCTTTAGGAACAGTCTCTAAGACTGATAACTGAATTAATAGAATCTTACCCTTTCCATAAGCAACTTCAAGTCACAATATTCAAGAAGCGTGTCACAATATAAACAAAAATGGAAATATTATACGGAGAGGGATATGGTTGCAACTCCCATCAAAACAGAAAATCGTTTAACCATACAGACGGCTGATATTGCTGAAAATACTACTACTATACGCTCTTTGGACTGGGACCGCGATCGCTTTGATATTGAGTTTGGCCTGCAAAATGGAACCACTTACAACTCCTATATCATTCGTGGTGATAAAATCGCCCTTATCGACACTTCTCATGCTAAGTTTCGTCAGCTATACCTAGATACCTTAACGGGACTCATCGACCCCAAAACCATTGATTATTTAGTGATTAGTCACACCGAACCGGATCATAGTGGTTTGGTTAAAGATATCTTAGAACTGGCTCCCCAAGCAACAGTAGTGGGTTCAAAAGTTGCCATTAATTTCTTAGAAGACTTTATCCATCAACCCTTTGAACGCATTTTAGTGAAAAGTGGGGAGTCCTTGGACTTAGGGAAAGGTCATGTCTTAGAGTTTGTGAGTGCGCCTAACTTACACTGGCCCGATACAATTCTTACCTACGATAAAGGAACCGAAACCCTCTTTACCTGTGATGTGTTTGGGATGCACTATTGTTCTGATCTCCTTTACGATGAACATTTAGACAAGATTGCTCCAGACTATCATTTCTATTATGAGTGTTTAATGGGTCCTAACGCGCGATCGGTCTTGTCTGCTATGAAACGCATGGATAAGTTAGGAACCATTTCTACAGTGGCTAATGGTCATGGTCCTCTGTTGCGCTATAATTTGCATGAGTTAGTAGAACGGTATCGCACTTGGAGCGAAGAACAAAGTAAAGCGGATAAAAGCGTGGCCGTGTTCTATGTGTCTGACTACGGATACAGCGATCGCCTTTCCCAAGCCATTGCCAAAGGGATTACCAAAACCGGTGTCGCGGTAGAAATGGTAGACTTAAAATCGGCTGATACTCAAGATGTTACCGAGATCGTTAGTCGTTCTGCCGGTTTAGTCATCGGGATGCCTCCCTTAGAAGGGACTCACAACAAAGAAACCACCAGCAACATCGGAACCATTATTGCTGCAGCCAAGAATAAGCAATATATCGGGATGTTTGAATCCTATGGGGGTAACGATGAACCCATTGACCCCTTATTAACCAAGTTTCGGGAAGCCGGGTTAAGTAAAGGGTTCAACTCCATTCGAGTTAAAGATACTCCTAGTGAAGCTATTTATCAACTCTGTGAAGAAGCAGGTGTCGACTTAGGACAAGCGTTAACTCAAGATCGCAAAGTGAAGCAACGGAAGTCCTTGGATAGTGACTTAGATAAAGCGATCGGTCGCATTAGTGGCGGTTTATATATCTTAACCGCTACCCAAGGAGAAATTAAAGGGGCGATGTTAGCCTCTTGGGTAACCCAAGCGAGTTTTGATCCCCCAGGATTTACGGTTGCAGTCGCGAAAGATCGGGCGATCGAATCTTTGATGCAGGTAGGAGATAGTTTCGTTTTAAACATCCTTGAAGAAGGAAAATATCAACCGTTGATGAAGCATTTTCTCAAGCGATTTCCCCCTGGGGCCGATCGTTTTGAAGGAATTGAGGTGCAAACGGGCAAGAATGGCTCACCGATTTTAGTGGATGCGTTAGCTTATTTAGAATGCGAAGTTATCAGTCGCATGGAATGTAGTGATCATTGGATTGTTTACAGTAAAGTCACCAATGGACGAGTATCTAACCCCGATGGTTTAACGGCTATTCACCACCGAAAAGTCGGTAACTATTATTAAACCTGTAGGGTGGGCATTGCCCACCTTTTTGATGTGTAGCAACCATAAATTATTTATACAACTAGGGGAATTATTGACTATTTATAGTGAGCAAAACTCTATGAAAACTCAAAAACGAATTAAAAATGATTGTTATAAGGAAAGACTAGGAATATTCCTAATATAGTCTCTGACTCGTTCACAAGGATATTGTAGTCCATCTAGCCCCAGCATCTGGTGATCTCTCTGATCAGGTAGATCGGCAAATAAACATCGATAGTCTTCAGCAATAATTTCCTTATCACACCGTTGCCATGATCCACCTTGGTAGTTTGGGAAATGTTGTTCTTCACTCAATGGGCGAATCGCATAATAGTCAGTTGGTAGTCTGTCAAGCCAGTAGTCTTTAACAACTCCATTGACTAGCAAATGAGATAAAGTCCAGTGATGTCCATATTCATGAGCCAAAATCTCTTTGACTTCATTTAGTCTCTGTTGATGAGTTTTAAATGACAAGTTTAGTTGGTAGAAATTAATAACGACCACAGCGACAATACCAATAATCACGCTAGGATCTTGACTACTTTTGACGATCTTAGCATCCCAATAGCCAAGATAACCACTACGACCATCATCCCTAATGATAACTCTCCCTAACCAAGCAAATTCCCTTTTGGTAGAAAGGAGATTATCACAAATAAAACTCCCAAACTCTGCTAATTCATCTTGACTAAAATAATTTTCTCGATCTTCAATCTCCAGAGGTGGCATATTGGGGAAAGGTCGTGTGTCTAAGTTTATAGCCATAACTTCGTCTTATAACTGTCTTTTCAGAGGCGATTCAAGCTGAACAAGATCTGAAAGTTAAACCTGCAAAATCACTATCATCTTCTGCAATCACGGGTGCTGTTGACTGTCGAACGACAGTCCTACCTTGACTATCAGTAGTTGTATGGATAAAGTCCCCACTATCCAGACTATTTAATTTTCCAGATTCTACTTGCTCTAGATAGCTCTTTAGTTTATCTATATCCTCGGACGAGGCTCCACTATCTATAGCTTGGGCGATTAATTTTTTTAAGTATTGAGGTGTAACTCTCATATGACTCATACGTATACATCTACAACTATCAAGTACCAACAAGCCTAGATTGATTGATATTGAGTCTTCTCATTTAGACTTAAATTACGATACTAATAGATAATGATCGTACCGAAATTAGAGTAACAAATAAAGGGCAAGTTAGGGCATGACTTTTGCCCCATGCGTTAGGGCAAATAGGGCAGTATAATTAAAGACATTAGCCCTAACGCATTATACTTAATTCAATAAAATCCTAGGTTGACCATGAATTATTCTTATTCTGATAAAGTGAAATCAAGTCCACAGGGAAAAGAAAAGATTGAAGAACTTCGTAAAAAATTGAATTTGACGCAACAAGAGTTAGCTGACGAAACTAATATGAGTTTAGATACATTGAAAAGATTATTAGGAACAAAAGGTCAGAAAAATGGAATTCATGCTAGTGTTGATAGATTTGCTGTTGAAAATATTGCTAAGTTCCTAAACATTAAACCGACGGATATTGTAGATCTGCAAGAATGGAAAGGGGATAAACTGTTCAAATATCAACAAAAATTCAAAGCACTGATAGAAGAAAAATTACGGCTTTTTGTCGGTCGTCAGTTTGTTTTAGATGCCATAGAAAACTTTATTAATACCCATGATCGAGGTTACTTTACCATTGTTGCCAAACCAGGGGAAGGTAAGAGTAGTATTGCTGCTAAATATGTTAATGAGAATCCTGATTGTATTTACTACTTTAATGTTAGAGCCGATAGTCAAAATAGAGCCGATCAATTTCTAGACAATATCTGTAAACAGTTAATTAATCGTTACCAACTAGGAAACGAGAAATTACTATTAGATGCAACTAAAGATGGTAATAAGTTAAAAGATTTATTAGAGACAATTAGTAATAAACTTGCTGACGATGAAAAATTAATTATTGTGGTTGATGCCTTAGATGAAGTTGATTTAAACAGTCAATTAGAAGGATCTAATGTTTTATATTTACCTCGATATTTACCAGAAAAAATTTATTTTATCCTCACCAGACGAGATGAACAAGTAGTTAAACATAGACTGTTAATTGAAGCTCCCGAAGAGATATTTTATTTACAAGATTATCCTGAAAAGTGTAAAGAAGATATTAGAATGTATATTGAAGCTTGTTTAGAAAGCTTTGAAGACTATAAGGACAAGTTACAAGTTTGGATAAAAAAACAAAAAATAATTCAAGAAAATTTTATTAATGAATTAGTAGAAAAAAGCGAAAATAATTTTATGTATTTACGATATGTTATCCCTCAAATTGCTGATGGATATTATCAAGATTTAGAATTAAAATATATTCCCCAAGGGTTACAAAATTATTATCGATATCATTGGTTACAGATGAAAATGGATCGAATTAAGATTAATATTGTTTATCTTTTAACCGTTGTTTCTCGACCAATTTCTCGACAATTATTATCTGAGTTTGCTACGGTAGGAGAGTTACAAGTGACTGAGTTTAAAGTGCAAGAAGTTCTCAAGGAATGGTCACAATTTATTGATAAGATTCCTATGGGTGAAGAAATCCGTTATAAAGTGTATCATCAGAGTTTTGCTGACTTCCTTAAAAGTGATGAAATGGTGAAAGCAGCAGGGGTAGAAATTAGTAATATTCATGGGTTAATTGCTGATAAGCTGTGGCAAGAATTATATGATGACGATGATGAATAACAAGGAAGTTTACAAAGTAATAGTAAACAATAAATAGAGAAAAGTAAACCTATGAGGAATTTTATTGAAAAGCTAAAAATACAGATTCCTGAAAAACAGGAATTCATTTTAAAAGATTTAGCTAAAGAATTGGCCGAGGCTCAACAGTTTAAGCGGTTATATTGTTTATTAATAGACTTTGGTTATCTCCAAATAAAGTTAGAAACCTTGGGAGTAGGAGAATTAATTGATGATTATGATTTAGTTCAAAATCATGAAAGTTGGCAAGAACTCGGATTAATTCAAAAAGCTTTGTATATGTCAGGAAATATTCTCGCTAAGGATACAACTAAATTAGCAGAAAAATTAACAAGATTATTAGCTGCTTATCAACATATACCTAAGATTAAAAGACTATTAGAAACAGCTACCCAATATCAAGACAAACCTTGGTTATGTTTACTGAGTCCCACTATATCCTCACCCCTTGCACAACCTTTAATTCGTACTCTCACGGGTCATAGTTATTGGGTAGAAGCAGTAGCAGTGACTCCTGATGGCCAAAAGATTATTTCTGGTAGTTGGGACGCAACCCTGAAAATATGGGATTTAGCCACAGGGAACTTAGAAAACACTCTCATGGGTCATAGTTACTGGATAGAAGCAGTAGCAGTGACTCCTGATGGCCAAAAGGTTATTTCTGGGAGCCGGGACAAAACCCTGAAAATATGGGATTTAGCCACAGGGAACTTAGAAAACACTCTCACTGGTCATGATAATTCAGTGATGGCAGTGACAGTTACCCCTGATG
>JAAUYH010124258.1_pt1 | contig 75099 bp, 59 predicted proteins | sample 7278061 | NCBI WGS metagenome assembly JAAUYH01 (sample SAMN14350203, study PRJNA611818) | marine sediment metagenome | isolation source: surface marine sediment (0.6m) | place: French Polynesia: Moorea | collected 2018-08 | reverse complement strand
TGTCGCGGCCCCGGCGGGGGTTGTCAACGCGGTGCCGCCCAAAAGCCCGAGGCTGCCGAAGGCAAGAACGCCGCCAAGCATGCCGCGGCGCGAGATCGCCGCCTCGACCACGCGGTCGAAGTCGCAGGTGTCAGGGCGGGGGCTGTGAATGTCGTCGAACTCGTCAAAGGATAATTCGGTTTCGATGTGGTGGTTCACATTGGTCTCCCTATGGTCGTTTCTTTACGGTGCGCGGCTGCGTTGGGCGCCCGTTCGACAGTTCCCTCACTGTGCCGTTCCGGGGCCTCTGGTGGCCGGTATTGCGCGCTCAATGTAACGTAGGAATGAAACCAACAGCGCAAAGGCCGACCCGCGTCCGGAACCGGGAAGGACGGTCAACCGTAATGCGCCACGGGCGTTCCGGCAAGGGCGGACATGTTCAACAGACCGCGGGCGGTGATCGAGGCGGTGACGATGTGGGCGCGGTTGCCCATGCCCATCAGGATCGGGCCGACCTCTAACCCGTTTGCCTTCATTTTGAGGATGTTACGTACGCCTGAGGCCGCGTCGGTATTGGCGAAGACCAGCACGTTGGCGGCCCCCTGAAAGCGCGCGTTGGGAAAGATGCGGTCGCGCAGAGTCTGGTCGAGCGCGGCGTCGGCGTGCATTTCGCCCTCGTATTCGAAATCCCGCGGCGCGGCATCGAGCCGGTCGATCGCCGCCCGCATCCGGCGGCCGGATTCGCAGTCGAAATTGCCGAATTGCGAATGCGAGCAGAGAGCGATCTTCGGGTCGAGCCCGAAGCGGCGGACATGACGGGCCGCGGCACAGACCGTCTCGGCGATCTGGTCCGGCGTCGGTTCGGGGTGGACATGGGTGTCGGCGATGAACAGGGGCCCGTCTTCGAGGATCATCATCGACAGCGCCCCGACGGGGTGGAGTTTTTCGGTGCCGAGCACCTGCTGTATATAGTTGAGATGCCAGAGATACTGGCCGAAGGTGCCGCAGATCATGCTGTCGGCCTCGGCCCGGTGCACCATCACCGCGCCGATGGCGGTGGTGTTGGTGCGCATGATCGCACGCGCGAGGTCAGGGGTGACGCCGCGGCGTTCCATGATCGAGTGATAGGTGGTCCAGTACGCGTGGTAGCGCGGGTCGTCCTCGGGGTTCACGAGTTCGAAATCCTTGCCGGGGCGGATCGCCAGGCCGGCGCGTTCGGCGCGCGCCTCGACAACCTGGGGCCGGCCGATCAGGATCGGGCGGTCGGTGGTTTCCTCGATCATCGCGTTGGCGGCTCGCAGGACGCGCTCGTCCTCGCCCTCGGTGAATACGATGTTCCGGCTGGCCGTTGCGGCGGCGTCGAAGACCGGGCGCATGAGCAGGGCCGAGCGGAAGACCGAGCTGTCGAGTCCCGCCTTGTAGGCGTCGATATCCGGGATCGGGCGGGTCGCGACGCCCGAGGCCGTGGCGGCCTTTGCCACGGACGAGGCGACGACCCCCATCAGGCGCGGGTCGAAGGGTTTCGGGATCAGATATTCGGCGCCGAAGCTGAGCTGTTCACCCTTGTAGGCGGCGGCGGCCTCGGCGCTGGTCGTGGCGCGCGCCAGCGCGGCGATGCCGTCGATGCAGGCAAGCTGCATGTCGTCGTTGATCTCGGTCGCGCCGGCGTCCAGCGCACCGCGGAAAATGAAGGGAAAGCACAGGACGTTGTTGACCTGATTGGGATAGTCGGACCGGCCGGTGGCAATGATCGCGTCCGGCGCTGCGGCGCGGGCGTCTTCGGGCTGGATTTCCGGATTGGGATTGGCCAGCGCGAAGATGATCGGGCGGTCGGCCATCTTCCTGACCATGTCGGGTTTCAGCACGTTGGGGCCCGACAGGCCGAGAAACAGGTCGGCGTTTTCGATGACGTCGTCGAGCGTCCGTGCACTGCCCGGTTGCGCGTAGCAGGCCTTTTGCTCGGTCATGTCCTCGGTGCGGCCTTCGTGAATCAGCCCATGCAGATCGACCAGCCAGACATTTTCCCGTCTCACGCCCAGCTTCAGCAGCATGTTGAGGCAAGCGATCCCCGCCGCGCCGCCGCCGGTCGATACGACCTTGATATCCTCGAACCGCTTCCCCGCCACGTGCAGCGCGTTGGTGGCGGCGGCGCCGACGACGATGGCGGTGCCGTGCTGGTCGTCGTGGAAAACGGGGATGTTCATCCGCTCGCGGCACAGCTTTTCGACGATGAAACAGTCCGGCGCCTTGATGTCTTCGAGGTTGATGGCGCCAAAGGTGGGCTCCAGCGCGCAGACGATGTCTGCGACTTTCTCGGGGTCGGATTCGTTCAGTTCGATGTCGAAACAATCGATATTGGCGAATTTCTTGAACAGGACGGCCTTGCCCTCCATCACCGGCTTGGAGGCCAACCCGCCGATGTTGCCGAGGCCGAGGACGGCGGTCCCGTTGGAGACCACCGCAACCAGATTTGCCTTGGCCGTATAACGGCTTGCGGCCTGCGGGTCGGCCTTGATCTCCAGACAGGCCTCGGCGACGCCGGGAGAGTAGGCCAGCGCCAGGTCACGCCCGTTGGCCAGCGGCTTGGTGGCGCGGATCTCGAGTTTGCCGGGTTTCGGTGTCTCGTGATAGGTCAGCGCGGTCTGGCGGAAGGTTTCCTGGCGTTGGTCGTTCACGGGCGCGGGCCTTTCGTGCGAGGATTTAGTTTAACGTTAAACTAACCATGTGGCTGCGCATATCGCAGGATATGCGCTCAGGCAATCGTCGCATGAACGGGCGCGCCGCGGCAAGGCGGCGCGCGGCGGCGGTCAGCCGTTCGACGGGCAGCGGCACATTTCCGGGTTCGCGCCGCAGGCTGCCACGGTCGACGGGCAGGGGATGTCGCCGCGGCACATCTGGCCGGGGACGGTGCTGTTGCAGAAGGCTTGGCTCGCCGGGCGCTGGGCCGTCTGCGGCGGGGCGGTCGCGGCGCCGCCGGGGCAGAACACCATCTCGTACCGCACGGTCCCGTCGCATTTCACCAGGCCGATACCGTCGTCGTAGGCGTAGGCGTAGCTGTCGCAGACCTCATGCACGTCCTTGGTGTACTGCATGGTATCGGCGGGCCCGGCGCGGCACGCGGCCGAGCTGACCGGCGGCGTCGGACAGCAATACATCTGCGATTCCGGCGAAGCCGGCTGAAGACCGCCGAGCTTGTCCATCCAGCCATTCCACGAGCCGGAGGTCATCTTGGTGCAGGGGCTGAAACAGCCGACGACCTTGGTGTCGTCCATGTAAGCTGTGTATTTCATCATCACGCTGGTCACATCGACCCCGTTAACGGTGTCGTATTTGCCATTCGTGCTGAGATCGTTGCTGCCGCAGTAATTTTCCGGTTCGAGGCTGCCGCAGGTGATTTCCTTGACCAGTTTGGGGGTGTCGCTTTGCGTCATGCAACTGCCGCTGGCGTCGTTCTTGACGTTGATCTGGAACGGGAAGGTGTAGCCATCGACGGCGGAGGCATCCCAATAGGTGCTGGAATCAAGGGGCTCGCCGTTCGAGGGGTTGGTGGCGCAGCCGGTGCCGCCAGTGATGGTGCATCCGAAGGTCCCTTCGAATTTCGAGTCGATCGGTGCGTCGTAGACGGTCTGTTTGGTCTGCCAGCCCTTGTCTTGCGCCTCTGGCACGCCAGAGCTTTCGCCGACGCCGCAGTTATAGCCATGCTCGTTGCAGGAATTCTTGGCCCAGAACCGGGTGGCGGCGATCCCGGCATCCGGGATCGGATAATCATAGGATTTGCCGTCGGGCAGCTTGACCACGATCGGCGCGCCCGGGACCGTGTGAATGAAATCCTGCTCGACCCAGATCTCGTAGCCGCACATGTTCGTCACGCGCAGCCGTTCGGTCTGCGGGCTGGACGGATCGGTCTGCTGGGCGTGAAGCGTGGGCGCGCACAGCACGGACAAGGCGACAATGGACGGAACAAATCTAAGCATGGTTTGGAATCCCTCGTTTTTCTGAAATGCCGTTGGACGACCTTGGCAGTGGCCTGTCCGTCTGGATAGGCGCGGTCCGCCGCCCCTTGCATCGGCCCGCGCCGCGCCGCAGTCTGGGGATGACTCGTGGAGATGTGTGCCGATGTCGTTGCTCGATGCCGCTAGAGAGATCCGAAAAAACGCCTATGCGCCCTATTCGGGGTTTAAGGTCGGCGCGGCGCTGCGCACGAAAGCAGGCCATGTCCATGCCGGGTGCAACGTGGAAAACGCGGCCTATCCCGAAGGCACCTGCGCCGAGGCCGGGGCCATCGCCGCGATGGTCGCCGCAGGCGAAACCGAGATTGCCGAGGTGGCGGTGATCGCCGAGAGCCCCGAACCGGTGTCGCCCTGCGGCGGATGCCGCCAGAAGCTGGCGGAATTCGCGGGGCCGGATGCAATTGTGACAATGGCGACGACGGCCGGTGCAGTGGCGACGGCGACGGTGGCCGAACTGCTGCCGGGCGCGTTCCGCAAGTCGCATATGGACGAAAACTGACGATGGACGCGCGCACGATCCTGGCCAAATTGCGCACCGGAGACCGCCTGAACCCGGCAGAAATCGGCTGGTTCGCCGAAGGTCTGGCAAGCGGCGCGGTTGATGACGCACAGGCCGGGGCGTTCGCCATGGCGGTCTGCTGCCACCCGATGAGCGAGGACGAGCGCGTGGCGCTGACGCTGGCGATGCGCGACAGCGGCGACGTGATGACCTGGGATCTGCCGGGGCCGGTGGTGGACAAGCATTCCACCGGCGGCATCGGCGACTGCATCTCTTTGACGCTGGGCCCCGCCATGGCGGCGCTTGGGGCGTATATGCCGATGCTGTCGGGGCGCGGGTTGGGCCATACCGGCGGGACGCTGGACAAGCTGGAGTCGATCCCCGGCCTGTCGACCGAGTTGGGCGAGGAGGCGTTTCGCAGGATCGTGCGCGATGCGGGCTGCGCCCTGGTGGCGGCAAGCGGGAATATCGCGCCGGCGGACCGGCGGCTTTATGCGATCCGCGACGTCACCTCGACGGTGGAATCGATCGATCTGATCACGGCGTCGATCCTGTCGAAGAAGCTGGCGGGCGGCGCCGCCCCCCTGATGCTGGACGTCAAGGCCGGGTCCGGTGCGTTCATGCGCACGCTGGACGACGCCGGGGCGCTGGCGGCGTCGCTGGTGCAGACGGCCCAGGGCGCGGGCAGCCCGGCATCGGCCCTGATCACCGACATGAACCAGCCCTGCGTGCCTTCCGTCGGCAATGCGCTGGAAATCATGGAGGTGATGGTGTCGTTGACCGAGGACGGCACCGACACGATCCTGAGCCTTTTGACCGCAGAGCTGGGCGGCGAGCTCTTGCGCCTGGCCGGCATGGCCGAGACCCGCGCGCAGGGCGCCGCGCAAGTGCAGGAGGTGTTGTCCTCGGGCGCGGCGGCTGAACGCTTCGGGCGCATGGTGGCGGCCAAGGGCGGGCCCCGCGACTTCGTCGAGCGCTGGCGGGACCGTTTGCCTGCCGCTCCGGTGGAACGCCCGGTGCCCGCGCCGCGCGCAGGGTTCGTTGCGGCGATGGACGGCTATGAAATGGGGATGACCGTCGTACGGCTGGGCGGCGGGCGCATGCGCGCCGGCGAACGGATCGATCCGTCGGTGGGCTTGTCGGATGTCGCGATGCTGGGCGACGAGGTGGCCGCAGGGGACGTGCTGGCCGTCGTGCATGCCGCGGACGAGGACGCTGCCGACGCGGCGGTGGCCGCGCTGGTGCCGGCGTTCGAGATCGGCGAGACCGAGGTCGAGCCGCCGCCGCTGGTGCACCGGGTCGTAACCTGATGGCGCGGGCATTCCTGGTGGTGCTGGATTCGGTGGGGTGCGGCGGGGCGCCCGATGCCGGCGATTTCGGTGACGCGGGTGCGAACACACTGGGCCACATCGCGGCGGAATGCGCCGCGGGCCGGGCCGAACAGGGGCGGAGCGGCCCCCTGCGGCTGCCGCATCTGGACGCGCTGGGGCTGGGGGCGGCCGTGCGCCTGGCAAGCGGGGCAGGGGTGCCGGGGCTGACGGCCGCGCCGTCGGGGCTTTGGGGGGCCGCGACGGAGGTTTCGCGCGGCAAAGACACGCCATCGGGACATTGGGAACTGGCGGGCGTACCGGTCCCCTGGGACTGGCACTATTTTCCCGACGCCGACCCGGCCTTTCCCGACGACGTGGTGGCCGAGGTCTGCCGGCTGGCGGGGACCGACGCTATCCTGGGCAACCGGCATGCCAGCGGAACGCGGATCATCGAAGAGGAGGGGGCCGCGCATATCCGCACCGGTCGGCCGATCTGCTACACGTCGGCCGACAGCGTGTTCCAGATCGCGGCGCATGAGGAGCATTTCGGGCTGGAGCGGTTGCTGGCGCTTTGCGAGGCGCTGGCGCCGCGGCTGCATGCGATGAAGGTCGGACGGGTGATCGCACGGCCCTTCGTGGGTTCGGCCGACAGCGGATTCGAACGGACGGCGAACCGCAGGGATTTCGCCATTGCGCCCCCCGGCCCGACCTTGTGCGACTGGGTCAAATCGGCCGGACGGCCTGTGTACGCTGTGGGCAAAATCGGGGATATCTTTTCGATGCGTGGGATCTCGGAGGTTCGAAAAGGGCAAGATGCGCTGCTTTTCGAACATTTGGTGGACTACGCTGCCGGGGCTGTGGAGGGTTCCTTGACCTTTGCCAACTTTGTTGAGTTCGACAGCAAATTCGGCCATCGGCGCGACGTCAGCGGCTACGCTCGGGCGCTGGAATGGTTCGATGCTTTGGTGCCGCGGTTCGTCGACGCGCTGCGGCCCGGCGACCTGGCGATTTTCACCGCCGACCATGGCAACGACCCCACCTGGCACGGCACCGACCATACGCGCGAGCGTGTGCCAGTGGTGGGGTTTGGTCTGGGCCTGCGAGAGGTCGGATTGGTCGGGTTTTCCGACGTCGGCGCTTCGATCGCGACGCATCTGGGGGTGCCGGCGCAGGGGCCCGGGCGGTCGTTCCTGTGAGCGTCGCCGATCTGCCGAAGGTCGAATTGCACCTGCACCTGGAAGGCGCCGCGCCACCGGGGTTCATCCGCGGCCTGGCGGCCGAGAAACGGTTGGACATTTCTCACATCTTTGCCCCGGATGGCGGCTATAGCTACCGCGATTTCTGGCACTTTCTCGAGGTTTACGAGGCCGCGACCTCGACGCTGAAGACACCCGAGGATTATCATCGCCTGACACTGGCCGTTCTGGAGGAAAGCGCGGGCCAAGGGGTGGTCTATTGCGAAACCTTCCTGAGCCCCGATTTCTGCGGCGGGCGCGACCTGGGGGCGTGGCGCGAGTACCTGCACGCGATCCAGGAGGCGGCCGGGATCGCCGAGGCGCGCGATGGAATCGTCCTGCGCGGCATCGTCACCTGCATCCGGCATTTCGGACCGGAAAAGGCCAAGGAAACCGCGCTGTGCGCCGCAGAAACGGCGGGCGACTGGCTGGTGGGTTTCGGCATGGGCGGCGACGAGCGAAAGGGCAAGCCCGGGGATTTCTGCTATGCCTTCGATATGGCGCGCGAGGCGGGTCTTGGGATCACGGTCCATGCCGGCGAATGGGGCGGTGCGGCCAGCGTACGCGACGCGATGGTAGCGCTGAGACCCGCGCGGATCGGGCACGGCGTGCAGGCGATCGAAGAACCGGCAGTGGTGGAGCGCCTGGCGCAAGAACAGGTCGTGCTGGAGGTGTGTCCCGGGTCGAACGTGTTTCTGGGGGTGTTCCCGTCATGGGAGGCGCATCCCGTCCAAACGCTGCGAGACGCAGGCGTTCCGGTTACGCTGTCGACCGACGATCCGCCGTTTTTCAAGACCTCGCTGCGGGTCGAGTACGATCGCCTGGCCGAAACCTTCGGCTGGGAGGCAGAGGATTTTCGGCAGATCAACCTTGCCGCGGCGAACGCGGCATTCTGTGATGAAGAGACCCGGGCACGGGTGTTGAAGATTTTGGAGGCTCCCGATGCTTGATCACCTGACCGTCGTCAAACATCCGCTGGTACAGCACAAGCTGACCCTGATGCGGGAAAAGGACACCTCGACCGCGTCCTTCCGGCAGCTTCTGCGCGAGATCAGTCAACTTCTGGCGTTCGAGATCACCCGCGAACTGCCGATGACCACCAAGCGGATCGAGACCCCGCTTTGCGAGATGGACGCACCGGTGCTGGACGGTCCGAAGCTGGCGCTGGTGTCGATCCTGCGGGCCGGGAACGGGCTCTTGGACGGGGTTCTGGAACTGATCCCCTCGGCGCGGGTCGGATTCGTCGGGCTTTACCGGGACGAAGAGACGCTGGAACCGGTACAGTATTACTTCAAGGTGCCGGACGGGCTGGAAAACCGGCTGGTGATCGCGGTGGATCCGATGCTGGCCACAGGGAATTCATCCGCCGCGGCGGTGGATCTGCTGAAAGACGCCGGTGCAAGGGACATCCGGTTCCTGTGCCTGCTGGCCGCGCCCGAGGGAATCGCGCGCATGAAGGAGGCGCATCCCGACGTTCCAATTGTTACAGCATCTGTGGATGATTATCTGAATGACTCCGGATATATTGTTCCAGGTCTAGGGGATGCGGGTGACCGGATGTTCGGCACAAAATAGGCGAACCGCCCTCTTTACGAGTTGGGACATCTGAGGCATTCTTACACAACATCTTGTGTGGGGCCACAGAATGCTGAGAACAACCTCCCTGACCGCTTTGGCGCTTGTGCTGATCATCGGTGCCGCGGACGCCCAATCGCTGCGCAACGCGGACGAACCGGCAGAGTTTCCGCCTGCGAGCTTCACCGGCAAGCAATATGTCGACAGCAAGGGATGCGTCTTCGTGCGGGCGGGGTTTGACGGGGCCGTGACCTGGGTGCCGCGGGTGACGCGGAACCGCAAGGTGCTGTGCGGCTTCCAGCCGACCATGGCCAAGCCAAAGCCCGCCGCCGCACCGCCGGTGCAGGTGGCTGCGGCGCCGAAACCGGTGCCGCCAAAGCCAAAACCCGACCCGGTCCGGGTGGTCGCGCCGCCCAAACCGAGCCCCGCGCCAGCCCCGGCGCCGACGCGGGTGCGCCCGACATCGGCACCGACCCCGGTGGTCGTACAGAACAAGCCTCGGTCGGCACCTGTTGTTGTACAGGCCGCGCCGCCAGCACAGGTGCGCGTCAAGCCTGCGCCGGTCCGGATCCAGACCGCGGCGCCTGCACCGCTAGGCACGACAACGGTGGCCAGCGCCTGCCCCGGCGGATCGGCGTTGAGCCAGAAATACCTGCGCAACGGAGGCGGGCATAAGGTGCGGTGCGGACCGCAGGTGGATCACCCGGGGGCCTATGCGACGGCGGGCGGTACGCAATATGCGGCGGCCTCCGGTGCGATCCGGGTCGCGCCGCCGCCCAGAATCGCGCCACCGCCGGGCTACAAGCCCGCCTTCGAACAGGACCGGTTCAATCCCTATCGCGGCCAGCAGACCCGCGAGGGATTCGTGCAGATGCGGCTGGTGTGGACCAGCGGAACGCCGCGGCGGCTGATCGATCGAACTACCGGGCGGGATGTGACCAAGCTGTTCCCGAATCTGCGTTATCCGTTCGTGAGCATGCAGCAGCAGCGGCGTTATGTGGCGGTCAACGGTCCGGTTGTGTCGACGAAGAACCAGCCACCGGCGGCAACGGCCAATGTTCGCGTGTCCACCAAGGCTGTGCCGCCGGCTCAGGCCGCGCCGCCGAAGCGGACACCGGTGCGGGTGACGGCTCCGGCCAAACCGACGAAGCCGGTGAATGCGGGACACCGCTATGTGCAGGTGGGCACGTTCTCGGTCGAGTCGAATGCACGGAACACGGCGGCACGGCTGAAGGCGCTGGGGGTCCCGGCGAAACTGGCCAGCTATTCGCGGGGGGGCAAGGTCTATCGGATCGTCGTGGCGGGACCGTACCGGGATGCGGGATCGCTGCGGGCCGGGTTGGCCGCGGTGCGGCGGGCCGGGTTCTCGGACGCCTATACGCGCAAGTAGAGCGCCACCCGTGCCTTGAGCGGACGTTGATGCGCCCTGCGCCGACTCAAGGGGCGCAGCCCCGGTCGTCCTTGGTTGCGCCATTTGTCCGCGCAACCAGTGGATGACCGAGCGCCGGACCGTCCCGGCAGTCTGGAGCTTTGTCGGCCGCACGCGCTTTGCTCTGATCTCTTTCGGACTTTGCTGCCATAAACCGCGCAGAACAGGAGTCGCCGCGTTAGCCCACGGTCCGGCGCTCGCACGGCTCTTCACCCAGCCGACAATGTACTGCTCCATGCCAAAACTCCGCGGAGCTCCGGTCTGATCTCACCATGATCCGGCCGGTCGCGGTCGTCTCACAAGCGCGGGTTGGCGATTCTCGGAAAACCCGGCGCGGATACCCCGCCAAATGCCGAAGCGAACACTTTCCCCCGGCACTCGCCGTGACGATCCGGCTTGACGCCGATCAAGGCCCTGCTTCACCGGCAACGGCAAACTTTCAGGGTCGCTGTCCGAACGATGGCGCCCGGCACGAAGCCATCTTATCATCGCCGGGTGGAGCGGAGGAAATATCATGCCGACCGAGACCGACAGTCGCAGCAGCGCCCGCGACCGCATCGTCATGACCGTGCTCGGTGCCCTTGCCGGGTTCGCGGCGTATGCACTGGTTGAACTGCTGCCCGACTATGTCGAGAACGAACGCTTGCTTCTGTTCACGATCACTCTCACGGGGGGCTTCTTCGCCGCGCTGCTCGCTGCCGCCGGGCCTTTGCCTTATGCGAAGGCGATCCTTGCGGCGGCCATTTCGGCGGTTCCGGCAGCCGCGCTGCTGACCTGGGCCAGCGCACGTTACGACGATGTCGAGGATTTCCTCGAAACGCTGCATGCGCCTGCCGCCTATGCCCTGATTGTGGGTATCTCGCTGCCCTTCCTGATCGCGGCATTGCGGCCCGATGCCGGCTGGCGGCACTACCCGACGCTCTTTCGCGAATCCTGGAACATCGTCGTCCGCTACGCCGCCGCCTGGCTGTTCACCGGTGTGACGTGGGCGGTGGTGTTCCTGTCGGACGCACTCTTTGGTCTTGTCGGCCTGACGATCATTCAGGACCTGCTGGACATCGAGTGGATCCCCTTTGTCGTGACCGGGGCCGTCCTTGGACTGGCGCTTGGCGTGGTGACGGAACTTGCCGACTACGTCTCGCCCTTTCTGATCCTGCGGCTTCTCCGGCTTCTCCTGCCTGTCGTTCTAGTGGTGACTGCCGTCTTCCTGATCGCTCTGCCCCTGCGCGGGTTGTCCAACCTGTTCGGCGGTCTGTCGGCCGCCGCCACGCTGCTGGCGATGGCGTTGGGCATCGCCACGCTGATCACTTCGGCGCTTGATCGCGCCGACGAGGATGCTGCCGACGCCGTCGCACTGCGCGCCTCGGCGCAGCTTTCGGCGTTGTCTATCCCGGTGCTGGCGGCGCTGGCGCTTTATGCCATCTGGCTCAGGGTCATGGATTACGGACTTAGTCCCGACCGCATTGCCGCCGCCTGCGCTGCCGCGGTGATGCTGGGTTACGGTGTGCTTTATTCGCTCGCCGTTCTTGCCCGGCGTAACTGGATGGCCCGCATCCGGGGCGCCAACATCGCCATGGCGCTGGTGGTCGTCGGGCTCGGCGCCCTCTGGCTGACCCCGGCGCTGAACCCCGAACGCCTGACGGCGCAAAATCAGATTGCGAGGTTCAAGACGGGCAAGGTGGGCGCCGATGCGCTTGATCTATGGTTCATCGGCCGTGAACTGGGCGTGGCCGGCCCACCGGCCATCGACGCCCTTGCCGCGCTGAAACATCCCGAGGCAGAGGCACTTGCCGCGCGTATCGCGCGCCTCGGCGAATCGAATTCGCGCTACAGGTTCACCTCCGCCGAAGACGGCGTCGCGGCTCCAGACCTGATTCAGCGCATCCTTTCCCGTGCCGCGGTGTGGCCCGAAACCGAAACCGTTTCCGCAGAAGCCTTCGAGGACATAGCGCTTTCGCGTCTGCGCAGCATGAACACGGGCTGCGAGATGGACACGCCAAACGGACGCCCGGGTTGCGTCGCCTTGATAGCCGATTTCCTGCCTTCGGCGCCGGGGGATGAACTCATCATGCTGTGGATGACCGGCAGCGGGCGGGCCAGCATTGCCGTGCTCACACCCGCGGGCCACGACGGAACCCGACCGCGCGCGCGGTTCCTTTCGGGCAGCCAGCTTGCCGACCTGACCCCGGCAGCTATCGATGCGCTGCAGGAGGACGGCGCCGAGATTGCGCCCGCGGGCCTGCTGATGCTGCGCCTCGGCGGTGCCGAGATCATCGTGGCGCCCTGACGGCGCTAGCGGTTTCTTAACCTCGCCGCGCTAGGCACGCCGCAAACCGAAAGAGGCGGCGCCATGCACGGGCTGATCAACCGGTCGATCGAATGCTTTCTGCGGGACACCTACGGGGCCGAGGCCTGGGTGCGGATCGCCCAGCGCTCCGGTGCCGACGAAACGGGGTTCGAGGCGATGCTGAGCTATGAAGACGCATCCACCGACCGGCTGCTGGCGGGCGCTGCCGCGCATCTGGAGAAACCGCGCGACATGCTGCTGGAGGATCTGGGCACTTACCTGGTGTCGCATTCCGGCACGCAGCCGGTGCGCAGGCTGTTGCGTTTCGGCGGCGCGACATTCGTCGATTTCCTGCATTCGCTGGACGAATTGCACGACCGCGCCCGGTTGGCCATCCCGGACCTGACGATGCCGCAGCTGGAACTGCGCGAACACGGGGCGTCGGCCTGGTCGCTGAGCGTTGTCCATCCGCAGCCCGGATTCGGCCACGTCATAGTGGGGATCCTGCGCGCGATGGCCGACGACTATGGCGCGCTGGTGCTGCTGGATCACGCGGGACGCAAGGATGGCGTCGAGATCATCGGCATCGAGCTGGCCGAGATGAGTTTTGCCAAAGGCCGCCATTTCGAGCTGGGGCTTCGTGCGCCATGAATGCCGCGTGGACCCTTTCGGCAGATGCTTTGGCGCAGATGATGCCGATGAGTCTGGTGGTCAGCCGCACGGGCCATATCGTTCAGGCGGGTCCGACACTGGCAAAACTGCGCCCTGAGCGGAGCCTGCTTGGCACACGGTTCCTTGAGATCTTCGAACTCAAGCGTCCGCGCGACGTCACGACCATCGCCGGGCTGTGCGCCGCGGCCGGCGCGCCGCTCAGCCTGAGGTTCCGCGACGCCCCGGAGACACCGCTTAGGGGGTTGGCGGCGGTCTTGCAGGGTGAGGGGCTGCTGATCGATCTGTCCTTCGGCATCGCCGTGGTCGACGCTGTCGGCACCTATCAATTGTCGAGCAGCGATTTCCCCGCCACCGATCTGGCGGTCGAAATGCTGTATCTGGTCGAGGCCAACGCGGCGGTGCACGCGGTTTCGCAGACTCTGATGCAGCGCCTGCAGGGCGCCAGGATTGCCGCCGAGGAACAGTCCTTTACCGACACGTTGACCGGGCTGAAGAACCGCAGGGCGATGGATATGGTTCTGGGTCGCTATGCCAGGCGCCGTGACAGTTTCGCGCTGATGCATCTTGATCTTGATCACTTCAAGGCCGTCAACGACACGCTGGGCCATGCCGCCGGCGACCACGTATTGCAGGAGGTGGCGAAGATCCTCATCGAAGAGACGCGCGCCGAAGACACCGTGGTTCGCCTCGGAGGTGACGAGTTCCTGATGATCTTTCGGAATCTCACGCGGTCCGAGCAGTTGTCGGCGATCGCCGTCCGCTTGCTGGAGCGGCTGGAAGAGCCGATCCTGTTCGGCGGTGAACCGTGCCGGATCTCGGGCAGCATCGGCATCACGGTCTCCGACGATTACCCAGATCCCGACGCCGAAAAGATGCTGCACGATGTCGACATGGCGCTCTACGCCTCGAAACATGCGGGCAGGGCGCAGCACACCTTCGTCGGAGACACGCCGGGGGAAGACGAGGCGAGGCACTGAGCGTCCCCGGTGTCGAGACGAACCGCACGTCGCGGTCCCTTCATCAGCAGGCTGCTGATTTCAAACCCATTTGTGATACGTCGTTGTATTCGAAAGACACGTCGAGTCGATTTCCGGCACTGGGCAGGTCTTGCCCGAGAGCGGTGGGATGCGATGATCGCACCTTGTGCCTGTCCGCAAGTGAGGCAGCCGTCCGAAGCGCCGGATGTGCGTATTCGGGGGCCGTGCCTTCTGTGCGGAACGTATACGCTGCAGAGGAAGATGCGACCGCCAATCCCGTCGAATGTGGTTCGCCCGATCCGACAAACCCTGCTTCCAGGGTCGTTGCGAACGACGCGCCCGGCCTGCAGGCGCACGCATGTGGCCGCTGCGGTGGTCTGCCGCCTCGATCGGCGCGCCGATCCGTCGAGCGGCCGGGCGCCCGGTCCGCGGACCCCTCAAGATGACAACAGCTTGTCAGCCTGCGGGCGCAAACAGGTCGCTCAACCGCTCGCGCAGCAGGTTCTTTTGAACCTTTCCCATCGTGTTGCGGGGCAGGGCATCCAGCACGATCAGCCTTCGTGGATGTTTGAACCGGGCGAGCGCCTTGCCGGCCGCGCGCGAGATTTCCTCGAGATCCGCTGTCCGACCGGGCTCTTCGACGATGACGCCGACGACGGTTTCGCCGAAATCGGCATGCGGCACGCCGATCACGGCGCTTTCCAGGACCCCGGGCTGGGCGTCGAGCACCAGCTCGATCTCCTTGGGATAGATGTTGTAGCCGCCCGAGATGATCAGATCCTTGTTGCGCCCGACGATGTGAAGATACCCGTCGGCGTCGATTCGGCCGAGATCGCCGGTGATGAAGAAACCGTCCGACCGCAGCTCCGCAGCGGTCTTCTCGGGCATCCGCCAATAGCCCTTGAACACATTCGGTCCGCGCACTTCGATCTGGCCGATCTCGCCATCCGGCAAGGCCTCGCCAGAGGCCGCATCGGTGATCTTCAGCTCGACCCCCGGCAGCGGGAACCCGACCGTTCCGGCGCGGCGGTCGCCGTCATAGGGGTTCGAGGTGTTCATGCTGGTCTCGGTCAAACCGTACCGTTCCAGGATGCGGTGGCCGGTTCGGGCCTCCATCCGCGTGTGGGTTTCCGCCAGAAGCGGCGCCGATCCCGACACGAAAAGCCGCATATGCGCCGTCAGGTCCCGGGTGAATCGCGGGTCGTCCAGCAGCCGGGTATAGAATGTCGGCACGCCCATCATCGACGTCGCGCGCGGCATCTGGGCGATCATGGCGTCCAGGTCGAATTTCGGCAGAAAGATCATCGACCCGCCGGCCAGCAGCAGGATGTTGGTGGCGACGAACAGACCGTGTGTGTGAAAGATGGGCAGCGCGTGCAACAGCACGTCGTCCGAGGTGAACCGCCAGCAATCCGTCAGCACTTCGGCATTTGCCAGAAGGTTCCCCTGCGTCAGCATCGCGCCCTTGGAACGGCCCGTGGTGCCCGAGGTGTAAAGCAGGGCGGTCAGGTCGTCTTCGGCCCGTGCGACGGTGTCGAACGTCTCGGGCAGGCCGCGCGCCGCGTCGGACAAGCTGCCGCTGCCGTCGGCGTTGAGCGTCAGCAGCGCCGCATCGTATCTTCCGGCGATGGGTGCCATGGCGTCCTGCGCAGTGTCCGAGGACAAAACCAGCTTGGCGCCCGAATTCTCGACGAAATAGTCGGTCTCGGCGGCGGTGTAGGCGGTGTTGAGCGGCAGAAGGACCACGCCCGCCTGCACGCAGGCGGCATAGACCGCCAGCGCTTCGGGTGACTTGTCGATCTGAACGGCAAGCCGGTCGCCGGGGACAAGGCCTTGTGCGGTAATGGCATGCGCGAATTGTGCGGCCAGCCGCAGAAAGGCGTCATGGGTGACGACCGTGCCGTCAGGCAGGTGCAGAAACGGTGTTGGTTTGCCGGCGTGCCGGGCGAACAGGCGGTCGAATAATGGATTTGCCATCGGCGGGACCTTCAGGCTGCTGTCTTTTCGTAGGCGGCTCCCAAAGCCTGCACCTCTGCCGAGGCAACAACATCATGGGCCGACACGAACCGTTCGTGGTTTTGCGAGATTTGCGCGAGGTCGTAATGGTAACTGACCATGGCCCCGAGCGACTGTTGCATGCCCTTTGCCGAGGTGTCGGCATCGCTGTGCACCGAATGGATCAGCGCCCCGTTGCCAAGATGAAAACGCGCCACCGGATCGCTGGGCAGTCCGTCCCCGCGTTTTGCATATAGCAGATAGGCGGCGGCAACGCGGCGGGTGGTTTCGGCGTCGTCGGGGTACGGGAGTCCGGCGTCGTCCAGCCAGCGCGTCAGGCCGGGGATCGGCGAAAGGGTGGCAAAGGTCTTCAATCCTGCGAGCTCGCCCGCGAGATCGGCGGCCACCTGCTTGATCAGCGAATTGCCGAACGAGATGCCTGCAAGCCCGTCCTGGCAATTCGAGATCGAGTAGAATACCGCCGTGTCGGCCTGATCCGAGGCGAGCGGCGCGCGGTCTTCGGCCAGCAGCGTCTGGATCGATCCGGGAACGCCCCGGGTCAGCGCGACCTCGACGAAGATCAGCGGCTCGTCCGGCATCGAGGGATGAAAAAAGGCAAAACAGCGGCGGTCGGGCGGTGCCAGCCGGCGGCGCAGATCGTCCCAGCTGTCGATGGCATGCACCGCCTCGTAGGCGATGATCTTGTCGAGAATATCGGCCGGGCTTTTCCAGTTCACCGGCCGCAGCACCAGAAACCCGCGGTTGAACCAGGACGACAGCAGATGCCGGAAGTCGAGGTCCAGCGCCTGAAGCTCTGGCATATCCTGTCCAAGGCGCAAGAGGTCGGCGCGCATCCGCACGAGACGGCCCGTGGCGCCGGGCACCTGGTTGAGCCGCCGGATGAGCTCCTGTCGGGCGGGTTCGGCCGCGGCCATGAAGGCGCGGTAACTCGCCCTCGTCGGCTCGGCCTCGTATTCGGCCAGGGTTTCGCGCACCGCCGCAGGGTCGATGTTCATCTTTCGCGCGACATGGCGCAGGAAATCCAGCTTCTCGTCATCCGCCATCGCCTCGAACCGGTCGAGGATCTGACAGGCCAGCGAACCGCCCGATGTTTCGTCAAGCGTGCCGATCAGCGTAGTGGCCAGTTCCTCGATCGGGCGTCCATCCCAATCCGCGGCCTCGGCGCGGTACCGGCGCTCGAAAACCGTCGACAGCAGATCGGCAAGCAGGCTCATATCCCCGGCCCCATGACGGCGGTCGGCAGCCAGGTGGCGATACCGGGGAAGAGGCAGAGCAGCACGATGGCGATGACCATGCAGGCGACGAAGGGCAGAGATCCGGTGAGGATCGTCTTCAGAGAGATGTCCGGCGCGATCCCGTTGATCACATAGAGGTTCAGGCCGACCGGCGGGCTGATCAAGCCGATTTCCATGTTGATGGTCAGGACCACGGCGAACCAGATCGGGTCGAATCCGGCGGCGGTGATGATCGGCAAGAGGATCGGTGCGGCCATCAGGATCACCGCGACGGGCGGAAGGAAAAAACCGGCGATCAGCAGAAAGACATTGACGGCTCCCATCAGCACCCAGCGGTTGACGTTCAGCGTGCCGATCCACTCGGCGATCGACTGGGTGATGAAGAGCGACGACAGCATGTAGCTGAACACGCCCGCTGCGGCGATGATGAACAGGATCATCACCGATTCCTTGGTCGAGTCGCGCAGCACGAGCCACAGATCGGCAGGGTTCCACAGCCGGTAGATCACCATGGCGATCAACAGGCACAAGAGCGCGCCGACGGCGGCGGTCTCCGACGGCGTCGCGACGCCTCCGTACATCGCATAGAGCACCCCCAGAATGATCGCGAGGAAAGGCAGGACGCGCGGCAGGATCTCGAATTTCTCGGTCCAGCTATAGGTCCGGGCTGACAGCAGCGCCGCGTCGCCCGACCGCCAAGTCGAATAGAGCGACCAGGCCATGAAGAGCCCGACCAGGAGGAGACCGGGGAAGACGCCGGCCAGGAACAGACGGCCGATCGAGGTCTCGGTGGCGATGCCGTACACGATCATGGTGACCGAGGGCGGGATCAGGATGCCCAGCGTGCCGCCGGCGGCGATGGATCCCGCGGCGACGCCGTCGGGATAGCCGCGTTTGCGCATCTCGGGGATGCCCATCTTGCCGATCGCGGCACAGGTTGCCGGGCTGGATCCGCTCATCGCGGCGAAAAGTGCGCAGGCGCCAAGGTTCGACACCACAAGGCCGCCGGGAACCCGGGTCAGCCAGCGCTCCAACGCCTCATAGAGGTCGGCGCCTGCGCGGGTCGAGGCGATGGACGCGCCCATGATGATAAACATCGGGATCGACAGAAGCGCGAAGTTGTCGAGCTTGCCGAACAGGATTTCCGGCATCAGTTCCAGCGACCGCATCCCGTCGAAGACGATCAGGAAGCCGGCGGAGACGATCAGAAGCCCGATGGCGACCGACACGCCGGAAAACAGAACCAGGACCGTGGCGATGGCGACCAGCGCGCCCAAGAGCAGCGGGTCCATCAGCCGTCCTCCAGACCGAAGGGTTTGTCGACGCCCGTGACCACCGCAACCAGGTCGGCGACGATCTGCAACAGCAGCAGGCCAAAGCCGACGGGAATCGAGAGATAGGGAATCCACAGCCGCACGCCCCAGACCGTGTCGGACCGCCAGCCGCGTTCCCACGCGAAATGCCAGTAGTCGTAGCCGTAGTACAGCATGACCGCGACGATCAGGGCGGAAACCCCCAGGGTGACGACGGACAGGGCGAACCTTGCACGGCGCGGCAGCGAGAGCGGCACGAGATCCACGTTGACATGCCCGCGCAGGCGCTGGACGTAGGGCAACCCGACCAGCGTCGCGGCGATCACCAGATAGATGACCGCCTCGGTCTGCCAGATCGTCGAGCCATTCAGCACGAAGCGGATAAAGATCATCTGGCAGGTGATGGCGACGGCGGCAACGATCATCCCGGCCGCGGCCCATCCCGCAAGCGTGGATATGGCGGCAACGGCCCTGAGAAACGGGTTGTTGCCGGTCTGCGATGCCGTCGCGCTGGCGTGTCCGGCCATATCCGCCCCCTGTCGTTTCGTGAATGATGGGCGGGGCGGCGCATGGCCGCCCCAACCGGCGGTTATTCGACCGACAACGCCAGATCGAGCAGCGCCTGGCCGTCCGGCACCTCGTCGACGAAGGCCTTATAGGACGTCTCTTGCGCAAGCGCGCGCCAGGCGTCGAACTCTTCCTGGCTCATCTGGGCAATCTCGACACCGTTGTCGGCAAAGACCTTGGCCGAGTTCGCGTCCTGCTTCTTGGCCTCTTCGAGGTAGAAGGCTTCAGCCTTCTCCGCGCCGGCCAGCAAGGCGTTCTGCTGTTCTGCGCTCAGCCCGTCGAAGGTCGACTTGTTCATCAAAAGCGGCTGGTACATGAACCACAGAGCAAAGTCGCTGGCCGGTGTGTAGCACGCGACCTGTTCATAGATCCGGTAGCTGACGAAAGAGGAGGACGAGGTGTTGGCCGCGGTCAGAACGCCGGTCTGCATGGCGTTGTAGATCTCGGACGAGGCCATCGAGGCGATCGAGGCGCCTGCGCCGGCCAGCATCTGTTCGAACGCCTTGCCGGCGGCGCGGGTCTGCTGACCCTGCACGTCGTCGGGCCCGGTGATGCATTTGTCCTTGCCGACGAAGCCGCCGGCCAGATAGCCGTGCACCAGCACCATGACGTCGTCGTCGGCCATCTTCTCTTCCAGCGCCTGCATGAATTCGCTCTGGTTCAGGCGGGCGGCGTGATCGTGGTTTTTGACGAGCCCGGGCATCAGTGTCAGGTTGAAGGCCGGCTGCTGACCGCCCGCGTAGCTGAGCGGAAACACCGTCATGTCGAGCTGGCCCCGGCTGAGCGGCTTGTACTGTTCGCGCGGCTTGAACAGGGATTTCGACGGAAAGATCTTGATTTCGAGGCCGACGTCGGCCGCGGCCACCTCGTCGGCGACAATCTGGGCCACCTGGTGGCGCACGTCCTTGGTGGACCACTGGTGCGACAGGCGCAGTTCGGCCGCATTCGCGGCCAGAGTTCCGGCGGCAAGCGCGATCCCGGCGACGGCGGAGATCAAAGCTGACTTCATGGGTTCCTCCCGAATGAATGTGCCCGGCTTGATCCGGACCAGCGCATAACATGGAACGGAGTATGAGAAGTCAAGCATTTTGTATACAAGATTTTTCTTTTTGAATTCTTTTCGGGCTCTGCTACATACAAAAGCCATGGAGTTACGCCGTGCCGACAAAATTGCCGAAGCCCTTGAAGAACAGATCTTCGACGGGACATTCGCGGATGGCGACCGGCTTGACGAGATCCGGCTGGCCGCGCAATTCGGTGTGTCGCGCACGCCGCTGCGCGAAGCGTTTCAGCGCCTGGCGCAATCCGGCCTGATCGAACAGATTCCCCGGCGGGGCGTGTTCGTCCGCCAGCCCGGTCCGGTCGAACTGATGGAGATGTTCGAGGTCATGGCAGAGCTCGAGGCCACCTGCGCCCGCCTCGCAGCGCGCCGCATCGGCGATACCGCACTGGAAGAAATGCGGCAGACCAACGCGCGGTGCAGTGCGGCGGTTCAGTCCCAGGATGCGGATGCCTATTATCGCGAGAACGAGCGGTTTCACCTTATTCTCTACCGTCAGTCCGGAAACGGGTTTCTGGAACAGGAATGCCTGCGTCTTCATCGGCGCCTGAAGCCCTACCGGCGTGTGCAGTTGCGCCTGCGTGGCAGAATGGCCCAGTCGATGGCAGAGCACGAAGCCATCGTTGCCGCGCTGGAAAATGGCGATTCAGCCGCCGCAGCCGAAGCGGTACGCGCGCACGTTGCGGTACAGGGTGCGAGGTTCCAGGACCTGATGGCAAGCCTGAAGCCCGCAGCCGAGTAATCGCTGCCCCGGCCTGTTCCGCCAATGCGGCTGCAAGGCCGCTTTGGTCGGATTGGACACCCGCCCATGGCCGCAGGACCTGAAATCCGGTTCTTTCAGGGCGCCCTGCAGAGGGATCGGTCGATGCGGCGATCCACGCTGGCTGCAAGGTCCGTCAGTGCCTCGGCCACGCTGACGGGATAATGCCTTGCGGCACCGAGACCAGCCAAGTCTTTTGGCAGAGTGTTGATTTGTGTGGACATGTGACCGCGTATCTCGTCTAGGGAGCGGGGCGGCGCCAGACGTTTCCCGTTCCGCATGACGCAGTCGATCATCTTGCTGCCGTCCAGATCGTCGTCATGCACTGAAATGATATCTCCCACCATACGCCCCGTCTTGTCGAACCGGCGCCAGACCTGTTTCCGGCCCGGCCATGTGGCCTTTCCTTCCGACCGCTTGCGGCGTGGAATTCCTGCGTATTCCTGCAGTTTGTAGGCGCAATCCAATGCCGGGGCGTCCGAGGCTGTCGTCAAGCTGGTGCCCACGCCAAACCCGTCGATCACGGCGCCCGATGCGATCAGCTCGCCTATTCCGGCCTCGTCAAGTCCACCGCTGGCGAAGATCGTGACATCCGGCAGGCCGCCGTCATCGAGGATCCGCCGCACCGATTTCGACAGCGCCGCCATGTCGCCGCTGTCGAGACGGATGCCACTGATGCCGATCCCGCTTTCCTTCAGCCGCGGCGCCAGCGATACGACCCTGCGTGCGCCTTCTTCGGTGTCATAGGTATCGATCAACAGCACAAGCCGTTCCGGGCGCGCGCGGGCGAAGGCCTCGAAGGCAGCGGTCTCGGTGTCGAACGCCTGCACGAAGGAATGCGCCATGGTCCCGAAGGCCGGCACGCCATAGAGGCGCTCTGCCAGCACATTCGCGGACCCGTCGAAACCAGCCAGATAGGCCGCGCGGGCGGCCATCAGACCAGCCTCGGCGCCATGGGCGCGGCGCAATCCGAAATCGACAAGCGTTCGCCCCTCTGCGGCCATCACCATCCGCGCGGCCTTGGAGGCGATCAGGGTCTGGAAATGCAGGATGTTGATCAACCGCGTTTCGACATATTGCGCCTCCGGCAGCGGCGCGGTGATGCGGATGACCGGCTCGTTGGGGAAGAACACCGTGCCCTCGGGCATCGCATGCACGTCGCCGGTAAACCGGAAATCGCTCAGATAGTCGATCAGGTCGTCGCTGACATGTCCTGACGCGCCGAGCCACGCCAGTTCGTCTGCGGGCACATGCAGGTGTTCCAGGAAATCCAGCACCTGTTCAAGACCCGCTGCGACAAAGAAGTTCCGGTTCTTCGGCAGCTTTCGGACGAAGAACTCGAACACCGCAGTGTCCGTCTCGCCGGTCTCGAGATAGCCTTGCATCATGGCGAGTTGGTAGAGGTCGGTGAGAAGGAAGCTTTTGCCGGGATCCCTCGGTCGGGCTTCGCCGCGAAGCCCTGGGGCAGCCGGCCTATTCCTTGACATAGGGCTTGCCGTCTGCAGCGGGCGCTCGGGCGCGTCCGATCAGCCCTGCGACCACGATGATCGTGGCGATATAAGGCGACATGGCCAGGAATTCCGACGGGATCGGTGTGTTGAGAAGGGCCAGCTTCTGTTGCAGCGAGTCGGCAAAGCCGAAGACCAGCGCCGCCATCAGCGCCCCCACCGGGTGCCAGCGGCCAAAGATCATGGCGGCCAGTCCGATGAACCCGCGCCCGCCGGTCATGTTCTCATCGAACCGTCCGACCGAGCCGAGCGTGAACCAGGCGCCGCCGAAGCCCGCGACCATACCGCCCAGCGTCACGTGGATATAGCGCGTGCGGTAGACATTGATGCCAAGCGTGTCCGCCGCGCGCGGGTGTTCGCCGACCGACCGCGCGCGCAGGCCGCTGCGGGTGTGGAACAGATAGTAGGTCGCGGTCGCGACCAGGACGAGTGCGCCGTAGACGAAGATGTTCTGGTTGAAGAACACCGGGCCGATCACGGGGAGGTCGCCAAGGACCGGGACCTTCCAGGCGCGGAAGACGGGTGCGTTGTTGAGAAACCTGTGCTCGGCGAAGACCTGCGAAGTCACGTAACTGGTCAGCCCCAGCACGAAGAGGTTGATCACCACCCCGGCGATGATCTGGTCCATCCGGTAGGTGACGACAAGGGCGGCCAGGATAAAGCCGAACAAACCGCCGATCACCACAGCCGACAAGAGCCCGCCCCAGCCGCCGATCAACGAGCCCATCAGCGCACCGGTGAACGCGCCGGCCAGCAGCATGCCCTCGATGGCGATGTTGATCACGGCGACACGCTCGCACAGGACGCCGGCAAGGCCGCCAAGCGCGATCGGAACGGCGCGCACCATCGTGGCCTGCAGCATGCCCGTCAGGGAAAACGCCTTGCCGGCTGTGGCCCAGACCAGGAAGGCGGCCACCAGAACCGCAAGACCGATACCAAGGGACAGGGCGGTCCAGCGTGTGCCGCCGCGCACGAATTGCCGGGCGCCGAGGAACGCCAGGACCGCGGCCGCGATGTACAGGAACGGACCGGACGGTACGACGAGGTTCGGCAATGCGAAGGGATCGCGCGGGCGCGACAGGCGGAACGTCGCGTCGCCCGCGGCGTCGAAACCGAAGACGAAGACGGTGAACACCGCCAGCCCGAGCAGCACGCCGCCGGTGATCCGCGCCTGGCGTTGCTGGCCAGTGTCGATCTTCTCGCCCTGTGTCGCACCGGTGTTGGTCAGATCGGTCATGACCGGCCTCCCGCTTTATTGACGGGCTTCCGGAACCCCCAGGGGAAGATCGCGCGCACCAGAAGTGGCGCGGCGATGAAGACGATGATAAGCGCTTGGATGATGCCGATCAGGTCGATGCTGACGCCGGCGTCGACCTGCATCTGCCGCCCGCCTGCCTCGAGCGCGCCGAACAGCAGCCCCGCCAATAGCACGCCAACCGGGTGCGAGCGGCCCAGCAGAGCAAGCGCGATGGCGTCGAACCCGATGCCGGAAGAGAATCCGGGTGTGGCGCGGCCGAGCACCCCCAGGACCTGATTGGCACCGGCAAGCCCAGCCAGCGCTCCGGCCGTCGCCATGGCCGCCACGATGATCAGCTTCGAATGCATGCCGGCATAGCGCGCCGCATCCGGATTGGCGCCGCTTGCCCGGAACTCGAACCCGATCTTCGACCGGAAGAGAAGCCAGTAGACGACGAAAACGGCAATCAGCACCAGGAAGATGCCCGCATGCACCCGCAGGTTCGGATCGATCCAGTCGAGCAGCTTGGGCAACTCGGCATTCTCGGGTACGGATTTCGAGATCGGGTCGTCTCGTCCGATTTTCTGCACCCAGGGCCGGCGCAGCATGTAGTCGAGCAGGCGAAACGAGATCAGGTTCAGCATGATCGTCGAGATCACCTCATGCGCACCGGTTGCGGCGCGCAGACCGCCCGCGATCGAGGCATAGGCGGCGCCCACCAGCGCGCCGGCCAACAGGCAGAGCGGCATGAGGACTGCGAACGGCAGGCCCGGCAGGCTGAAGCCGACAATGACCGCGGCGAGGCCGCCGACGACGATCTGCCCCTCGGCGCCAATGTTAAACAGCCCGGTGCGGAACCCGACTGCCAGGCCCAGCCCTGCAAGCGTCAGCGGCGCAGCGGCGGTCAGCGTCTCGGAGATGGCGTTGAGCGACCCGAACGAGCCGACGCCGAGTGCGATGAACGAGCGGCCGATAGTCGGCAGATCGACACCCGTCGCCAGCATCGTCAATGCCCCGAGGAAGAGCGCCGCGATCACCGCGAAAACCGGCACCACGACCAGATCTTCGAACTGGGTCCGCCCGGGGGCCGCCCGCTCCAAAAGCTTGGCCGTGACGTCGTCGAGATTTGTGCGATCGCTCATGCCGCCGCCCCTGCCATTGCAAGTCCGATGGCGTTCCGGTCCGCCCGCGCCCTGACGTTGTCGAATTCGCCGACGACCCGGCCCTTGAACATCACCAGGATGCGGTCGGCGAGCCCGATGATCTCGTCCAGTTCGGACGAGACGATCAGCACTCCGTCGCCTTCGTTCCGGGCCTCGACCAGCCGCGCATGGATATATTCGATCGAGCCGATGTCGAGGCCTCGGGTGGGCTGGGCGGCCACGACGAGCTTGGTCTCGCGCTCAAGTTCCCGGGCGACCACCATCTTCTGCTGATTGCCGCCGGACAGGTTGCCGGCGGCAAGAAAGACGCTGGGCGTGCGGACGTCGAAATCCACGCAGAACTTCGCCGCCGTCCGGTTGACCGTGTCCCAGTCCACGGCGGGGCCGCGTGCATAGGTCGGATCGTAGTAGTTGTTCAGCACCATGTTCTCGGCAATGGTGAAATTGGCGATCATGCCGCTGCGATGCCGGTCCTCGGGGATATGCGCTATGCCCATGGCGTGGCGCGCGCGCACCGAGGCGTGGGTGATCGCCTTGCCTTGAAACAGGATCTCGCCATGTGCGGCGCGCGAGAGCCCGGTGATCGCCTCGACAAGAGCGGTCTGGCCGTTGCCCTGCACGCCTGCGATGCCCACGATCTCTCCCGAGTGCACGGTCAGCGACAGGTGATCGACGGCGACCTCGTCGTTCTCGCGCAGCACGATCAGATCGCGGACCTCCAGGATCGCATCCTTGGGTTCGGCAGGCGTCTTGTCGACCTCAAAGCTCACCGGGCGGCCGACCATCATCTCGGCCAGGTCTTCTTCACTGACCGTTTTCGGATCGCCCTCGCCGACGATGCGCCCGGCGCGCAGCACGTTGATCCGGTCGGCAATGGCGAGGATTTCATGCAGTTTGTGGGTGATAAAGACGATCGCTTTTCCGGCGTCTCGCAGGGACTTCACGATCTCGAAGAAGTCCTCGACCTCCTGCGGCGTCAGAACGGCCGTCGGTTCGTCGAGGATCAGGACATCGGCCGACCGGAACAGGACCTTGAGGATCTCGACGCGCTGCTGCAGGCCGACGGGCAGGTCCTCGATCAGCGCATCAGGGTCGACCTCCAGCCCGTATTTTTCGTTGATCTCGCGCACCTGCGCGCGGGCGGTTTCAAGGTCAAGATAGTCGAGCCGCCCGGTGGGCTCGACACCGAGGACCACGTTCTCGGCAACGGTAAACACCGGCACAAGCATGAAATGCTGATGCACCATGCCAATGCCCGCGGCGATGGACTCGCCGGGGCCCTCGAACGCAACCTCCTTGCCGTCGATCAGGATCTCGCCTTCGTCCGGGTGGTAGAGCCCGCAAAGGACGTTCATCAATGTCGACTTGCCGGCTCCGTTCTCACCGAGCAGGCCCAGCACTTCGCCGCCGCGGATTGTCAGGTCGACCTCCGCATTGGCCACAACCGGGCCAAAGCGCTTGGTAATTCCGCGCAGTTCAACATCCATGATCAACCGCCCCCACAGCCCGCTGAAAACGGGCGCCCAAACGGACGCCCGCCGGATCGGCCTACATGCCGACTTTGATCGAACCGTCGATGATACCGGCTTTGATGGCGTCGATCTCGGCCTTCAACTCATCAGAGACAATGGCGTCCATGTCGTGATAGGGGGCAAGGCCCACCCCGCCGCTTTCAAGCGTGCCGACGATGACACCGCCCTCGAAGGTGCCGTCCTTGGCGGACTGGATCACCTGGAACACGGTCGAATCCATGTTCTTCATGATCGAGGTGAGGTAGACATGCCCTTTCTCGGGGTCGGTCAGATACAGGTCGGCGTCGACGCCGATGATCTTCAGCGCGTCGGTGCCAAGCTCGTCCGCCAGCGCGGCCGAGCCAAGTCCGACGGGACCAGCCACCGGCAGCACGATGTCGGCGCCCTCGTCATAGAGGTTCTGGGCGAAGGCGCGGCCATCGTCGAGCGACTCGAAGTTGTTGGTGAAAAGACCTTCGCGGGACTCCGGATTCCAGCCCAGTACCTGCACGTCGGCGCTTTTCTGTTCGTTGTAGTACATGGCACCGGCGTGGAATCCGTCCATGAAGATCGTCACCGGCGGGATGTTGATGCCGCCGAACGTGCCAAGGATCCCGGTCTCGCTCATGCCTGCGGCAAGATAGCCGGCAAGGAACGCCGCCTGGTCGGTCGCATAAACCTGGCCCAGGACGTTCGGGATGGTGGGATCGTAGGCGAAATCGACGATCGAGAACTTCTGGTCCGGGTTCGCCTCTGCCGCGGTTTGGGTCGCGTCGCCGAGAAGAAAGCCGATGGTCAGGATGATGTCGCACTCGCCGAGCAGCGAGTTGATGTTCGCCTCGTAGTCGGTCTCGGCCTGCGATTCCAGAAAACGCCCGTCGATCCCGAGCTGGGCCTCGGCGTCCTGCACGCCCTTCCAGGCGGTCTGGTTAAAGCTGTTGTCGTCGATCCCGCCGGTATCGGTAACCTGACAGGCCGTGAACGCACTTGCCGTCGCCGCCGCGCCCAATGTGACTGCGGCAGCCACGGTCGTGGCGATCAAGTTCGATCTCAGATGTTTCATAAGGGCTCCTCCCAATCAGCTCCAAAGGTGCTGTCCACCTTCGATTGCCTCGCGAAAGGCCCGCCACCGCTACCGCGGTACTGCGCAAACACCGAAGGCGTCGGCAATCAGGCTACGTCAGACGGCAATTTCACGTCTTGATCGAAATCAATGCCCCGTTCTGCGGATCCTTCCCTAGTCGCCGGGCTTTTCGAGCGAGAGGATGAACGCCACCAGATGGTCGAGAGCCTCTCTATCCAGGAAATAGCCGAGACGGGGCATGTTCGCATGTTCGGCCGGGAACTGGATGCGCCAGTGTATGTCGTCGGCCGCCCGGTAAACGGCGATGGAGGCAAAGCTCGGCGGTGTCTGCTTGAATGGCCCATCGGCAGAGATGTCGTGGCATCGCGCGCACCAATCCTTGGCCAGGTTCTGCCCTGTCATCGCATCCCCCTGGGCCATCGCCGGCCCAGCCGGAATGAGTCCGAGCGACAGGGAAAATACCACCGAAATCAGCAGTCTCATTGCCTTGTCCTCCCTTGTTGTTGCGTCATCGAGGAAGGCTCGATCGGCATACGGGCCGGTTGCGAATGACCGTTCAGCAAAGCCTCCCGCGGACCTATCGATCCTCGTCCCAGGCCTCCTCTTCCCGTTGCAGCATGTTGTAGATCGTCAGCGCGGCGCCTGTCAGTGGGCGCTCCAACTCGCCCATCACGTCGGTCTCCTGGGCCAGATGTGCCGCCGCCTCCTGCAGATCGGTTATATTTGCGCCGCTCGACAGGATCTCCACAATCATGTGGTCACTGATGTCGCCAAAGATGCGTCTTACTTCTTCTTCCGTAGGCTTCAACACTACCTCCTATGCGCCGCAGTCTTCAATTTTCAGGTTACCACCGGTGGTGCCGATACACCTTGATGTCGCGCAAAGTGCGGTGAGGTGCTCGTCCTCCACGGTCGCAGTCTCGGACACCGCAATGACGCGCTGGACCCGGATGTCGTGCTGCGCCGGCATGGCGACTTCTTGCGCAAGCCAATGCCAACAGTCCGCCGGGCCGTGTCCGGGCCGTCGTGCCCAACTCGCGTCGAGCGGGTTTCGCGGCGCTCAACGCGCCGGCGCTATTGACTTGCGTCAACGACCGAAGCCGCGCCTGCCACTAGAGATGGATCAATCGCAAGACGAGAGTCGCCATCATGCCCAGGAACCGCGAACCTGACCGAACCGGAGGTCCGAACGGGCCGCAATGGGCGATCTGGGCTTTGATCGCGGCCTTTCTTCTGTCGATCGCAGCGATGGGCCTTCTGGTGGATCCGGAGGCGGGTCAGTCGCAGCTGCCATACAGCGAAATCAAGCAAATGATCCGGGACGGCGCTGTCGTCTCGGCCGAATTCGAGGAACATGCGGTTGTTGTGACGACGGAGGCGTCCGACGAGACGGGCGCAACGTCGTTTCGCGCGGTGATCCCCGCACAGGGCGATCCGGAGTTGCTGAGCCTCCTGGAACAGCAGGGCGTCGAAGTTCGCGCGCAGGAGCCGGCGGATGTCTCGATACTGGCCTACATCCTGCCATGGATCCTGATCCTCGGCTTCTATCTCTGGCTGCAGCGGCGGATGATGGGCGGCATTGCCGGCGGCCCGGGCGGCGTCACCGGCGGGCTGCTTGGCGGGCGGTTCGCCAAACCCACCGCACCGGCTCAGAAGGTGACGTTCGACGATGTTGCCGGGCAGGACCAAGCCAAGCGGGAGGTAGCGGAACTCGTTGATTTTCTGCGCGATCCGGAACGGTTCCACCGCGTCGGCGCAGAGGTGCCGCATGGCGTTCTGCTGGTCGGCCCGCCGGGCACGGGCAAGACCTTGCTTGCCAAGGCGCTGGCAGGGGAGGCCGACGTGCCCTTCTTCTCCACCTCCGGGTCCGAGTTCATCGAGATCTTCGTCGGCGTCGGTGCGGGTCGGGTGCGCAAAATGTTCGAGGCGGCGCGCAAGGCGGCGCCCTCGATCATCTTCATCGACGAACTCGACAGCATCGGCCGCACGCGCGGCACGGGCCTGGGCGGTGGGCATGACGAGCGCGAGCAGACGTTGAACCAGATCCTGGCCGAGCTTGACGGGTTCGGTGGGCGCGAGGCGGTGGTGGTGCTGGCGGCCACGAACCGGCCCGACGTGCTGGATCCCGCCCTGTTGCGCCCCGGACGGTTCGACCGGCATGTCACGCTCAACTTACCGGACAGGAAGGCCCGCCGCGCGATCCTGGATATCCATGCCAAAGAGTTGCCACTGGAGGATACCGGCGATCTCGACGCGATGGCTGCGGGCACGCCGGGGTTTTCCGGCGCCGATCTGAAGAACCTGTTGAACGAGGCGGCGATCACCGCAGCGCGGCGCGACGGCACATTGATAATCCGCGACGATCTGGAAGAGGCGCGCGACAAGGTGATGATGGGCACGGTTCGCTCGCTGGCGATCAGGCCGGAGGAAAAGCACCGGCTGGCCGTTCACGAGGCCGGGCACACGGCGGCGGCCTATTACACGCCCGGTGCCGATCCGCTCCACAAGGTCACGATCATTCCGCGGGGCCACGCGCTTGGCGGCACGCATATGCTGCCGGAAAGCGAACGGCATACGCTTGACGAGGATTATCTGCGCGGACAACTCGTCACGTTTCTTGCAGGCAGGACGGCCGAACGCCTGTTCGTGGGGACTGTCAGTTCAGGTGCCGATGACGACATCCGGCGCGCAACCGACCTGGCGCGGTCGATGGTGGCCCGATGGGGCATGACCGACGATCTGGGACCGATCGACTTGCGGCAAAGCCAGGAACATCCGTTCCTCGGCCAGTCGATTGCGCAGCCGCGGGATTTCGCCGATGCGACGGCGGCTTTGGTCGACACGGCGGTGATCGATCTGCTCAAGGAAGCCGAGGTACAGGCCACGAAGATCCTGAAAGATCACCGGCCGCGCGTCGAGGCGTTGATCACCCGCCTCGAGGAAAAGGAGACCCTCGACTTCGAGGAAATCCAGCGCTGTCTCGATCCCGACAGCAAGGTGACGCCGCTGAAGCGGCCAAACAGCGGAGTTGGCAAGATACCGCCCGTGCGGTGAACGGTGCCGCGATTGCCTGGGTCTATTCGTCAGCGCTAGGCCACCGCGGGTCGATGCGCGCCCATAACCTGGTGCCGGATGAAAGGGCTGAGGCCGATCAGCAGGATGCCGATCGAGAACAGGCACCAGACGGCCGGCATCTCGTCGGGATTCGATGTCAGTGTCCAGGCCAGGACCGGCCCGGCCAGCAGGTGCAGCAGGGCGAACCTCCAGGCGCCGTAAAAAAGCGGCAGGACGAAGACCGCGATGAAGTAGTCTGGGAATTCGACTGGCATGCCCGCCAGAGCGGAAAGCGGGCGATAAAGCCCGTTGAGCGGCACCTGCCAGGCGATGTGCCAATTGCCCGACACCGTGCAGAATGCCTCTGCGCAAAGCGAGGTCCCCGCGATGCACGGTCCCGCCCAGTCGAAGGGCACGAGCCGCAGGAGCATCAGCGCCGAGCAGACCGCCGCCACGCCATAGACCCGGCGCTGCACGCGCCACGAAACCGGCGCGGGCGCGATCGCCATGGCGAAGCCGTTCAGGATCAGCGGCTGAAACACGATGTGCAGGTACGAGAGCTGCGTGATCGTCCGGTTGCCCAGGGTCCCGCACTCGTCGATGACGGCATAGCCCGAAGCCTGCAGCCCCTCCATCGCCGTGAAATAGGCCAGCGTCAGCCAGATCGCCCGGGGCTCTCGCCGCATCACGGCAACGGCAACCGCGGCGCCGCCAAAGCCTACCATCGCCACCGAGGCGGTCGCATTCCAGCACATGGGCTGTCCTTTCGCTGCTTTGCGACGCGCGGTCCGGCGGCGATGATGTGGTATCGCCGGTCTACTCGGATTTCGTGATCGCGATCTTCTTGGTTTTTTGAACGGCTTCCGGTGGCTTCGGGACGGTCACGGTCAGCACACCGTCCTTCGTGTCCGCCTGCACCGAGTCGGGATCAATGTCGAACGGCAGCGTCATCGACCGGAAGAACGAGCCCGAGCTACGCTCGACCCGGTGAAACTGCCGGCCTTCCTCTTCCCCCTTTTCCTCCTTCTCCGACTTCTTCTCGCCCTTGACGGTGATCCGGTTCCCGGTCACCGAGACGTCGATGTCGTCAAGCTCGACCCCGGGAAGCTCGGCCGTGATGCAGACCGCGTCGCCGGTCTCGCTGACGTTCGAGCGCACGCTGAACGATCCCGCCCGGTTCGGAAATCCCTTGTCGAAATCCTCGAACAGCGTGTCGATCTGTTTGCGCAGTGCGCCGAACGGAGTGTCTTCGTCGTCCTTGTCGCCCAGCCAGGACGTCGGCAGCCAATCCCGGTAATCCATCTTGCGGTCTCCCAGTTTCGTTCAAGCATCAAAGACTTGCACCGGACACCGGCCAGCGCATTGATTCACGTCAAAGGCAATCCGCGTTTCACGTTCTCGCCCGCGTGGGCGCCGTACATCGCTCCGAGCAAGACAGCCGGTGCAGCGCGGCCTTGGCTTGTCGTTCAGCCGCCTTTGCGTCTGTTCCGAAGGATAGAAAGTGGCACCCGGTCCCGGCTTCCATTAGGTTCGGGCTTAGGAACAGCACACCGGACCGAAGATCGGGCGCCGGCGCGAGGTTCGAGAATTCCTGTACGGCCGCAGCAAAGGGAAACGGCCGAAACGGATCGCTGTCGTTTTGAACGATCACGAACGGCGGCGCCCGGTCCGCTCCGGCCAGCCGGTTCACCAGAGACATCGGGACCGAAACACCGCCCCAGCGCGCATTGCATTCGATCCAGTGAATGGCGCCGACATGGCTGTTGGCGCCCGTTACCAGTGCATCAAAGCTGCAGCGGCCGAAATAGCCAAGACGTTGCAGCACCATGGCAAGCTCCATCGCACCGGTACTCAACGAGTCGTCGATGTGGCGCGGAAGATCCGCTTCGGCCGCGCCCGCGAAGGCGGCCGTTTCGCCACTCAGGATCTGTTCGAAGACGCCCTCGATGATCGGCGGCCCATCCTCGGGCGATGGGATCCAGGTCTGCACGGACGGGCTGGTCAGCACGTTGGCGTCCCAGACCTCGACCAGCATCGGGAAGCGTGGCGCGCGGCCGTTTTTCGGAAGGGCGTCCCGCAATCGTTTGAACAGGGCACGCGCGCCAATGTCCCGGACATCGTGCGCATGGATGACGAAATTGCCCGCCGAACCTGCGCTGTCGGGCACCTTGACGACGATTCGGTCCCATTTTTTTGCCAGGTCCGCGACCTGCCGGGTCAGGGCCGCGGCGGAAAAGGCGGCACGTTTCGGCGGCGTGGCGCCGGCCCCGAGCAGGCGCTTCACCACCCCCCCGAACCAGAGTTTGTCGTTGCAGCGCCGTGACAACAGGGGCGGCGGGCCTGCAACAAACACCTTGGTTCGGATCTTTTGCGCAAGGCGCGAGGCAAGCGCCCAGATGGTGCCGGTGGTCAAATGGGCGTGCAGCGTCGTGCCCATGCGGCCAGCCACCACGCCCTCCAGACGCTCAAAGGAGTTTACATCGCGCAGGCAGATCGCCGTCGTCGCACGGCGCGGCATGGCGTTGGCGGGATCGACGTTCAGGTAGGTCAATCCTACGCTGCCGGTGACAGTCCTCTGATACGCTTCGAACGCGGGGCAGTCCGGCCCGCCGATGACGACGACGTCCTGCGGGCCTGCAAGCCATCCCATCCGATAATCAAAGCGCTTGTCCGGCGCATGCGACATCAGTGGGATTTCCACGGTGTCGCCGAACCAAACACCCGGGCCAGGACCACAGCCTTTCGCGACGTCCGGCCCGAACACTCCGAGATCGTCGAGTTTCGGCTCGGTGCCCCGGATTTCAACTGCCAGATCATCGATCTGGCGCCGCCTGCCAGGGCTGATTTCCGGATGCCGTCGCTGCCGGATCTTCAAGGCGGATCCGCATGCCGCAGCCTCGGGCGTGTTGAAGCGTTGAATTTCCCCTGGTCTGGCCATGCCCTTCTGCGCGTCGTTGGACAGCCCTTTATGCGTCCGATCGTTTGGCTGCGCCTTGATATCACTCAATGTGCCGGCTTGCGCCAAGGCGCTAAGGTAAGTGCGGTCTCAAGGGAGTTCTTTCATGTGCCGCCTTTTCGCGATGAGCGCCAATGAACCGACGCGGGTCGAATGCAGCCTGGTTCATGCACAGAACGCGCTGATGCTACAAAGCCAGGAGGATCAGGAAGGCCTGCCAAACGGCCACGGCTGGGGCGTCGCCGATTACCGCGACGGCTTGCCGCTGATCGAAAAGCAGACCTGGGCGGCCTTCCACGGCGAGCATTTCAAGAAGACGGCAGCGCGGGTTTATGCCCATACCGTGGTCGCCCATGTGCGGCGCGCCACGGTCGGCGGGACGTCGATCGAGAACACCCATCCGTTCCACCACGGCAAATGGATCTTTGCCCATAACGGCACGGTTCCGCATTTTCTGGACGTGCGCGATCAGATGATGCCGCAGATCGATCCGCTCTTTCAGAACGATATCAAGGGGACGACCGACAGCGAGCACGTGTTCTACTTTCTGCTGTCGCTCAGGATGCGGCACCCGGATAGGGACCTGCGCGAGCTGGTCGCGGTCGGGCTGAACCGGATTCGGCAATGGTGCGAAGCCGTGGACCCGCGGGCGCGGATCGGGTTGAACATCGTGCTGACCGATGGCGAAGAATTGGCGGGGTCGCGGTTCGGGCGGTCGCTGTGGCATCTGCGGCGCGAGCAGGTTTACACCTGCGAAATCTGCGGCCGGACCCATGTGCATCACGAGGTTGGCACGGACTACCGTGCCGTCGAGATCGCCTCGGAACCGATTTCCGGCGACCCCTGGGAGGAGTTCCCGGACGGGGTCGTCTATTCGGTGGACGAGGACCATTACCTGCTGGTCGAATCGTTGGCGAAATACGCCAGCGCCGTGCTGGCCTGATCCGGTTCTGACCGGTGGTCCCGGCCGGAGCCGTAGGCTGGATGATCAATCGATCCGTGCAGACTGGCTGAAAGGTCATCGTCCAAAACCGGCCGCGAGATCGGCTAGACGGTGAAGAGACAGGCCTCGACAAGGGCAAAGACCGTCTCCGGATCGCCGCCGGCGTCGATTTCCTGCCAGAGCGCGGGCTTTTTTTGCCGGTCCAGCTGTTTGCGCAACACGGCGACGTCGGCATCCGAGGCATCGCCGGTGCGGTCCGCGACCCGGCGCGCGAGTATATCCGGATCTGCGCTAAGCCAGATACCGTCGAACGCGGCAGCCGATCGCTCTGCGAGCGCACGAATCGCGGCGCTCTGTTCTTCCGCGAGAAAGGTGGCGTCGACGATGACGCTGTGATGCGCCCGCAGGATTTCCTCGGCGTGGCTCAGAACCCGGGCATAGACCTTTTCGTTCACATCCGGCGCATAGGCGTCATCGGGCAACTTCTCCAGCGGATCGACACCGAAGAGCGCCTTGCGCTCGAGATCGCTGCGCAGATGTACTGCCCCCGGGGCCGGGCCAAGGATCGGGGCGATCATCGCCGAGACCGTGGTCTTTCCGGTACCCGATACCCCGCCCACAGCGACGAGCCGCGGCGGCGCCGGCGTGAGAAATCGAGTCGCCTGATCAAGATAATTCCGCGCGTCTTCTGCAATCTCTTCGGACACAGAGCCTGACATGGTCTGCACCGCGACCATCGATCGAATCGCGGCACGAATGCTCAAGAACAGCGGCATTGCAGCGAGACCGGCGAAGTCGGTGGTCGTTCGAAGGTAGCTGTTCAGAACGACATTCGCCTGGTTGTCCAAATCCCGGTGCAGCAGATCCATGACAAGGAACGCAAGGTCGTAGGCGACATCGCAGGTCCCGAGCCTTTCGTCGAATTCCAGAGCATCGAACGGAACCGGCTCGCCGTTGATCATGACGAGGTTCTTCAGATGCAGATCGCCGTGGCATCGCCGGACGAAACCCTGCTTGGTGCGCTCGGTCAGCAGCGAAGCGACGCGTTCGAACATCCGCCCGGTACGCGCGAAATACTCCGCCAGCCTGTCGTGGCCCAGCGTGGCCTTCATGCCTGTAAAGGCCTCGTGCAGTTCCTCGACGATTTCCTTGATCAGGACGGCGCCGTCGGCCGTGCGCGTCTCGGCCGCGGCATGATAGCGGCCGGTGGTGGTGCCGAGCTTCTCGGCAATTTCGATTGTCAGATTGCCGGCATCCGCGATCCAGGTCAGTTCGGCTTCGCGCGGGAACCGGTGCATCCGCAAGGCATACTCGATTGGCTCTCCGCTGCCTTCCAGGGCCAGTTCGCCGGAGGGTTCGCGCGTGATCGCGACAACCCGGTCATAGATCCGGGGTGCCGCCGGCGCATTCAGGTTGTGTTCGTGCTTGATGATGTCGCGGCGCGTTTCCGGGGCCGTGAAGTCGAGGTAGTTGTACTTGACCGCCCGTTTGATCTTGTACGCGATGTCGCCGACCAGAAAGACATGCGCCGAATGCGTCGTGATCACCTCGACGGGCGCATCCGATCCGTGTGTCGAGGGATCGCTCAGAAACTCCACCAACTCGGTCTGATCCATCACCTGCGGCCTTTTCGCTGTCAAATCCGCCGTATTCCCGCCATAGGGATCTCGCCGGGACGCAGTTTGCGTCAGAATGCACGCTGCAACGCCATGGCCTCGCGCAGCCGCGACTCGGCCAGTGCGTTGGCGGCGGCTCGCGGCAAGGTCCCATGCGCGCGCACTTCGTTCAGAACCTCTTGCGTGTTTTTTCGGATCTTCTCGGCGATCGTCGTCATCGCCTGGCTCTCGGTGCCGCCACGATACTCGACCGAGGCACAGATCACGCCGCCCGCATTGGCAATGAAATCCGGAATCACCATGACGCCACGGTCGTGCAACTCGGCCTCTGCCTCTTCCGTCGCAGGGATATTGGCGCCCTGAACGATCAGCTTGGCGCGGATCGCGCCGGCATTTGAGGTGTCGATGATGTCGGGCCTGGCAGCGGGGACGAGGATATCGCAGTCGGCCGTGATCACGGCGTCCCGGTCGGCGGCCTCGGCACCGGCGTAGTCGATCACGGCTCGGCCGTCGGCCTTCAATGCGTCGAGGCGTGAGAGGTCGAACCCCTCTGGCTGGTGCGCGGTGCCACGGGAATCGGCCACGGCGACGATGCGCGCCCCTTCCTGCGCAAGGTAGCGGGCTGCATGCCGCCCGACGGCGCCATAGCCCTGGATCGCCACGCGCGCGCCGTCCAGCGCGATGCCGGTGAATTCCTCGGCCACGTTTGCCGCGGCCGCCACGCCGAGGCCGGTCGCCCCGATTTCATCCAATGGGATGCCCCCGACCACGCGCGGCAGGCCAAGGGCACGGCCGATTTCGTCGCGGATCCAGGCCATGCAGGTTTCATTGGTGCCCATGTCCGGGCCAGGCACGTAGTCGGTGAGCTGGGCGATTGCCTGAGCAAAGGCGCGGATTAGCCCCGCCTTTTCCGGCAATGGCATCGCCGGATCCGCCGTGATCACGGATTTCCCGCCGCCGTGGGGCAGGCCGGCCGCGGCGTTCTTCAGGCTCATCGCCCGCGCCAGCCGCGCGCATTCCTCGAGCGTGACGTCGGGGGCCATGCGCACGCCGCCGACCGAGGGGCCGATGGCGGTGTTGTCGATCACCACGATGGCCCGCAACCCGGCCGCGTGGTCGCTGATATGGACGACCTTTTCCGGACCGAAATCGTCGGTCATCTGAAAAATCTCGGTCATGTTTTTTCGGTTCCCATGTCTATGACTCCAGGTCACACTTGATCGCTGCCAGAAATCGAGCCGCCTCGCCGCCGGTGACCGCCCGGTGGTCGAAGGTCAAAGACAGCGGCAGGACGCGCCGAACGGTGGCGCGGCCATCGATAGCCAGGCATGCCTCGACGATCCGCCCCGCACCGAGGATCGCCACTTGCGGCGGCGTCACGACGAGGGCCGTGAACTCACCGCCCAGCATCCCGAAATTTGACAGAGTGAAGGTGGCGCCCTTCATGTCCGCATGCCCGATAGTGCGGATCTCGACGGCGTGTCGCAGCTTTTCGATCTGCTCCTCGATATCCCCGGCGGCACCGACGTCGCGCAGTACCGGCGTAAAGAGACCCTCGGGCGTGTCCATCGCGACGGCGAGGTCCACATGGTCGTGCAATTGCCGCCGCCGCCCGTCGAACCAGGCGTTCAACGAAGGCTCGATTGCACTGGCCCTGGCGATGGCGCGGACAAGGCGCGGCATCGGCTGATCGGTGTCGTCCCAGGGCGAGATATCCGCGCGGTCGGTCACGGTAGCCGGCACGACGACTGCGTGCGATGCCGCCATCGCCTTGGCCATCGCACGTCGCACGCCGCGCAGGTCTTCGCCCTGAAACCCGGCAGCCACGGCCTCGACGTCGCGCGACTGGATCGCGCCGCCCGGACCGCTGCCGGTCAGAGTGGCCAGGTCGACGCCCATCTCGCGGGCCAGGCGACGGACAGCCGGGCTCGCCTTGACCGACCTGGACGGCTTGGTTGGCGGTTTCGGCGTGCGTTCGCCGGCGCCTTGAAGCTCGCCGACAATCGCGCCGGTGTCCTCGGATCTGCCGGTCTCGATCTCGACCAGCGGCGCGCCGATCTTGGCGATCTCGCCCTCACGCGCGATCAACCGGGCGATTGTGCCGGAATAGGGGGCCGGAATCTCGACAACGGCCTTGTCGGTTTCGACCGACACAAGCGGCTGATCCGCGGTCACGTGATCGCCTTCGGTCACATGCCATGTGACGATTTCGGCCTCTGACAGGCCTTCGCCGAGGTCGGGCAGCCGGAACACGGTCATGCAAAGGCCATCACGTCGCGAACCGCGCCGGCGATGCGGTCGGTCGAGGGCATGTAGTGATGTTCGATCCGTGGATAGGGCATCACGGTGTCGTAGCCCGTGACGCGCCTGACCGGGGCGAGCAGGCCGGTGAGGCAATGCTCGGCCAGATCGGCGGCGATTTCGGCTCCGAGACCGGCGGTCAAAGGGGCTTCGTGCACGATCACGCAGCGGCCGGTCTTTGCGACAGAGGTGCGAATCGTCGGCCGGTCGATGGGCTTCAGCGAGGACAGGTCGATGAGTTCGGTGGAAATCCCCTCTTCGCCCAAGGTTTCCGCCGCAGCCCGGGTCTCTGTCAACATCGCGCCCCAGCTGACAAGGGTGACGTCCGCGCCCTCCCGCAGCACGATCGCCCGGTCGATGGGCAAAGCGCGCCCGTCGTCCGGCACCTCCTCGCTGATCGCGCGGTAAAGCCGTTTGGGTTCAAGAAACAGAACAGGATCGGGATCGCGGATCGCGGAAAGAAGCAGGCCATAGGCTCGCCCCGGCGAACTTGGGATCACCACGCGCAGGCCGGGGATGTGGGCGAACATCGCCTCGGCGCTTTCCGAATGATGCTCGGGCGCTTTGATGCCGCCGCCATAGGGTGCGCGCAGAACGATCGGGCAGGTCAGCCGCCCGCGGGTGCGGTTGCGCAGGCGCGCGGCGTGGTTGGCGAGTTGATCGATGGCGGAATACAGAAAGCCCATGAACTGGATCTCGGCGACGGGCTTCAAGCCCGTAGCGCCGGCGCCGACGGCCATGCCGGCGATCACGGTTTCGGAAAGCGGCGTGTCGCGGACGCGTCCCGATCCGAAGCGCTGGATCAGCCCGTCGGTGGCGCGGAACACGCCGCCGTCGATGCCGATATCTTCGCCGAAAAGGATCACGTCGGGATCGTCCGCGAGGGCGCGGCCAAGGGCCATGCGGATCGCCTCGATCATTGTGCGCTCAGCCATCGGCAAGGTCCTCGGCCAGGGCCGCGAGATCGGCCGGCAGCGTGGCAAAGAGATGGGTAATCATCGCGCGGGGCGGTTCGGGAGCGATGGCAAGATAGGCTTCGGCCGCCGCGTCCACCTCGGCGTCGCAGGACCGCAGCACCGTCTCTTCATCCCGCTTGCCCCAGCCATGTGCGACCACAAGGTGGTTGCGCAGGCGGATCAGCGGCTCCGCCTTCCAGTGCGGGCTGACCTCGGCCTCGTCACGGTAGCGGCTGGCATCGTCGGCAGTGGTGTGATCGCCCAAACGGTAGCTGACGCATTCGATCAACGCAGGGCCTTCGCCGGCGCGTGCACGGGCCAAGGCACGCTCGGCGGCCGCCCGGACGGCCACCACGTCGTTTCCGTCCACCTGTTCGCCCGGTACCCCTGCGGCAATCGCCTTGTCGGCGAGGGTTTCCGCGTGGGTTTGCTCGGTTCGCGGCATCGAGATCGCCCATTGGTTATTGTTGATCACGAAAACCGCGGGCAGCATCCAGGCGCCGATGACATTGAGCGCCTCGTAGAAATCGCCCTTCGACGTGGCACCATCGCCGCCAACCGTGACCGCGACGCCCGGCGTGCCCTTCCGTTGCAACGCCAAAGCCACGCCGGCGGCATGGGGGAATTGCGATGCGACGGGAATGCAAACCGGAAAGTCCTGGCGCGGCCCGGCAAAGTCGTTGCCGCGCTCGTCGCCGCCCCAGTACAGGAACAGCTCCTCCAGCGTCACGCCACGCCAGAGCTGGCCGCCGTGTTCGCGGAAGGAGGGTAGAAAAACATCGTCCTCGGTCATTGCGCTCGCCAGGCCGATGCTGATCGCTTCTTGCCCCAGGCTCGACGCGTAGGTGCCGAGCCGGCCGGTGCGCTGCAGGGCTATGGCCTTGGTATCGAAGGCGCGCGCGCGGACCATGGCGGTATAAAGCGCACGCAGCGTGTCGCCGTCGCGGGCAAAATCGGGGAGGTCGCCGACGACCCGGCCCGCGGCATCGAGGAATGCGAGCGGCTCAGGCATGTTCGGTTTCCGCTGCGGCCAGTTCCTCGGTCATGATCCGGCGCATCTCGAACTTCTGGACCTTGCCGGTGATCGTCATCGGGAATGCGTCAACGAACCTGACGTAGCGCGGGATCTTGAAATGCGCGATCCGGCCGCGGCAGAAATCGCGGATGTTCTCTTCGGTCACCTCATACCCGTCGCGCAGCTTGATCCAGGCGCAGACCTCTTCGCCGTATTTCTCGTCCGGCGCGCCGATCACCTCGACCTGCTCGATGGCCGGGTGGGTATAGAGGAAATCCTCGATCTCGCGCGGAAAGATGTTCTCGCCACCACGGATCAGCATGTCCTTCGATCGCCCGACGATCTGGAAATAGCCTTCGGTATCGACCACCGCGATGTCGCCCGAGGCGATCCAGCGCGCCTCGTCGATGGCCTCGGCGGTCTTCTGCGGGTCGTTCCAATACTTCGGCATAACGCAATACCCGCGGGTCTTGAGCTCTCCGGGCACCCCGCGCGGCACGATGCGGCCCTTGTCGTCGGTGATCTTGATCTCCGTATGCGGCAGAACGCGGCCGACGGTTTCGACGCGCCTGTGGACGGGATCGTCAACGCCGGTCTGGGTGCTGACCGGGCCGGTTTCGGTCATTCCATAGGCGATGGTGATCTGGTCCAGGTGCATCTCGCCCATGATCCGCTTCATCAGCTCGGCGGGGCACGGCGCCCCGGCGATAATGCCGGTGCGCAGGAAAGTGAGGTCGCGGTCGGCAAACCCCGGCGTGTCCAACTCGGCGATGAACATCGTCGGCACGCCGTGAAGCGCGGTGCAGCGTTCCGTTTCGACCGTCTGCATCGTCGCTTCGGCGTCAAATCCGGCGGCGGCGAAGACGATCGCCGCGCCATGGGCCACGCAGCAAAGCGTGCCGAGCACCATGCCGAAGCAATGGTACATCGGAACCGGGATGCACATGCGGTCGGCGCTGGTCAGCTTCATCTGCAGGCCGGTGAACCAGGCGTTGTTGACGATGTTGTGGTGGGTCAGCGTGGCGGCCTTGGGGCGGCCGGTGGTGCCGGAGGTGAACTGGATGTTGATCGGGTCGTCGAATTGCAGTTCGGCCTTCAAGTCTCGAAGGCGGGTCCGGGTTTCTTGCGTCGCCGCGCCCGTCACCGCGCCGAAGGACAGCGTGCCGGGGGCGGCATCGCCAAGCGTAATGATCCAGCGCAAGCTCGGGACGCGGGCCGCGTCCAAGGCGCCGGGTTCCGCAGTCGGCAACTCCGGCATCAACTCGGTCAGCATCGCCAGATAGTCGCTGGTCTTGAAGCTGGGCACCGTGACCAGCGCCTTCACGCCAACCTGGTTGAGCGCAAATTCCAACTCGGAGAGCCGGTAGGCGGGGTTGATGTTCATCAGGATCAGCCCCGCCTTGGCGGTTGCGAATTGCAACACGACCCACTCGGCCAGGTTCGGTGCCCAGATGCCAATGCGGTCACCGGGGTCAAGCCCAAGGCCAAGAAGTCCGGCAGCGACCTCATCCGCCTTTCGTTTCAGCGTCCGATAGCTCCAGCGCACATTCTGATAGGGGACGACCAACGCCGGGCTTTCGGGAAGGCGGTCGGCCGTCCGGTCGAGCAATCCGCCGACGGTCAGGCCCATCAGCGGCGTGTCCGAGACGCCGTGCAGGTAGCTTGGGATGTCAGGTGCCAAAATGCGCCTCCATCCGGTCGAAGGCCAGGTCGATCACATCGTCCTCGACACAATAGGCCAGACGAACATGATCCTCGCCCGACGGCCCGAAGGCGCTGCCGGGTGTCACGGCGACACGCGCACGGTCGAGCAGGTCGTGGGCGAACTGCACCGCGTTCTCGTGTGCCGCCACGATGCGCGGGAAGACGTAATAGGCGCCCTGCGGGGGAACGTATCGGAAGACATGCGGCAGGCGGTCGAGGCGTTCGCAGATCAGGCTGCGGCGGCGGTCGAGGATCCGTTCGAACTCTGCCAGGTGGACAGGCTCGGTTTCCAGCGCCGTCAAGGCGGCGACCTGGCTGATCCGCGGTGTGCATATCATTGTCAGGTCATGGATCTTGACGGCCTCGGCGCGCAGCCATTCCGGAACAACCATATAGCCGACGCGCCAGCCGCTCATCGCGTAGGCCTTTGAGAAGGTGAAAAGATAGGCGATGTGATCGGCGAATTCGGGATCCGCGGCGAGATCGAAAAACCGGCCGCGGTTGTCATAGGTGAAATGGCTGTAGGGGTCGTCGATGACGATCAGCAGGCCGTTGTCGCGGGCAACGCTGGCCGCGCAACGCAACGCCCGCTCCGAAAGGATCGCGCCCGTCGGGTTCGATGGATTGACCAGAACGATGGCCTTGGTGCGCGGACCGATGAGCCCGGGCAGGGCGCCGACATCAAGGTCCCAGCCGCCCGCTTCGTCCATCTTCCAGAATACCGGAACGCCGCCGTTGAATTCGATCTGGCTGATATGAGAGACAAAGCCCGGATCGGTGACGATGACCTCGTCGCCCGGATCGACGATTGCATGAAACAGCGTCTGAAGGCCTTCCATATTGCCCGCCGAGATCATCACCCGCGTCGATGCGTCGACCTTGATCGCGGTGCGCCGCTGATGTGCTCGCGCCGCGGCGGCGCACAGATTCGGCAGGCCACCGGGCAGGGCATACATACCGATCTTGGCGTCCTCCTTCAGCGCCGTGGTCACGGCGGCGCGGATCGGTTCCGGGGTGCGAAAGGATGGCAGCCCCCACGCCAGCGACGCAGCCCCTGGCACCTGTGCGCAACGGATCGACATTTCCTTGATCGCCGACATCGCAAGGTGCCGTGACCGTCGCGCGACCGGGCCCTTGCATGCGGTTGCCGTCTGGTCCACGCCGGCCTCCCAACTTCGGTGTTCCAGAATTTCCAACGTCTTCTGAGGACAACCAGCCTACGTGAATGTGCCGGGCGTGCCTTGTCTCAGATCAAGTTGCGGCTTCCGGCGCGGGTGGGATTTGCGAGCTGTGTTCCAGCGAGGGCTCGCCTCGTCCAGCCCCGACCACGACGATCGGGCAGCGTGCGGCAGCGAACAGCCGGCGCAATTGATCGTAGGTCCGCAGCGGGCCCGCCGAGAGGTCGAGCACGACCGCAGAGGCGTGGAGGCGGGCAATGCGCGCCAAGAGCAGATCTTCGCTGCTGAAGTGCTCGGTGTCCGGCGGTCCAACGCCCCCGCCTTGGGGCGCGGAACCCAGTGTCATGGCAAGCGTACCGGTCCCCAAGGCGTGCGCCAGGTCATCCGCCAGGACGCGTGCCTCCTGTTCCGCATCAGCCGGGGGCTCGATCAGAACGATCTGCCCCACGAGCCGGTGCGTTTCGCGATATCCGAGCAGCAGCAGATCCCACCCCTTGGCCGCCTCGCAGAGCCCGCTGATCAGCTCACCGCGCCGCCGCTCGAAGGACCAGTTTTCTTGCGGCGCCAACGCCGAAAGGGTCTGACGGAACGCCTTTGCGTCGCTTTCGGCGACGGTCTTGATCTGGCGGCGGGACGGCGCGACGATGAACGTTCCGCTCGACGTGATGACGCGCTGTTTCGGCAGACCGGCGAGGTCGGCCCATATCGTCTCTTCGACGAGCATGCCGCCCAGATCTGTTGCCAATGTCCCGGCGAGCCGCTCTGCCAGGCGCAACGCGGTGCGGGCCTCGGCATAGCTGCCGGCGCCGATCAAAATGCGCCGCGAGGGTTTTTGAACCCCGGTCATACGGTTTTCCTGTCTTCGTCGTTGCCGTTGCCGTTGCCGTCGCCGGACGCGGACCGCGCAAAGGCTTTCCGGGTTTCGGCGTAGGCCCGCAGCCGGGCCTCGACCAGAGCGTTGACCGAGCCATCCGGGAAGGCGCCGTCGGCGTTTCGAACGCCAGCCGGGGTGCCGGTCAGAATCTCGATGCCGTCATCTATGCCGGTCACCGGGATCACCTGGAATTGCCCTGCCTTGGCTGCCTCGACGACGTCGGATCGCAGCATCAGGTGATCGACATTGGATTTCGGAATCAGAACTCCCTGGTCGCCGGTGAGGCCCCGTGCGGCACAGGTCTCGAAGAATCCTTCGATCTTCTCGTTGACCCCGCCGATGGCCTGCACCTCGCCGGTCTGGTTGACCGAGCCGGTGACCGCGAGACCTTGACGGATCGGCAGGCCGGAGAGCGCCGACAGCAACGCATAGAGCTCGGCGGAAGACGCGCTGTCGCCGTCGATGCCACCGTAGCTCTGTTCGAAGACCAGGCTGGCATGCAGCGAGAACGGCACGTCGAGCGCATAGCGGGATGTCAGATAGCCTGCCAGGATCATGACGCCTTTCGAATGCAGCGGGCCGCCGAGTTCGACCTCGCGCTCGATGTCCACCAGCTTGCCGGCGCCCATCCGGGCCCGCGCCGTGATCCGAGATGGGCGGCCGAAGCTGTAGTCGCCAAGGCCGACCACCGACAGGCCGTTGATCTGTCCGACGGCGGCGCCCTCGGTGTCGATCAACACGGTCTTGCGCGCGATCGCCTCTTGCATGCGGTCCTTGATCCGCCCGGCGCGACGGTCCTTTTCCCGGACCGCCTGCGTGACGTCGCCGTCGTCGATATGCCTGTTGCCGCGGCGCGCGGCATAGTGGTCGGCCTCGCGCAAAAGGTCCGACACCGCGCCCAGACGCAGCGACAGTTTCTGGCTGTCGTCGGCGAGCCGGGTCGCCTCATCGAGCAACCGCGCCACACCCGCGGCACTGATCGGGCGCAGCCCCTCGCGTGCGGCGTAGGATCCGACCAGACGGGCGAACAGGATCAAAGTGTCGTCGGTTCGCTCGACCTCATCGTCGAAGTCCGCCTGCACTTTGAACAGCTCGCTGAAATCGGGGTCGAGCAGCACCAGCAGCGCATGCAGAAACCGGTCGCCGACCAACGCGACCCGAACATCGAGCGGAATTGGATCTGGTTCCAGCGAGGTGGTCGAGACCAGGCTCAGCCGCTCCGCCATCGAGGTGATCGTGATCGACTGGCTTTTCAGGCTTTGCTTCAGCGCGTCCCAGGCGAAGGGCTCGGACAAGACGCGGCGTGCGTCCATCACCAGAAAACCGCCGTTGGCGCGGTGCAGCGCACCGGGCTTGATCATGGTGAAGTTCGTGACCAGAGAGCCCATATGCGAGATGTGCTCGATGCGCCCGCTGAGCCGGTTGAGTGTCGGCAGATCCTCGACCTGCACCGGAGCGCCTGTGCTAGCATCGTTGTCCTGCGAGACCATGACATTGACGACGTAGCGGTCGAAGGCTGGTTCCTTGTGGTACTTCCGGATCGCTTCGGGAAATGGGCCCTCGTTCTTTTTCGCCGCCGCCTGGAGGAACAATTCGGCATTGGCGATGATGTCCTGGCGCACCGCTTCAAGATATTCCGATACGGGCTCCAATTCTTGAAGTTTGCCCGAAATCTCGGCGACACGCGCGGAAACGGCGCGTTCGGCCATAGCGGCATTGAGTTCTTCGATGCGTTTGCGGTGCTCTTTCTCCAATTTGGGGGCCTGGCGCAGAACGGCGGCGAGATCTTCCTGCAACCGCTCGATCTTTTCGTCGATTTCGGCCTGCTCGGCGTTGCCCAGCTTCTGATAGTCCTCGGATTTCACCAGTTGACCATCACGGACGGCACTTAGCATAAAGCCCATCGGTGTACGCACGAGCGCCACATCTTCGGCCTTGGCGCGATCGGCGAAGTCCGCCATGGCGGACTCCTGCGCCTCGCCTAGCTCTTGCTCGATCGCGCGCCGTTGGGTCTGATATTCCTCTGACTCGAAGAGCGCCGGAATTTCATTGGCCAAGTCATCGACCAGATTTTCCATTTCGCGCCTCAGGGCCGCCGCTGTGCCGGGCGGCAGGCGCAGGGCCTTGGGTTTGTGCGCTGCCTCGAAATTGTTGACATAAACCCAATCCGACGGCAGTGGGCGCCGGGCGGCCTGTTCGGTAAGCAACTGCTTGACGGCGGAATGCCGTCCGGTTCCCGGTGGCCCGAGCACGAACAGGTTGAAGTCACGGTGAGCGATCTGCGCAGATAGGCGGATGGCATCCAGCGCGCGATCCTGCCCGATCAGTCCGCTGACGCCCTCCAATTCGTCCGTGGACCGAAACGGCAGCTTTGCGGGATCGCATTGCCTGCGCAACCGATCGGCTGGCAATGGGGTCATGCTATGCCCTTTCACGCTGAAACTACGGCGAACTCAGCACGGAGTGCCGGTCTCGGTGAATGATCTTGATCAAGCGGCTGACGACACACCGTCCCGGGCCGCGTGCGGTTTCCGGTCCACGGATTATGTTGCACGACCGCGAAGCGCGCTGCATTCACCGTCCATGCCACCGGCGATCCAGCCGGTTTCCGTCGCGCAGACTGCAGCCGAAACGCAAGGGTTTCCGTCTCGAGGTCAAGATCAAGAAACTGCAGATTTGACCCTACCCATCAAGGTCTTAGCGGGTGTTTCCGAGTGCGATTCTGAAGTGGTGGAGCCGATCGGGATCGAACCGACGACCTCGTCATTGCGAACGACGCGCTCTCCCAACTGAGCTACGGCCCCAACGGGCGTTTATGTGATCGGTTTGCCAATCCATGTCAAGAAGTGCCCGTGCCGTCGCGGCAGCCGGGCGGAGAATCGAACCCTTGGCTTTCGGCATCGGGCGGTTTCGGCACAACAGCCGCGACTGCGTGGTGTCGTTGTCCCTCGGCGATGGGCCGAGGTCTCGAACCCCACACCTTGCGGTGCCATCCCGTTATGGCGGTCCCAGCGGCAATCGCAGGCGTAGGTTTCGCCCCTTGAGTCCGCGCCTGAACACAGAGTGTAAACGTCCACCCCCCAGCACCGGTCAAACGCCTTTGCAACAACCCTATTTCTGCTCCAGCCGGCCCCGGGGTGCTTTTGAAGGTCAGCCCTCGGCTTCGGCGACGTTCTTCTTGACGTCGAAGAAGCTGTCGGGCGTGCAGGAGATCGAGTCGATCCCGGCCTCGACAAGCACCTTGGCGAACTCGGGGTAATTCGATGGCGCCTGCCCGCAAAGCCCGACCTTGCAGCCGTTTTCATGAGCCCGGGCAATGATCGATTTGATCATCCACACGACGGCGGCATGACGTTCGTCGAAAAGCCCTGCCAGCTTGTCGGAATCCCGGTCGATGCCTAGCGTCAGCTGGGTCAGGTCGTTCGAGCCGATCGAGAACCCGTCGAAACGCTTGCAGAACTCTTCGGCGAGGATGACGTTCGAGGGCACCTCGCACATCACATAGATCTCCATACCGCCGACGCCATGCTCCAGCCCCTGGTCCCGCATGACCTCCAGCACCCGGTCGGCCTCCTCCGGCGTGCGGCAGAACGGGATCATGACGATCACATTGTCAAAGCCCAGCTCCTCTCGGACCTTCTTGATCGCCTGGCATTCCAGCTCGAACCCATCCTGATAGCCGTCGTCGTAGTAGCGCGACGCGCCGCGCCAGCCGAGCATCGGATTTTCCTCATGCGGCTCGAACCGGCGCCCGCCCAGCAGGTCGGCGTATTCGTTGGTCTTGAAATCCGACATCCGCACGATGACCGGTTTGGGGTAGCAGAACGCCGCGATCCGGGCGAGGCCCATCGCAAGATGGTCGACGAAGTAGTCGGCCTTGTTGTCGTGGTCCTTGGTCAGTTCGGCGATCTCGGCCTTTTCGGCATCGTCCGGCAGCGTGTCGAAATGGATCAGGGCCCGGGGATGAACCTTGATCGAGTTCATGATGACAAACTCCATCCGGGCCAACCCAACACCGTCGGTCGGCAACCGCCACCAGCGCGCCGCCGTCGCCGGATTGGCCAGGTTCAGCATCACCTTGGTCTTGGTCTCGGGCAGGCTGTCGAGCCGCAGCTCTTCGGTCTCGACGTCGGCGGTGCCGGAATGGACCAGACCCTCGTCGCCCTCGGCGCAGTTGACCGTCACCTCCTGCTCGTCATGCAGGTGATGCGTGGCGTCGCCGCAGCCGACGATCGCCGGCACGCCCAGCTCGCGGCTGACGATGGCGGCATGGCTGGTGCGCCCGCCATGGTCGGTGACGATGGCGCGGGCGCGTTTCATGATCGGCACCCAGTCGGGATCGGTCTGGCTGGTCACCAGGATGGAATCGTCGACGAAGCTGTCGATATCCTTGACGTCTTCGATCAGGCTGACATGGCCCGTGGCCACCGCAGCCCCGACCGAAATGCCCTTGACCAGAACCTCGCCCGCATTCTTTACCTTGTAGGATTTCAGCGCCCCGGCATCCTTGCGGCTTTCCACCGTTTCGGGCCGCGCCTGCACGATGTAAAGCCGCCCGGTGATCCCATCCTTGGCCCATTCCATGTCCATCGGCAGGCCATAGTGTTTCTCGATCTCATTGGCCTGGCGCGCCAGTTCCACCACCTCGTCATCGCTCAGCACGAACCGTCCGCGTTCGGCCTTCGAGGTCGGCACGTTCTTCACCGGCTCGGCGCCGCCGGCCGCCGAATAGATCATCTTCTTCTCTTTCGCGCCGAGCCGCTTTTCCAGGATCGGTTTGCAGCCATCGCGGTCGAGAAACGGCTTGTAGACCTGAAACTCGTCCGGCGTCACTGCGCCCTGCACGACGTTTTCGCCCAGACCCCAGGCCGCGTTGATCAGCACCACCTTGTCGAACCCGGATTCGGTGTCGATCGAGAACATCACGCCCGAGCCGCCGATATCCGACCGCACCATCTGCTGCACGCCGATCGACAGCGCCACCTCGGTGTGGTCGAAGCCCTGCACGGTGCGGTAGGAAATCGCCCGGTCGGTGAAGAGCGACGCATAGCATTTGCGGCACGCCTCCAGCAGCGCGGCCTCGCCGACGACATTCAAATACGTTTCCTGCTGGCCCGCAAAGGAGGCGTCGGGAAGATCCTCGGCGGTGGCCGATGACCGCACGGCAACCGACAGCGCGTCCTGCCCGGCGCGCGCCGACAACTCCTTGTAGGCCGCAGCGATCGAGGCGCGCAGATGGTCCGGCCAGTCGCCTGAGGCGATCGCCTTGCGCACCGTGTCGCCGCATTCGTGCAGGGTGATCTTTCCCGCTGCCAGCGCCTCGGTCTTGTCCCGGATCAGATCATCGAGCCCGTTGAAGGTAATGTAGCCGCGAAACGCGTCCGAGGTGGTGGCAAAGCCCGGCGGTACGTCGACGCCCACCGCTCCGAGCGTCTGGACCATCTCGCCAAGACTGGAATTCTTGCCGCCCACCAGCGCCACATCCTCGCGCCGCAATTTCTCGAAAAAGATGACGTCCTTCGTGTCAACCAAGGTATCCGCAGCCATAATCAGCCCTTCCTGTCCGCATGAGGTCTCTGTCGGGCGCTAACATCGGTGATTCGGGATGGGGCGGCGTTGATCTTGGTCAAGCTCTCGCAGCAACGGCAAACGATCCCGCATTGGGGGGTCGGGGATGGCGAGATTTGAACGTCCGGGGCGGAGCAATAGATCATTGAGGCGCAAAACCGGACCCAGGGCGGCAGACATGCACCATCACGACGTCATCGCCATCATATCAAACGCGCTGCAGGACGCACCCGAGGTCCGTGCGCTGTATCTCAGCGGCAGTTTCGGAAACGGGTTGGCCGATGCCTATAGCGATATCGACTTTGTGCTGGTGGCCACCGACGGTGCGACCGATGCCGTTGCAGAGCTGTGGCGCGACGCGATCGGCCGAACCGGTGAGATTGTGCTTTGGTGGGATCGCACCACCAGAGCGATGCTCATCAACGCCATCACCGCCGACTGGACGCGCACCGATGTGGTGATACTGAGACCCGACCAGGTGGGCGGCCAAATCCGATCTGCCCTGAAGCCGCTTTTCGATCACGACCGAATTTACGAAACCCTCGCAGACGGCGTTGGCGTCAAGCCTCCGGACCCTGAGCGGGTCAGATATCAGATCGAGGAATTCATCAAAATACTCGGCCTGCTGCACTTGGCGGTGGGTCGGGAAGAGTACCTCAATGGGGTTCTGGGCGTGTTTCACCTCCGAAACCTTCTGGTCGATCTCATGATCGAAGAAACGGCTGCGCCACATCGCGGCGGAGTCCTGCACCTGAACCGGCTGTTGTCCGACGAGCAGAGGCGGGTGTTGGGCGGTCTGCCGCCGGCGATCCCCGAGCGCGACGCGATGATCTCGGCGCATCTCGCCTATGCCAGGGCCTATTTGCCGCGGGCCCGGAAACTGGCCCCCGATTGGGGGGTGGAATGGCCGGAGCGTTTTGAGACCGCGACGTGGACGAAGTTGGGCGAAACGCTGGCAATCGAGCGTCCGTACCAGCCGGAATGATGGCCTGGGGCGCACATGCCCCAGGTTCACATCGCAGGTGTTCCGCGGATCCTATTCCGCTGCCTCCAGGTACTCCTCCAGCGGCGGGCAGGTGCAGACCAGGTGCCGGTCGCCCCAGACGTTGTCGACCCGGTTGACCGGCGGCCAGTACTTGTCGACCCGGAAGGCGCCCTTGGGATAGCAGCCCTGCTCGCGGCTGTAGGGCCGCTCCCAATCGCCGACCAGGTCCTCGACCGTGTGCGGCGCGCGTTTCAGCGGGTTGTTCTCGGCATCGATCTCGCCCGCCTCGACGGCCCGGATCTCTTCGCGGATATCCAGCATGGCGTCGCAGAACCGGTCAAGCTCGGCCTTGGTTTCGGATTCCGTCGGCTCGACCATCAGCGTGCCCGCGACGGGCCAGGACATCGTGGGGGCGTGGAACCCGTTGTCGATCAGCCGCTTGGCGATGTCGTCGACGGTGATTTGCGCCGCCTCGTTGAAGGGGCGCGTGTCGAGGATGCATTCATGTGCGATGCGCCCCGCCTTGCCGGTGAAGAGGATGTCATAGGCGCCTTCCAGCCGCTTGGCGATGTAGTTGGCGTTCAGGATCGCCACCTTCGTCGCCTGGGTCAGCCCCGCGCCGCCCATCAGCAGGATATAGGCCCAGCTGATCGGCAGGATGGCGGCAGAGCCATAGGGGGCCGCACTGACCGGGCCTTCGCCCGCGCCGGTCTCGGGGTGGCCGGGCAGATAGGGTTCCAGATGCGCCTTGACGCCGATGGGCCCCATGCCGGGGCCGCCGCCGCCATGGGGGATGCAGAAGGTCTTGTGCAGGTTCAGGTGGCTGACATCGCTGCCCAGGTCGCCGGGCTTGGCGAGGCCGACCAGCGCGTTGAGGTTCGCGCCATCGAGGTAGACCTGCCCGCCATAGCGGTGGGTGATGTCGCAGACCTCGCGCACCGTCTCCTCGAACACGCCGTGTGTCGAGGGGTAGGTGATCATGCAGGCGGCCAGGTTGTCGCCCGCCTGCGCGGCCTTCTGGCGGAAATCGTTCAGGTCGATATCGCCGTTCTCGGCCGACTTGACCACGACGACGTCCATCCCGGCCATATGCGCGCTGGCCGGGTTGGTGCCGTGCGCGCTCATCGGGATCAGGCAGATGTTGCGGTGCGTGTCGCCATTGGCCCGGTGGTAGGCGGCGATGGTCAAGAGCCCTGCGAATTCGCCTTGAGCGCCCGAGTTCGGCTGCATCGACATCGCGTCATAGCCGGTGATCGCACACAGCTTGGCCGAAAGATCGTCCAGCAACTCGCGGTAGCCCTGCCATTGGTCGGCGGGTGCAAAGGGGTGGATATTGGCAAACTCGGGCCAGGTGATCGGCATCATCTCGACCGCCGCGTTCAGCTTCATCGTGCAGGATCCCAGCGGGATCATCGCGCGGTCGAGCGCCAGGTCGCGGTCGGCCAGGCGGCGCATGTAGCGCATCATCTCGGTCTCGGCCCGGTTCATGTGGAAGACGGGGTGGGTCAGGTACTCGGTCTGCCGGTGCAGACGCTCGGGCACCCGGTATTCCTCGGTCAGCCCCGCCTTGCGGTCGTTGATGCCGAAGGCATGCCACAGCCGTTCCACCGTCTGGGGCCGCGTGGTCTCGTCCAGGGTGATGCCGATCCGCGTGGTCCCGATCCGGCGCAGATTGATTCGCTGCCGCGCCGCCTCGTCGATGATCGCGCCCTGCAGCGGGCCGACATCGACGGTGATCGTGTCAAAGAACGCCTCGGGTTCGACCACGAATCCCTTCTCCTCCAGCCCGCGGGCCACGCGCACCGTCTTGCGATGGATGCGCTGGGCGATGGCCTTCAGCCCCTCGGGCCCGTGGAACACGGCATAAAACGACGCCATGACCGCCAGCAGCGCCTGCGCGGTGCAGACGTTCGACGTCGCCTTTTCGCGCCGGATATGCTGTTCGCGTGTCTGCAGGCTCAGCCGGTAGGCCTTGTTCCCGCGTGCATCGATCGACACCCCCACGATCCGCCCCGGCATCGCGCGTTTGTGCGCGTCGTGGCATGCCATATAGGCCGCATGCGGGCCGCCGAACCCCATCGGTACGCCGAACCGCTGGGTCGAACCCACGGCAATGTCCGCCCCCATGGCGCCGGGCTCCTTCAGCAGCGTCAGCGCCAGCGGATCGGCGATCACGATGCCCAGCGCCTTGACGCCATGCAGCGCCGCGATCTGGTCGGTGAAATCGCGCACTTCGCCATAGGTGCCGGGATACTGGAACACCGCCCCGAACAGCCCCTCGGGCTGCATCGCGGCCGGATCGCCCACGATCACCTCGATGCCCAGCGGCGCGGCCCGCGTCCGGATCACCGCGATGTTCTGCGGGTGGCAGTTCTCGTCGACGAAGAATCCTGTCGCCTTCGACTTCGACACGCGCTGTGCCATCGCCATCGCCTCTGCCGCCGCGGTCGCCTCGTCCAGCAGGGACGCATTGGCAATATCGAGCCCCGTCAGATCGCAGATCATCGTCTGGTAATTCAGCAGCGCCTCCAGCCGGCCCTGGCTGATCTCGGGCTGATAGGGCGTGTAGGCCGTGTACCAGGCGGGGTTTTCCAGAATGTTCCGCTGGATCGCCGGCGGCGTCACCGTGCCGTGATAGCCCTGGCCGATCATCGTGGTATAGGGCTTGTTCTGCTTGGCCACCTGGCGCAGATACCACAACAGCTCGCGTTCGGATTTGGGCTTGCCGAAATCCAGCGGCTCGGCCTGCCGGATCGATGCCGGCACCGTCTGATCGATCAGGTCGTCCAGCGTCCTGGCGCCGACGACCTCCAGCATCTCGGCCATTTCGGACGGTGACGGGCCGATGTGCCGGCGGTTGGCGAAGTCGTAGGGAAGGTAATGGGTCGGCGTAAAGGGCATGGGCGTCTCCGAAGCTTTCTTGTTCCCCGCAGGCACGAATTCTCGGCGAAAATTCGTCCCGCCGTTCCGGCGCTATCCGATCAACTCCTTATACGCCGCCTCATCGAGGTAGTCGTCCAGCACCGCCAGATCCTCGACCTTCATCTTGAAGAACCAGGCCTCGCCGGTGGGATCCTCGTTGACCAGTCCGGGCGTCTCGACGATGGCGCCATTCACCTCGACGATCTCGCCGTCGACCGGGGCAAGAATGTCGGACGCGGCCTTGACCGACTCGATCACCGCCACCTCGTCATCCTTGGCCACCTCGATCCCGACCTCGGGCAATTCGACAAAGACGACATCGCCCAGCTGCTCGCTGGCATGGTCGGTGATGCCGACGACGACAAGGTCGTCCTCGACGCGCAGCCATTCGTGTTCCTCGGTGAATTTCATGTTTCGACTCCCTCGGGTTTCAGCGTTTGTAGGATGCGGGCAGGAACGGCATCGGGGCAATCGTGGCGGGCAGACGCCTGCCGCGCACCTCTCCGAAGACCGTGGTGCCATCGGCGGCATGGCCAGTGGCGACATACCCCATCGACATGGGCCGTTCGATCGACGGGCCGAAGGCGCCGGAGGTCACCGTGCCAACAGGTTCACCGCCGTCCGCATCGGCGTAAAGAACCGTCCCGGCCCGCATCGGCGCGCGCCCCTCGGGCAACAGCCCGACACGGCGGCGTGCGGCGCCGGCGCCGAATTCGCGCAGGATGCGGTCGGCCCCCGGAAAGCCACCGGCGCGGGCGCCGCCGGCGCGGCGCACCTTCTGCACCGCCCATTCCAGCGCCGCCTCGACCGGACTCGTCGTTTCGTCCAGATCGGATCCGTAAAGGCACAGCCCCGCCTCCAGCCGCAGCGAATCCCGCGCGCCCAGCCCGATGGCGTCCACAGCGTCATTTGCCAGCAACGACTCCGCCAGGCCGCGCGCCTGCGCCTGATGCACCGAAATCTCGAACCCGTCCTCGCCGGTATAGCCCGACCGCGACACCCACAGATCCCCGAAGACCGAAGGCAGCACCGCGACATCCATGAACCTCATCCCGGCGGCGCCTGGCGCGAGTCCGGCCAGCGCCGCCTCTGCGGCCGGGCCCTGCAGCGCCAGCAAGGCGCGGTCCGTGACTTCGGCAACCTCGCAGCGATCCGCCAGGTGTGCCTGCATATGCGCCAGATCCTGTGCCTTGCAGGCGGCGTTCACCACCAGAAACAGGTGGTCGCCGCGATTGGCGATCATAAGATCATCCAGAATTCCGCCCGTGTCATTGGTGAACAGCCCATAGCGCTGCCGCCCCGCTTTCAGCCCGAGCACGTCCACCGGCACCAGCGTTTCCAGCGCAAGGGCGGCATCCGCCACGTCGCCCGAGTTCGGCCGCAGCAGAACCTGACCCATATGACTGACGTCGAACAGCCCCGCCGCGGCGCGGCAGTGCAGATGTTCCTTCAGCACGCCCATGGGGTATTGCACCGGCATCTCATATCCGGCGAACGGCACCATCTTGGCGCCGAGGTCCACATGCAGGTCGTACAGACAGGTCCGGTTCAGATCGGCCATGCCGCCCCCTCGCTCCAGCCGGTCGGTCAAGCGCACCGGCACCGCTTACGGCGGATGCTCCGCCGAACGATGCCCCCTCTGTCCTTTCGCCTGAGATCGTTATCCCTTCGGCGCCCCGGGCCTGATCCGGGATCTCTCCAGAGTTCTTTGTCCGCCGCAGGTCCGTGGGCCTGAGAGTTTACCGGGGCGGTTGCTCCTTCGGCACCGGGCGCCGCAGGCGGGCCCGGATTCTCCCTGCGCTGACTTATATACGGTACGCCATGGTATGCGTCGGGTGCAAGGGGTTGTCTTCACCGCGCCGCCACGCCACATCGGTCCCCATGGCAGACCCGTTCTTCTTTGGCTACGGCTCGCTTGTGAACCGCGCCACTCATGACTTCGAAGATGCCCATCCCGCACGTCTTTGCGGCTGGCGCCGGGCGTGGCGCCACACGAGGCTGCGCAAGCTTGCGTTCCTGACCGCGGTTCCGGCCGAGGGCCACGAGATCGAGGGACTCGTCGCCCATGTGCCGGGCGACGACTGGGTCGCGCTGGACGAGCGCGAGCGCGCCTATGACCGCACCCATGTCACTGACCTGACCGACCATGCCGTTCCGCGGCCGATTCATGTGCAGGTCTATTCGATCCCGCACGGCAAGCACGGGGTGCCGGACGAAACCCACCCGGTACTGCTCAGCTATATCGATGTGGTCGTGCAGGGGTATTTTCGCGAATTCGGCGAGCATGGCGTGCGGCGATTTTTCGAGACCACCGATGGCTGGGATGCCCCGATCCTCGACGACCGCGTCGCGCCGATCTATTCCCGAAGCCAGGTTCTGGCGCATGACGAACGCGGGTTGGTCGACGATGGCCTGCGCGAGGTCGATGCGCGGGTCATCACACGTTTATAGCGGCTTCAGAGCGGTATGAGTTTGGCGGAATCCCTTGGAACCGCGTGCTGCCGCCTTTGGCCTGTCGCGGATCTGGCGTCACCCCGCGCGGCTTGTTACCTAGCCGGTAATGTCCGCGCAAGCTCCGAAAACGACTCCATGATTCCCCCCACACGCGTGGCGCGTCAAAACGGTCGCACAACGTTGCCCGAATAAAAATATACACCCAGCCCAAGCGCAAAGACGATCACGCCTGCCAGAGAATGCAGGACGACGGCCTCGGGGAAATTCCCCCGCACCCGGTAGGCCCAGGCAAATGCCAGACCGCCGGAAAACGTCATCGCGGCGACGATCCAGCTCCAGTACATCAGATGCGCGAAGGAAAAGACCGCAGAATTCAGCAGCAGTTGTGCCGTCACGCCCTCGGGCAGCACCGCCGCGTAGCGCCGAAAGAACAACGGCCGAAAGACCACCTCCTGCGGCAGCGCCGAAAGCACCGGGTAAAGAAGCGCGATCATCAGCATCAGGCCCGGATTCTGACGGATCAGGAATCCGAAGGCCTCGGGCCGAAACGTCAGAATCACCACCGTGCCCACAGCCACGGTCGCCAGCGAAAACAGCGCCACAAACCGCCAGTCGATCCGCCCGGCCCCGGCAAACAGGTCGCGCCATGCAAAGCCCTCTGTGACATGCAGCAGCACCAGACCCACCGCGGTCACCGCAAACAGCACCGGGAACATCGCCGAGGGCGGCAGAACGACCGCCATCAAAACCGGTGCCGCCAGATAGAACGCCAGAAACTCCGCCCGCCGCCGACCGAGGATGGCCCGCCGGGCCGGTCTGTTCGCTTGATCCGTCATTGCCGGCAAAGATAGGCGTTCGGGCGGCACATTCGACCCCCCGCGCGGGCTTGCACCCCCCACTCACCTCACTATAACCGCGGCAATTTGGGCGCGACTCCCCTTCCCGGCCGCGCCAGTCCGTAAAAGATGGGGCGCGCAGGCATGCCGAAACGAACCGACATCCAGTCGATCATGATCATCGGCGCCGGGCCCATCATCATCGGCCAGGCCTGCGAGTTCGACTATTCCGGCGCCCAGGCCTGCAAGGCGCTGAAAGAGGAAGGCTACCGCGTCATCCTGGTGAACTCGAACCCCGCGACGATCATGACCGATCCGGGGCTGGCGGATGCGACCTATATCGAACCGATCACCCCCGAGATCGTCGCCAAGATCATCGAAAAGGAACGCCCCGACGCGCTCTTGCCGACCATGGGCGGCCAGACGGGCCTCAACACTTCGCTGAAGCTCGAAGAAATGGGCGTTCTCGACAGGTTCGGGGTCGAGATGATCGGCGCCAAGCGCGAGGCCATCGAAATGGCCGAGGACCGCAAGCTGTTCCGCGAGGCGATGACGCGCATAGGCCTGGAAAACCCCAGGGCCACGATTGCCAACTCGATGGACGAAGCGATGGCCGCCATCGAAGAGGTCGGGCTGCCGGCGATCATCCGCCCGGCCTTCACCCTTGGCGGCACCGGAGGCGGCGTCGCCTATAACCGCGAGGAATACGAGCATTTCTGCAAGACCGGCCTCGACGCCTCACCCGTCACCCAGATCCTGATCGACGAAAGCCTGCTTGGCTGGAAGGAATTCGAGATGGAGGTGGTGCGCGACAAGGCCGACAACGCCATCATCGTCTGTTCCATCGAAAACGTCGATCCGATGGGCGTGCATACCGGCGACTCGATCACCGTCGCCCCGGCGCTGACCCTGACCGACAAGGAATATCAGATCATGCGCAACGGCTCGATCGCCGTTTTGCGCGAGATCGGCGTCGAAACCGGCGGCTCGAACGTCCAGTGGGCGGTGAACCCCGCCGACGGCCGGATGATCGTGATCGAAATGAACCCGCGCGTGTCGCGGTCCTCGGCGCTGGCGTCCAAGGCCACCGGCTTTCCGATCGCCAAGATCGCCGCCAAGCTTGCCGTGGGCTACACGCTCGACGAGCTCGACAACGACATCACCAAGGTCACGCCGGCCAGCTTTGAGCCCACCATAGATTATGTCGTCACCAAGATCCCGCGCTTTGCGTTCGAAAAATTCCCGGGCGCCGAGCCGCACCTGACCACGGCAATGAAATCCGTCGGCGAGGCCATGGCCATTGGCCGGACCTTTCACGAGTCGGTGCAAAAGGCGCTCGCCTCGATGGAAACCGGTCTCACCGGCTTCGACGAGATCGAGGTCCCGGACCTCGGCGAGGACCCGGCCGCTTTGATCAAGTTCATCTCGGCCCAGCACCCCGACCGCCTGCGCCGCATCGCCCAGGCCATGCGCCATGGCCTCACCGACGACCAGATCCAGGCCGTCACCCATTTCGATCCCTGGTTCCTCGCCCGCATCCGCGAAATCGTCGACGCCGAGGACGGGGTTCGCAAGAATGGCCTCCCGCTGGACGAACACGGCCTCCGCCAGCTCAAGATGCTCGGCTTCACCGACGCACGCCTGGCCAACCTCACCGGCCGGGACGAGGAAAACATCCGCCGCGCCCGCCGCAATCTCGGCGTCACCGCCGTTTTCAAACGCATCGACACCTGCGCCGCCGAGTTCGAGGCGCAGACACCCTACATGTACTCGACCTACGAGGCCCCGGTCATGGGCGAGGTCGAATGCGAAGCCCGGCCGACGGAGGCGAAAAAGGTCGTCATCCTCGGCGGCGGCCCCAACCGCATCGGCCAGGGTATCGAGTTCGACTATTGCTGCTGCCACGCCTGTTTCGCACTGTCCGACGCGGGTTACGAGACGATCATGGTCAACTGCAACCCCGAGACGGTCAGCACCGACTATGACACATCCGACAGGCTCTACTTCGAGCCCCTCACATTCGAACATGTGATGGAGATCCTGGCCCGCGAACGGGAAAATGGCACCCTGCATGGCGTAATCGTACAATTCGGCGGTCAAACGCCGCTAAAACTGGCCAATGCCTTGCATGGATCAGGCATTCCGATCCTCGGCACGTCGCCCGACGCCATCGACCTCGCCGAGGATCGCGAGCGGTTTCAGTCCCTCGTGCAGGAACTGGGCTTGCACCAACCGAACAATGCCATCGCCAGCACCGATGCCGAGGCGCTGCAGGCGGCCGATGCCATCGGCTATCCGCTGGTGATCCGCCCGTCCTACGTGCTCGGCGGCCGCGCCATGGAAATCGTCCGCGACCACGCTCAGCTCGAACGCTACATTTCCGAGGCCGTCGTCGTCTCTGGCGACAGCCCGGTGCTCCTCGACAGTTACCTCGCCGGCGCCGCCGAGGTCGATGTCGACTGCCTCTCCGACGGCGAAAACGTCCATATCGCCGGCATCATGGAACATATCGAAGAGGCCGGCGTGCATTCGGGCGACAGCGCCTGCTGCCTGCCGCCGCACAACCTCTCCGCCGACATCATCGCCGAGCTTGAACGCCAGGCGGTGGCCCTAGCCCAGGCTCTCAACGTCGTCGGTCTGATGAACGTCCAGTTCGCGGTCAAGGATGGCCAAGTCTACCTGATCGAGGTCAACCCCCGCGCATCGCGCACGGTCCCCTTCGTCGCCAAGGCCACCGATTCGGCCATCGCCTCCATCGCCGCGCGTCTCATGGCCGGCGAGCCGCTGTCGAACTTTCCCGAACGCCCGGCCTACGACGCGAACGCCACCTACGACACCACGCTGCCGCTGGCCGATCCGATGACGCTCGCCGACCCGAACATGCCGTGGTTCTCGGTCAAGGAGGCGGTGATGCCCTTCAACCGCTTCCCCGGCGTCGATACGCTGCTGGGGCCGGAAATGCGGTCGACCGGCGAGGTCATGGGCTGGGACCGGTCCTTCCCGCGCGCGTTCCTCAAGGCCCAGCTCGGCGCCGGCACCGACCTGCCGCGCGCGGGCACGGTGTTCCTGTCGATCAAGGACGCCGACAAGACGCCCGAGCTGGCCGAGACCGCCCGTATCCTTGCCGATCTCGGCTTTGCGATCACCGCCACCCGCGGCACCGCGGCGTTCCTGTCGGCCGAGGGAATCGAGGCGCAGGTCGTCAACAAGGCCTACGAGGGCGGCCGCACCATCGTCGACATCATCAAGGACGGGCTGATCGACCTGGTGATGAACACCACCGAAGGCGCCCAGGCGGTGGAGGACTCGCGCAGCATGCGCAGCGTCGCCCTGACCGACAAGATCCCGTATTACACCACCGCCGCGGCGAGCCATGCTGCCGCGCTGGCGATGAAGGCGCGGGTCGAGGGGGAGATCGGGGTACGGTCGTTGCAGGGGTGAAATGGGTGAGGGCAAATTGACAGATATTGCGGATAGAAAGGTTCAGTTTGGCGATCTGAAAGCCGAGCTTTTAATCGAAACGTCTGGGCGCGAAGCCGCCCATCGCAGAATCCTTGTTTTGAGAACCTATTCAAAACTTGCGATAAATCTCACTTCGTTCTTTATCATTTGCACATCAATTATCGCCCTAGTCTTTGCGGATCGCCTTACAGTCACGGGGATTACCGTATTGGGATGTGCAACGATCTTCGCTACGATCTATTCGATGATTGTCGATAACCTTGAGAACTCGAAGAATTATTCCGAGAAGTCGTTTCGAATGGAAAAGAGCGCGGCGGCGATGCGCTGTCTCTATGACGAAATCAACCATATGGAGGCGCCAAAAAACGATTCTGAACTCAGAAGAATCGTGGACGAGAAAAACTCGATAGTATCCCGATATGGCTTGATCGACAGCATAACCGATTCCGAATACGCACAATGGCTAAACCGGGAAAAGCTTGATGGATTGGATATCCCTCATCCAGACATATCGAATGCGGACAAAAAGTATCGCAATTCAAGGTTCTCTGTTTTTTGGGTATATCTAATTTTTCCAATTATTCTCCTTATTGGTAGTTTCTATTTTGTAATAAATTTCGCAATTAACTCCGTGTGAGCGAGCCGCAGCAGGCCGTATTGTGGTTCACATTCATCGCGCACCGGCTGCCGCACAAGCAGTTCTCACGGCCCAATCGCCACTTGTCGCTATTTCATGTGAAACCAACACCTTACGCCCCTGTCCCCATCGGGACACATGAGGATTGCCAACGCCACGTCATTTCCCCCACACTTCCTTCAAACAGGAGGACCGCCATGCAAACCCGCCGTCTCATCCTCACCGGCCTGCTTGCCGGACTCGCCCTTCCGGCCGCCGCCCAGGGCAAGAAATCCGCCGGTGGCGACGACATGACCCGCCTGATCGGCATCGACGGCCGCTATGCCAGCCAGGGCCGCAATCCCGACGGCTCCACCTATCGCGGTCGCGCCGAGATCACCCAGCAGGGCGACGCCGTCGAGATCACCTGGGTGATCGACGGCAGCACCTTCCGCGGCGCCGGCACGCTCGACGGTCGCGTTCTCACCGTCGACTGGGGTGAGCCCACGCCGGTGGTCTATGTCGTGATGCAGGACGGCGAGCTGCACGGCACCTGGGCCGACGGCACCGCGCTCGACAAGCTGACCCCGCGCTGAACCGCCAGAGTCCGACCGGGGTCCGACGCTATTCCGATTGCGGCTTCCGGCCCCCGACGGCCTCTGACAGCCGCGCCGCCGCGTCGCGCACCAGCCCGCCGAACCGGGCCACCGTGGCGTCGTCCATCCGGCTGACCGGACCCGAGACCGACAGGCCCGCGACCGGTTCCGCGAAGACGTTGAACACCGGCGCCGCGACGCAGCGCATGCCGCTGCTGCGTTCCTCGTTGTCGATGGCGATCCCCCGTGCGCGGATGTAGCGCAGCTCTGCCAGCAGCGCGGGTTCGGCCACGATGGTGGTGCCGGTGAAGCGCTCAAGTGTATGATTCCGCAGCCATTTCCGAAGCCTATCCTCAGGGAAAAAGGCCAGCAGCGCCTTGCCGATACCACTGGCATGCATCGGCGACAGGGTGCCGGGCGGAAAGAAGGCGCGGATGGTGGCATGGGTTTCGACCTGGCTGACGAACATCACCTGCTCGCCGCTCTCCACGCCGAGATTCGCCGTCTCGCCGGTGTCCTGCATCAGCTGCCGCAGGACGGGGCGGGCGCGTTCGACCACCGAGGTGCGGCGCAGAAACGCGGACCCTATTGAAAACGCGCCACTTCCAACGTGCCAAAGCTGAGCGGCCTCATCGAACTCGGCGATCCTGTGCTGTGCGAGAGTTGTCAGCACCCGGTAGAGCGTGGCGGGGGATTGCTCCATGGTGTCGGAGAGCTGGCTGAGCGAGATCCCCTCGTGCGCGGCCAGCGCCTGCAGGACGTTCATCGCCCGATCCAGCGACTGGATTGTGTTCTGTTCGGTCTTGTCGTGGAACGCCTTGGGCCGGCCCCGTTGGCGATTTGGCTTTCCCGCCATGCTGTGTCCGCCCCCTTTTTTCGATTCCGAAAAACAAAATCATATCGTGAAAAAACCTAACTGGTTGATGGATATTGATAAAGATGAATTTTCCGCATTATGAAAAAATAATTCGAAAAAATTGCATGTAGCTCCGCACAAGGCTATCCAACCGCATCGACACCGATGAGGAGGCGGCGATGTCCCAGAACCCGGTATTCATTCCCGGACCCACAAACATGCCGGACGCGATCCGCAAGGCTTGCGATATGGCCACGCTGGACCACCGCTCGTCTGCCTTCGCCGATATCTTCGGCCCTGCCGTGGCAGGTGTGAAGCAGGTGCTCAAGACGACGAAGGCCGAGATCGTCATCTTCCCCGCATCCGGCACGGGCGGCTGGGAGGCGGCGATTTCCAACACGCTATCGCCCGGTGACAAGGTGCTGGCCGCGCGGCACGGCATGTTCAGCCATCGCTGGATCGACCTGTGCCAGCGCCACGGGCTGGACGTTCAGATCATCGAAGCGCCATGGGGAGCAGGCTGTCCGGTCGACCAATACCTCCAGGTTTTGACGGCCGACAAGACCCATGAAATCAAAGCCGTGCTGGCGACGCACAATGAAACGGCCACCGGCGTCCGCAGTGACATCGCCGGCATCCGCAAGGCGATAGACGCAGCCGGCCACCCCGCGCTTTTCCTGGTGGACGGCGTCAGTTCCATCGGCTCGATGGATTTCCGGATGGACGAATGGGGCGTTGATGTCGCCGTGACCGGCTCGCAAAAGGGCTTCATGCTGCCGGCCGGCCTGGCCATCGTCGGCGTCAGCCCCAAAGCCTTGGCAGCGTCGGCGTCGGCGACGCTGCACCGCACCTTTTTCGACTTTCGCGACATGCTGAAAAGCTATGCCTCGGGCGGCTACCCCTACACCCCCGCCGTCGGCCTGCTGAACGGGTTGAAACTGGCCACGGATATGTTGCTGGATGAAGGGCTTGACGCGGTCTTTGCCCGCCACCACCGCATTGCGGAAGGCGTCCGCCGGGCCGTGTTCGCCTGGGGGATGCGGCCCTGCGCCCAGTCGCCCGATCTCTACTCGGACACGGTGACGGCGATCCTGACGCCCGAAGGGTTCAATGCGACCGATATCGTGACCCATGCCGCCGACCGCTATGACGTCGCCTTTGGCGTGGGACTGGGAGAGGTCGCGGGCAAGGTGTTCCGCATCGGGCATCTGGGCGCGATGACCGATGTCATGGCCCTGTCCGGCATCGCGACCGCAGAGATGGCGATGGCTGACCTGGGCCTGCCGGTCCAGCTCGGTTCGGGCGTGGCCGCAGCGCAGGATTACTATCGGCACGGGACCGGCGCGGCGGCGCTGGCAGCGGAGTGAAAGACATGAAGGATATGGCCCTGACCCTCCCGACCTATGACGACATGCTGGCGGCCCATGACCGGATCCGCCCCTACATCCACCGCACCCCGGTGCTGACCTCGAGCTATTTCAATGAGCTAACCGGCGCCGAGCTGTTTTTTAAGTGCGAGAACTTCCAGAAGGCGGGCGCCTTCAAGGTGCGCGGTGCGTCAAACGCGGTGTTCGGGCTGTCCGACGCGATGGCCGAGAAGGGCGTCGCGACCCACAGCTCCGGCAACCACGCGCTGTCGCTCAGCTATGCGGCCGGACGCCGGGGCATTCCCTGCCATGTGGTGATGCCGCGCACGGCGCCCGAGGCCAAGAAGGCAGCGGTGCGGGGCTATGGCGGGATCATCACCGAATGCGAGCCCTCGACCTCGTCGCGCGAAGCGGTCTTTGCCGAGGTCCAGGCCAGGACCGGGGCCGAATTCGTGCACCCTTACAACGACCCGCGGGTGATCGCCGGTCAGGCCACCTGTTCGCGCGAGCTTCTCGATCAGGTCGAGGATCTCGACATCATGATCGCGCCGATCGGCGGCGGCGGCATGATTTCCGGCACCTGCCTGACGCTGAGCCACGCCGCGCCGGGGATCGACATCATCGCGGCCGAGCCCGAGCAGGCCGACGACGCCTATCGCAGTTTCAAGGCGGGCCGCATCATCGCCGACGATGCGCCGCAGACCATCGCGGACGGGCTGAAGGTTCCGCTGAAGGAACTGACCTGGCATTTCGTGTCGAACTACGTGACCGATATCCTGACGGCCAGCGAAGAGGAAATCGTCGACGCGATGAAGCTGACCTGGCAGCGGATGAAGATCGTGATGGAGCCCAGCTGCGCGGTGCCGCTGGCCACCATCCTGAAGAACAGGGACCGGTTCGCGGGCAAGCGGGTCGGCGTGATCGTGACCGGCGGCAATGTCGACCTCGACAAGCTGCCATGGATGAAGAGCTGAGGGGATAAAGTCATGAAAGACATGGTGAATTTCAACGACCTCGAGGTCGGCTACGACGTCCCTGCACTGCCCGGCATGGATGAGGCGGATATCCAGACGCCGTGCCTGGTGCTGGACCTCGACGCGCTGGAGCGCAACGTCAAGAAAATGGGCGATTACGCCGCGGCGCATGGGATGCGTCACCGGGTGCACGGCAAGATGCACAAGTCGGTGGATGTCGCCAAGCTTCAGATGGACCTTGGCGGGGCTGTCGGTGTCTGCTGTCAGAAGGTCAGCGAGGCCGAGGTTTTTGCCCGCGGCGGCATCAAGGACGTGCTGGTCTCGAACCAGGTCCGCGACCCGGCCAAGATCGACCGGCTGGCGCGGATGCCGAAGCTGGGTGCCCGCACGATCTGCTGCGTGGACGATCCCGCCAACGTGGGCGATCTTTCGGCGGCGGCGGTCGAGCATGGCACCGAGATCGAATGTCTGGTCGAAATCGACTGCGGCGCAGGCCGTTGCGGCGTGACCACGACCCCGGAAGTGGTCGAGATCGCCAAGGCGATCGATGCGGCGCCGGGGCTGAAATTCGCCGGCATCCAGGCCTACCAGGGCGCGATGCAGCACATGGACGACTACAACGACCGGAAGGAAAAGATCGAAACGGCGGTCGCGATGGTGAAGGACGCCGTGGACACGCTGAAGGCCGAGGGGCTGGACTGCGACATCGTCGGCGGCGGTGGCACCGGCAGTTACTATTTCGAGTCGAACTCGGGCGTCTACAATGAGCTTCAATGCGGATCCTACGCCTTTATGGACGCGGACTATGGCCGCATCCTCGACAAGGACGGCAACCGCATCGACCAGGGCGAATGGGAGAACGCGTTGTTCCTTCTGACTTCCGTGATGAGCCATGCCAAGCCGCAAAAGGCGATTTGCGATGCGGGGCTGAAGGCGCAGTCAGTCGACAGCGGCCTGCCCTTCGTCTACGGGCGAGACGATGTGAAATACGTCAAGTGCTCCGACGAGCATGGCGTGATCGAGGATCTCGACGGCGTGCTGAAGGTCAACGAGAAGCTGAAGCTGGTGCCGGGCCACTGCGATCCGACGTGCAACGTGCACGACTGGTACGTCGGCGTGCGCGGCGGCAAGGTCGAGGTCGTGTGGCCGGTCAGCGCACGCGGCAAGGCCTACTGATTTCGGATCGCGCTTTCGCGCGGTCCGACCGGCTGGGGGGGCTGTCTGCCCCCCCAGACCCCCCGAGGATATTTCCAGCCAGATGAAATGGGAGCCCGGGCCGGATGGGCCAGGGCGAGCGAGGATGCCATGTGGATCGTGCCCGAGGCGGCGATTGCCGATCTGATTACACCCGAGGCGAGTTTCCAGGCGGTCGAGTCGGTATTTGCGGCAATGGCCTCGGGCGAAGCCTACAACTTTCCGGTCGTGCGCGAAGCGATCGGGCACGAGGATGCGCTTTACGGCTTCAAGGGCGGGTTCGACCGGTCCGGGATGGCCCTGGGCCTGAAAGCGGGCGGATACTGGCCGCACAATCTGGAAAAGCGCGGGATCATCAACCACCAGTCGACGGTCTTTCTTTTCGATCCCGACACCGGCAAGGTCGCGGCGATGGTCGGGGGCAACCTGCTGACCGCGCTTCGGACGGCGGCGGCGTCGTCCGTGTCGATCAAGCATCTGGCCCGGGAGGACTCGAAGGTTCTCGGGATGATCGGCGCCGGTCATCAGTCACATTTTCAGCTCCGTGCTGCCGCCCGGCAGCGGCAATTCGAGAAGGTTGTCGGGTGGAATTACCATCCCGAGATGCTGCCCAAACTCGCCGAAACGGCGGCGGGGATCGGACTGCCGTTCGAGGCCGTGACGCTGGAAGATCTGGGCGCCCAGGCGGATGTGATCGTCACGATCACCTCGGCCTTCGCCCCGTCGCTGACGGCGGCGCATGTGAAACCGGGCACCCATCTGGCCTGTATGGGAACCGATACCAAGGGCAAGCAGGAGGTTGAGGCAGCGCTGGTCGCCCGGGCGACCGTGTTCACCGACGAGGTGGCCCAGTCGGTCTCGATCGGCGAGACACAGCACGCGGTGTCGGACGGATCGCTGAAAGCGGCAGAGATCACACAGATCGGCGCGGTCATCAACGGGACCCACCCGGGACGCACAGCCGCCGACGAAATCACGCTGTTTGACGGCACAGGCGTCGGTCTGCAGGATCTGGCGGTGGCCTCGACTGTCGTGGAAATCGCGGTCGAGACGGGCGTGGCGGTTGAGGTTGAATTCTGAAACAGGTGTGGGCAACCGCATGAGGATACTCTGTTAACCTGCTGATTTTCAAACAGATGCCGTCAAGAGCGTTCTACGGAAGCAACGCCGTCCTCACGTGACCGATCGGGTCCGAGGCGCCACTTAATCGCGATGCGTCGGGAGAACGGCAGGGTCGGCGATGGCGCGTTGGCCTGCGGCCTTGGTTTCGCGCCTGAAGACAGTTCGCCGCCGCCCGCTTCAGGCCGGCATCATTCAAGCGGGTGCCGTCAGGCACGCAACCGGGACCACGGCCGGCTACTCTGCGGCGTGGTGCATTCGGTCGGTGTCTTCCGGGGCATAAAGATAGTCGCGCGTCAGCGGTACCGCCTCTTGTCTGCGCGCGAGCTGGAACTGAAAGACGCACTGATTGTTGTGCCGAAAGGTCATCTCGGCGGCGATGAGATAGTACCGCCACATCCGGCAGAACCGCTCGTCGTAAAGCTCGGCCACCCGGTCGTGATTGGCGGAAAAGCGCTGTTCCCAGTGCCGCAGGGTTTTTGCGTAATGCAGACGCCAAACCTCGACATCGGTGATGTAGAGCCTTTCGCGTTCCATCGCCTTCATCACTTCCGACATCGACGGGATATAGCCGCCAGGGAAGATGTATTTCAGGATCCACGGGCTGGTATAGCCCGGCGGCGAGGTTCGGCCGATGGTGTGAATGAGCGCGACGCCGTCCTCGGTCAGCCGCTCGCGCACATTGCTGAAATACTCCCGGTAATGCGGCACGCCCACATGCTCGAACATCCCCACCGAGACGATCCGGTCGAAGCTCTCGGTCACGGTGCGGTAGTCGGCGAGACGGAACTCGACCCGGTCCGACAGCCCCTCGGCCTCGGCGCGGGCGGTGGCGATCTTGTGCTGTTCCTCGGACAGCGTCACGCCGACGACCTGCGCGCCATAATCGCGCGCCAGCGTCAGCGCCATGCCGCCCCAGCCGCAGCCGATATCGAGCACCCGCATGCCCGGCTCGATCAACAGCTTGCCCGCGATATGCGCCTTTTTCTGTGCCTGGGCGGCATCCAGCGTGTCGCCGGGAGTGCGGAAATAGGCGCAGGAATACTGTTTGTCCGCGTCGAGAAACAGGTCGTACAGCTTGCCCGACAGATCGTAGTGGTGTGCCACGTTGCGCTGGGCGGTGCCGACCGGGTTCCACTGCCGGGCCGTGCGAATAATCCTGCGGAACCGCCCGAGCCAGATCTGCAGCGCCGCCTTTCGGCCCAGACCGATGTTGCGCAGTGCAATGGCGAGAAAGCCGCGCAGATCGTCCTCGGCAAAGCTGATCCCGCCGTCCATATAAGATTCGCCCAAGGCCAGTTCCGGATTCAGCAGGATGCGGCGCAGGGATCTTTGATCGTGGATGCGCAGGGATGCGGGTTCGCCCGACCCGTCGCCGTAAGTCTTTGACATTCCACTGGGATAAGTGACCGTCAATGCGCCCTGCTGGACGACGGTTCTGGCCATGCGATCAAAAAGTGACTCCCACATCGGACCCCCTTTTGGCGCATCCAACGCGCCACGCCTGAGTCTTGGGCCGGGCATTTCGCCTTCCTGGCCCATGAATTGGCTACGAAAGCAGGAGTAATTTGCCAAAACATCAAAGGCTTGTCCAGATTTCCACATGTCGCACGGCCGTTCGGCGCCGGCCCGCCGGGGGCGCAGGGCAGAGATGGTGCCGATCCCTTGACTTCGCCCGCCATCCCTTGTGTATCGGCGCGACCGCCGAACCCCTGCGCCGAAAGGGCCGAAAGATGCATGCCTACCGCAGCCACACCTGCGCCGATCTTCGCAAATCACATGTGGGCGACACCGTGCGCCTCGCCGGATGGGTGCACCGTGTGCGGGACCATGGCGGGGTGCTGTTCATCGACCTGCGCGACCATTACGGCATGACCCAGGTTCTGTGCGACCCGGATTCGCCGGTGTTCAACGAGGTGGAAACCGTGCGGTCCGAATGGTGCATCCGCATCGACGGCGAGGTGAAGGCGCGCGACGACGATCTGGTGAACCCCAAGATCGCCACCGGCGAGATCGAGGTGTTCATCCGCGATATGGAGGTGCTGGGCGCCGCCGAAGAGCTGCCGCTGATGGTGTTCGGAGATCAGGAATACCCCGAGGAGACGCGGCTGAAATACCGCTATCTCGACCTGCGCCGCGAGGGGCTGCACGACAAGATCATGCTGCGCTCCGAGGTCGTGAAGGACCTGCGCCAGCGGATGTGGGACCAGGACTTCACCGAGTTCCAGACACCGATCATCACCGCCTCCAGCCCCGAGGGCGCGCGGGATTTCCTGGTGCCCTCGCGTCTGCATCCGGGCCGGTTCTATGCGCTGCCGCAGGCGCCGCAGCTGTTCAAGCAGCTGATCATGGTGTCGGGCTTTGACAGATATTTCCAGATCGCGCCCTGTTTCCGCGACGAGGATCCGCGGGCCGACCGGGCGCCCACCGATTTCTACCAGCTCGATCTCGAGATGTCCTTTGTCGAACAGCAGGACGTGTTCGATGCCATCCAGCCCGTCGTTCAGCAGTGTTTCGAGCGCTTCGGCAACGGCCGGCGGGTCGACACGGTCTGGCCGCATATCAAATACGCCGACGCGATGAAGTGGTACGGGACCGACAAGCCGGACCTGCGCAACCCGATCAAGATGCAGGATGTCAGCGCGCATTTCCGCGGCTCGGGCTTTGCGATCTTTGCCAAGCTTCTGGAGCAGGAGGGGACCGAGATCCGGGCGATTCCGGCCAAGGGCGGCGGCAGCCGCAAGTTCTGCGACCGGATGAATGCCTACGCGCAACAGCAGGGTCTGCCGGGGATGGGCTATATCTTCTGGCGCGACGGGGCGGACGGCATGGAGGCCGCGGGGCCGCTGGCCAAGAATATCGGGCCCGAACGGACCGAGGCGATCCGGCAGCAGCTGCATCTCGGCAAGGGCGACGCGGCGTTCTTCCTCGGCGGCAAGCCGAGCACGTTCGAGGCGGTCGCCGGGCGGGCGCGGAACGTGATCGGCGAGGAGTTGGGGCTGACCGAGCAGGACCGCTTCGCGTTCTGCTGGGTCGTCGACTTCCCGATGTATGAAAAGGACGACGAGACCGGGGTGATCGATTTCTCGCACAATCCGTTCTCGATGCCGCAGGGCGGGCTGGAGGCGCTGGAGGGCGATCCGCTGGAGGTGCTGGGCTGGCAGTACGACCTGGCCTGCAACGGGTATGAGCTGGTATCGGGGGCGATCCGGAACCACCGGCTTGACGTGATGTTCAAGGCCTTCGGGCTGGCCGGCTATTCGGAAGAAGAGGTGCGGCGGCGGTTCCCGAGCCTTGTGAACGCCTTCCGCTTCGGCCCGCCTCCGCATGGCGGCTGTGCGGCCGGGATCGACCGGATGGTGATGCTGCTGGCCGACGAGATCAATATCCGCGAGGTGATCATGTTCCCGATGAATCAGCGTGCCGAGGACGCGATGATGGGGGCGCCGTCGGAGCCGACGAACGAACAGCTGATGGAGCTGGGCTTGAGGGTGTTGCCGCGGGACGAGTGAGCGTCCTCACCGGGGGGAGGAGTCTGGGTAAGGCGCTGATATCATAGAAGATTGCGCCAACTGTTTGCGGAGGTGGGTCCGGTTTGCAGACCCAGTGAATCATGGGCTTTCCTGAAGGGCTGACGTAGAAAGATTGGCCGAAAGCAATCGGCCGACATTATCCTCGGTGGGACGGCTATTTGCCGATGGTGCGTCTGGATTTGGTGTCGTTCGGATTTTGCCTGGATAAAGCGCGATGATCACCTGTCCGGCCACGTCCCAGGGGGTCGGCGATGACGCGGTCCATCACCAGACGGCCAATGGCTGCCCCGGGTCAAATCCACCGAAAGCACCGCACTGACCATTTCTTGCGCTATCCCGGTTCCCACGGCTGGGTTTTGTCGGGACCGACCCGGGGCCCGGTTGGCCGCAGCTTGGCGGGGTGGCGGGCGCTGTCGGCCGATGCGGGATCGGCGACGGGTGGCCGAGGGGCGTGTATTCCACTGACGAGGAGCGGATGCGGGGCTATATTGGGACGCAGCAGGCAGCGATGCAGAGGGTGAGATGGAGCTTTACGACCGCCCGATCGGACCCGAGACCTATGCGGCGATCCGGTTCGGCACCGGCTTTCCCCTGCGCGGGGCGCCGGCAACGGCGGAGGCGATGCTGAACCGGCTGGCCGGGCCCGACCGGGTGGCCGCGGCCTATCCGCGGCTGTCCTTCGACGAAGGGATCGCACTGGGCACAGCCGTACGGGAGGCGATGCGGCAGGCGCGCAAGAACATGGCCGGGGGCGCCGAGGCCGTGAAGGTCGCACACCGGGCTCTGGCCGCGGCCCGCGGCGCGGGATTCGTGCTGGAACTGGCGCGGCATGTGGAGACGGACGATCCGTTCCGCGAGCGGCTTGTGCGGTTCTGGGAGAACCATTTCGCGGCGGCTTCGAGGCGGGGCGCACACGTGGCGGCGGCGTCGGGCTATGCCGACGAGGCGATCCGGCCCCATATCGCGGGACCCTTCAGCACCTTGCTGAAATCCGCGGTGACGCATCCGTTCCTGATGATGTATCTCGATCAGCCGGAGTCGGTCGGACCGAACTCCAGAAAGGGGCTGCGGCATGGGCGCGGGCTGAACGAGAACCTCGCGCGCGAGGTGCTGGAGTTGCACACGCTGGGGGTCGGCGGGCCGTATACCCAGGCGGATGTGACCGAGTTCGCCGAATTGCTGACGGGCCTGCACTTTACCGGCAAGAAGGGCTTTGCCTTCCAGCCGGGCATGGCCGAGCCGGGCGCCGAGACGGTGCTGGGCAGAACCTATGGCGGGGACAAGCCGGAACTTGCCGATATTCATGCGGTTCTGGACGATCTGGCGGTGCACCCGTCGACGGCGGCGTTCGTGTGCCGCAAGCTGGCCGTGCATTTCGTGGCCGACGATCCCGATCCCGATCTGATCGCCTTCATGCAGGCGGCCTACCGGGTCTCGGGCGGGCATCTGACCAGGGTCTACGCCGCGATGCTGGAGCATCCGGCATCATGGCGCGGGTTCGGCGCCAAGGTGAAGACGCCGATGGAGTTCATGACCTCGGGCCTGCGGGCGCTTGGCGCGCGGGCCGCGGATCTGGACAAGCTGGGGCCCAATCATGTGCGCAAGCGCCTGCTTCGGCCCCTGCGGCTGATGGGGCAACCCTATCAGCGGCCGCCCGGGCCGGACGGGTTTGCCGACGACGCCGAGGCCTGGGTCCAACCGTTCGGACTGGCGGGTCGGATCGGCTGGGCGATGCGGGCGGCACGGTCGCTGGGGCAGCTGGCACCGGATCCGCGGGAGTTTGTCCGGACCGCCCTGGGCGATGCAACCAGCGGCCGGCTGATCTGGGCGGCGGGGGCGGCCGAGACCCGGCCCGACGGGGTCGGTGTTGTGCTGGCCTCGGCAGAGTTCAACCGCAGGTGAGGGGGCATGTGATGGGTCAGGCGGTTACACGGCGCGGGCTGCTCGGGGCAGGGTTGGCGGGGGCGTGCTCGGCGGCCGCGCATCCGATGCCCAGTACGATGACGCTGGCGGCGGCGCCGTTCGATGCGCGGCTGGTGGTGATCATTCTGCGCGGGGGCATGGACGGTCTGGGGGTCGTGGCACCCTACGCCGATCCGCTGTGGGCCGACTACCGGCCCTCCCTGGCGGATGCGTCGGCGATGGGCGATCTGGACGGGTTCTTCGGGCTCCATGCCGGCCTCGCGGAACTGCGGCCGCTTTGGAACCGGGGCGAGCTTGGGTTCGTGCACGCGGTGTCGACGCCGTATCGCGACAAGCGCAGTCATTTTGACGGGCAGGACCTGTTGGAGGCCGGCACAGGTCAGGCGGCGCCGGAAGCCGGGGTGCGTGACGGCTGGCTGAACCGGTTGCTCGGCGCGATGCCGGGGACCGTGGCCGAGACTGCGTTCGCCGTCGGGATGGACGAGATGCGGGTGTTGCGCGGGGACGCGCCGGTACTGCAGTGGTCGCCGCAGGCGGATGTCGCGCTGACCCCGCAAGCGCAGGTGCTGTTGGAACAGGTGTATGCCCGCGATCCGCTGTTCGCGGCGGCGGCGGCCGAGGCGATGGATCTGGCCGAGGCAATCGACCGGGAAAAACTGACGCCGCTGGCAAACGGGCTGCCACGCGAGCCGCTGGCGGCCTTTGCGGCCGAACGCCTGAACGAAGGGACAAGGGTTGCATCCTATTCGCTGACCGGCTGGGACACGCACAAAAGGCAGGCGGGTTCGCTGAACCGGGCGCTTGCGCGCCTGCAGCGGTCGATCTTGTCGCTGCACGAGGGGCTGGGCGGCAACTGGGAACGCACCGCCGTGATCGCGATGACCGAATTCGGGCGCACCGCGCGCGAGAACGGGTCGCGCGGAACCGATCATGGCACCGGCGGGCTGATGGTGCTGGCGGGCGGTGCGCTGCGCGGCGGCCGGATCTATGGCGACTGGCCGGGGCTGGAAGAGGCGGCGCTTTATGACCGGCGCGACCTGATGCCGACCGCCGATGTGCGCGCCTATGCGGCCAGCGCGATTCAGGGGCTTTTCGGGATCGGGCGCAGCACGCTGGAGGGGGCCGTCTTTCCGGGCCTCGACATGGGCGGGACGCCGGGGCTGGCGTTATAGACATAGTCCTTGAGTTCCCGGTGCGCAGGCTGGACTGTTGGTCGGGACTTGCCGCGGGTTCCGGCGGGCCGGGCTCCTCACTCAGCGGGAAACGTCCGTTCCAGGCCAAAACCGACGCGTGTTTCATGGTGCACTCGCCCCGATCAAGCCGTCACCGGCCCATTGACCTGTCGCATTTCTTAGCGCTTTGGTAACCCCGATCTGCCAATGCTGCCTCGGTACAGGCAAGACAGGCGTAAGCCATGGGAAACGAGGCAGCGGTATCGGTGCTGCGCCGGAAGGCCGGCGGCCGGCCCCGGGCGCACGAGATACCGGCGATGACGCCGGAAAAGGCGCTGCGCACCGCCGCTGCGCGGGCAGGGGACGAGGCGTTTTCCATCCCGGTCGCGGTGCGCGATCTGACCCTGACCACGGACAACCCTGAAACTCTGACAGCCGATCTGCCCGAACCGGGCCTGATCGTCCTGATCGAGGACGGCGACGGTCACCGCGGGCTTGCCGTCGCCGGTCCGCAGGTCGTCGCCGCTGCGGTCGAGGCCCTGACCCTCGGTCAGGTTCAGCCCGGCGAGGCGGCGTTGCGCCGTCCGACCGGTACGGACGCGGCAATGATGGCGGAGTTCCTGAACGCCACGCTGACGATGTTCGCCGCGTTGGCCGCCGGCTGCCCCGATTTGCCACCGCTCGACGGCTTTCGTTTTGCGCGTCAATTGCCGGATGCCCGGGCCGGGGGAATGGCGCTGGCCGACATCCCCCACCTGAGCTGCGCGGCCGAGTTCGACTTTGGCCTCGGCGCAAAATCCGACAAGGTCATCTTCGTCTTCCCGGTGACCCGTTGCGGGGCCGCCGGCACGGTACGGTCCGGTGGCGACTGGGCCGCAACGCTCCAGCGTTCGGTTCTGGGCACCGAGGCCTGCCTCGACGCCGTGCTCTGCCGCTTCGAGCGCCCTCTGGCCGAGATCGGCGGTATTGCCGTCGGCGATGTGCTTCCGCTCGGCACTGCCGGTCTCGACGGCCTGACGCTGCAGGGGCCGAACGGGCAAAGAGTGACGACCGGAAAGCTTGGCCGCTCGGGCGCGATGCGCGCCGTGCGTGTCCGGATCGCGCCCGACTGTGGCATGGCGCCCGAACAACCCGCCCCGGCCCGGCCCGCCCTTGGATCAGAGCCGGGCCCAATGCCGCGCACTGACGGGCAATCGGAGGATCGGGACGGGCAAGAAAGCCCGTGACCTGCAAGCCCCCAGGCTATCCGGGCGGGAGCGGTGACTCGTCGGGGAGTTGCGTTCTGCTGGTTCTGGCCTGGAGCGGACGTTGCCTGCCGAGAGAAGAGCCGGGCCATCGCCGACCCGCGGGGAGGCGACCCAGACTTGTGAACGGCTCGATTTATCCCAGCAAAGTCCGAACGACGTCAATCCGGTACGCACCGTCGGAAAATCGCCTCCCCTTCGGGGCGGGTCGGCGATGGCGCGGCGGCCTGCGGCCTTGATTCCGCGCCTGAAGA
>JAAUYH010135241.1_pt1 | contig 76035 bp, 73 predicted proteins | sample 7278061 | NCBI WGS metagenome assembly JAAUYH01 (sample SAMN14350203, study PRJNA611818) | marine sediment metagenome | isolation source: surface marine sediment (0.6m) | place: French Polynesia: Moorea | collected 2018-08 | reverse complement strand
GATCCTGCGCGCGATCATGGCCCCGCAATCAGGTTCGATCAGCGGCTGTCCCGTGCCCGGATCGATCATTCCACCAAGGATCGAAGACTCCAGCCCGGCGTCGAGCGTTGCCACTTTCAGGGTTTCGCCGGGCGGACAGACCCGCGCGACCAGATTGGCCCCGAGATCGGCTCGCAGGGAATCGATCAAGGCATCGAATTCCTGCGTTTTCTGCAGCGCCAGCGCGAGGCTGGTGAAGATCGGCTGCGGGTGCGACAGGCCGATTCCGTCGGCGATCAGCGCGCGAAAGATGCGGGTCATCGCGGCGAGCGAGAGCGGTTCGGGATGGACCGCTTCGACCAGCGCCGGGGCGCGGTCCTTCAATGCGTCGAGCAGTTCGCGCACTTCTTCCGGGCCTAGCAACTGGTCGCCTTGCGCGAGCAGCGCCTGATTGGCGTGGGTGGCGATGACTGTGCTGGGATCGACCGCCATGAAGCCTTCGGCAACGGCATGGTCGCGCGCGCCGGGATCGATCCACAAGGCGGGACAGTCGAAGCTCGGATCGCGGGTCGCTTCGCCGGTTAGGCCGTGGCCGGTGCGGACATCGCCTGCGTCAATGGCGAGCAATTTTCCCGGACGAACCGATCCGCCGGCGAGTGTTACGCCGCCCACGATCACCGCGTAGTCCTGCGCGCCTCTGTCCAACGAATCCCGGATGCGGAATTGCGGCAGGACAAACCCGAGATCGCGGCTCAATTGTTTTCGGATGCCGGTGATCCGCGTAAGCAACGGCGCGCCCTTGGCCTTGTCGACGAGGTGGACGAGACCGTAGCCGAGTTCGATCGTCACCAACGTCTGGTCCGAGACATCGGCGAGTTCGATCCTGTCGGGCGAAACCTCTTCTTCCTCCGCCGGCTCTTCGACAGGGGCCGCAGCGCGCTGGCGAAGCATCCACCAGATCGCCCCGGCAATTGCCGCAGCCGGGAAAAAGATGATCTGCGGCATTGCCGGAACCATCCCGATTCCGGTGAGGATCAATGCGACCGGAAGCCAGCCGCGCGGGTCCGCGAATTGCCCTCCGATTTGTCCGGTAAGGTCCCGCTTGTCGGCAACGCGTGTCACGATGGCGGCGGCAGCGATCGACAACAAGAGCGCGGGGACTTGCGCCACCAGCGCATCGCCGACGGCCAGCGTTATGTACAATTCGCCCGCTTCGGCGGCGGACAGACCATGGCTGATCATGCCCAGCGCCAAACCGGCTATCACATTGACAGCGAGTATCAGCAGTGCCGCAATGGCATCGCCCTTCACAAATTTCGATGCACCGTCCATCGAACCGTAGAAGTCGGCTTCGACCGTGACTTGCGACCGCCGCTCGCGCGCTTCCTCGGCGGTGATCAGGCCAGCGGCGATGTCGGCATCGATCGCCATCTGCTTTCCCGGCAGGGCGTCGAGCACGAACCGCGCGGAGACCTCCGACACGCGCCCGGCCCCCTTGGTTATCACGATCATGTTGATGATCAGGAGGATCGCAAACACGAACAGGCCGACCGCGAAATTGCCGCCGACCAGGAACTGGCCGAAGCTTTCGATGATCTCGCCCGCCGCATTCCCGCCTTCGTGGCCGTTGACCAACACCACGCGGGTCGAAGCGACGTTCAGCGCCAGTCGAAGCAGGGTTGCGAACAACAGTACGCTCGGAAAGGCGGAGAATTCGAGCGGTTGGCGCACGTTCAGAGCCACCATCAGCACCGCGACGGTTATGGCGATGTTGAGCACGAAGAAGATGTCCAGCATCACCGTCGGGATCGGCAGCACCATCAACGTAAACAGCGCAAATATGCCGATCGGCAGCGCCATGGCGGCGGGGATGCCGCGCCAATTTTCCGTCAGGGTTGCGACGGTCACAGTCCGAGCGCTTTCAGCCGGTCATAGGCGCGTTTCACCTGGGCGCTTCCCTCGGCGCTGAGCGAGCTCTCGGAACCGTCGCCGATCGTCGATCGCAGCAGGTTCGCCATCGAGATCGGTCGGGCCGTAGCGGCGTCGGACCCGATGGATGGAGCAGCGGCGAACGAAGAGTGCGGGAAGGTGCTGGCCCGGCGAGCGCCGGTAATGGCCGGGGGGCTCGAGGGCTCGAACACGGCTTCGTCGGCAATGATGTAGGGGGGCGGAGTGAACGACCGGCCGGGATATCGCGAGAGTTCGGCAGGCGTTTGCGCATGGCGGCCCATGCCCGCATCTTCGGCGCGCGAGAGGGCGCGGTTCATCTTCCCGTCGATCACGTTCATCACTTGCGCCAGCGTGCGCGGAGCGCCGCCAGGCCCGTAGAAGATGCCGCGATTGGCCGCCGCCGGACGGCGGAACAGCGCTTCGGCGCTTTGATCGGGATTGCGGGACAGTTCGGAAAGGAATCGCCCCGCTCCGCCTGCGCCGAGGAAGTGCGCCAGGTACAATTCGCCGTGATCCGGCTGCCGTCCGAGGATCGGCATCAAATGCGAGCGATTGTCTTCGGCAAGACCTGCGGCCATCAGCGAGGCGATTTTCGGGTCGCTGCGAAGTGCGAGTATGGCCTGTCGCTGGACGGGATCCGCAACGTAGGAGGCGCCGCTGCGGTTCGCCCCGATCTGCGCGGCCACTTCGCCGAGGCCAAAGCGCGGGCCGTGGCGTCGCATCGTGTCGAGCCACGTGCTCTCGATGAACTGGTACAGCCCGGTCGCGCTCGAAGTGCGGGCTTTCGCCTTGGGGTCCATCGCCGATTCGACTTCCGCTTGGGCAAGCAGGAAGTCGAAATCGATCGAAGTCCGGCGCGCGGCTTCGGCGATCGCTTGCTGAACCGGCGGGGCTCCCTGCGCTCCGGCGATCTGGCGGGCGGCGCCCGAAACCGCCGAACCGACGGCGGGACCGTTTGCGATCAAAGGTTGGTTGCTCACACTGTGCCCATGGGATTGCTTGACAGGTCGGCCGCGCCGTCAACGGGTGCGGTATCGAACACAAAGCAATGGGCGTGCCAAAATCCGGATCTTGGTTAACGGCTAGAGCGATGCGGAGGCGTACGCGGCGGGAGCGTAGGTTGTCCGGGCACCGCCCAAGGCTTCCAGTCGTGCCGAGACATTGGCTGCCAGGAGGTTGCGAACCCGGCGGTTGACGTCGTTCAATTGCTGCGCGGTCCTGGCCAGTTCCCGTGCTTCGGCACCGAGCTCTCCGGACCCGATCGGCATCAGCGCATCGCACAGCGTTTCCTTGGCACGGGTCGAGACGGTCAAGGCATCGATGTCGAGAGAGGCAAGCGCTTGCCGCTCCTGTTCCAGCACGGCAATCATTTGCCGCAAGTTACCGGTCACATCGCGCGGCGCATCGGTGGGCACAGCGCTCATTCGACTATTCCGAAGCCGACCCGCGCTGCGATCATCGCATCGGCGATCTTGGTCGGCACCAGTGGATAGCTGCCATCTTGCAACGCCTTGCGGATTTCCGCCACGCGATCGGTATCGACCGGCGGTTCGCCGGCATCGATCGCCGAGCCGACTTCGATGGATATTCCGGGCTTCGGTCCAGCGGCATCGGTCGGCGCGGCGCGCGTGGGAACGCGCGCATCGAGGGCTGCGCGGTCGCTCTCGGATAGAGCGCGCGGGGCGCTTGCTCCTTGCAATTTGCTCAGTTCGATAGAGGGCATTGTGCGTCTCCGGGGTTCTCTGAATACCAGAACGGCAGTTTTGGGACCGCTTTAAGCAAGCGGGATCGAAAATTTTCAGTTCGTGGGGATGATCGCGAGTCCGGGGCGTTCGATGCGGGCGCGGATCGGATCGACCCTGCGCGAAGTACGAATGGCGATCCAATCGCCAATGGCGCCGTTTTCAAGCGCCTCGCCCGATTGTTGCACGGCAAAACCGCGTCCCCGGACGACAACGGTCATCGGGTCGCCGCGCTTAACCGCGCGTGCCGGCCGCGCGGCGACTGGCTGAGGACGGGTGGCGATGAATATCCGCCAGCCATCGGCTGCGGGGCATTCCACTCGGACCGTGCTTTTCGAACGCCCGTGCCAAGATGCGACCACCGGTTGATTGCAGCGCGAAAGCCGCAAGCGGCGATCCGCCTGTGCACGCGCACCGCCAACCTGTCCGATTCCGAAACCAGTGAAGTTCGCGACCACCCGGTCGATTTCGCGGGGATCGGTGAATCCTGCCGAATCGGCGCTCGCGGATGCCGAGGCCGGGGAGAAAAGGGGTGCGAACATGATCAATGCCACCGGAGCGAAGCCGAACAAAGTCACGAATGATCGCATGGTTGGTCTCCTTTGCTTATCCAAGTCGGGGAAGCCGAAGCAAGGCACGTGCCAATCGATCGAACCGTTGGTGTGTCGATATGCGCATGGTGATCTGCGCCGGCCGCCCACTAGGGGAAGTTCGCGAGGCGGCTCTCAGTTCGCTGGTTAATTTTCGGCGCTATCCGGCAAGGGCAGAAAACACCAAATCGGGACTTTGTCGCACCATGCCGTATCCAAGCCTTGTTCGCCGCAAACCGCGTGACAGGGGGGAATCCGCCTCCGCACCGAATGCCAAGCCGGACGGCCGTCCCCCTTCGCGGGCGATGGAAGAGCAGCGTGAGTTGCTCGATCGGATATCGTCATTTGTTCTCAAACATGACCTGACCGTAACGAGCGCAAATATGGCGGCTGTGTGCGGCGCGCTGTCGGGAGCGAACGCCCAGCTCGCCGAAGCTTTCGCGCAGCGTGAGATCGCCGGCGAACCCATCGACCAGCGCTGGCTCGACACCATCGTTCGGCTGGATCCCGGAACCAACGATCGCATGAGCGAACTCGAGAAGTTGATGGATCGGCTCGAATATTCGCTGATGCGCTTCACTCAGACGGCAAAATCTGCGCAGGATGAGACGAGCGACAGCCGTGAAGCGCTGGGTGCGCAGATCGATGCCATTGCGGACGCAACGCGTGCAGTGCGCAATCCCGCCTCGACACAAGTCGACATGGCTGACGTAATCCAGCTGTCGCGCGCCATGCTGACTCGCATCGAGCAAGTCGAAAATGCGATGGAACGTAGCCAAGCCGAAACGCAGGAACTGCGCGCCAATCTCGCAAAGGCCCGGACGGAAGCCGACGTCGACCACCTCACCAAGTTGCCCAACCGTCGGGCATTCGAACGGCGATTCGCCTCGGCAGCGTCCGAAGCTCGCACCAAAGGCGAGCCGCTATGTGTCGCGTTCTGCGATGTCGATCATTTCAAGTCGGTCAATGACACCCACGGTCACGACGCCGGCGATCGGATCCTGACCGCTATCGCCAGCACTCTCAACGAAATCGCCAACGACGAATGCTTCGTTTCGCGTCATGGCGGCGAAGAATTCGTGCTCTTGTTCTACGGCCTCGGCAAGGAAGCAGCCTGGCGCAAGCTCGACGGGGTGCGCCGCGTGATGGCAAGGAAGACCCTGATGAACCGGGAGACCGGCAAGCCGTTTGGAAAGATCACATTCTCGGGCGGTATTGCCGAAGTCACGGAAGATACCGACAGCCGCAGTGCCCTCTCGCGGGCCGATGCCGCATTGTACGAAGCCAAGTCGAGCGGCCGGAACCGAATAATTGCGGTCTGACGCGCGCCGACCCATCCAGACATGCGATCGGAATCAGCGCGGCGTATCGAATGCCAGGCTGGCATAGAGGTCACTCTCACGACCTTCTTGAAGGACGATCCGCACGTCCAAACCTCGTGACCGGGCACGGTCCGCCAACGCCTGCGCGCGCTGCCAGGCTTCTTGCCGATCTTCGCCGCGATGCAACGCAATCACGCTGAGAGTTGCGCGCGGATCGATCGCTTGGCTGTCGATCCATTGCTCGATCGGCGGAATGTCCCGACCGGGCCGATACAGCGCCTGGGCCGGATCGATGGCGGCAACGGAATTGGAAGCCGATTCCTCCGCGCGGCGCAGGTCGCCGACATTGTCGCGTTTCGCACCTTTGTCGCCCGGTTGCTCGGCCAGGGCTGCGATCGCGACCAGGAACAGGATCATGGCGAGATCTGCGAGGATCAATTGCCAGCCGGATGCATCGCGGACGGTCATCGCCTCGGCCTACGCCGCGCCCTTGATCGGCTGCACTCGCGATCGGCCAAATTCGCGAAGATGCGCGTTGAGCCATTCGATGAGGCGTTCGCGTGCAGCTTCCTCGCGCTCTCCGTGCCGCTCGATGGCTCGAGCGATTGGAAAACACAGCATGTGCGCGATCAGGACGCCGTACAATGTCGAGAGCACCGCGGTTGCGATCGAGCTCATCGTGGCTTGAACCATGTCGTTTTCGGTCGGAGCGAGCTGTGTCATGGCGAACAACGTCCCGACCAGGCCGAAGACCGGGGCGAGTTCGCCGGCATATTCGAAGGTGCGGGCCGCGGCCCCTCGCTCCATTTCGCGTGCGGTGCGTTCGGCCCGACGCGCATTCTGCATCGCTTCGACGGAGGAATGGCGCAGATAGGCATTGACCACCTTCGCGAGCGACGGATCGGGCGGAAGCGGAGCGTCGGCTCCCAGCGTTCCATTGGCCTCGATTTCGTGGACGGTGTGCGCAAGCGCGGCCCGGTTGCCGTCTTCGTCGAAAGAGCCGCGCCTTAGCTGAGCGACGGCGATCGCCGCATGCTTCAAGTCCTGCCAGCCGCAGCGTGCGGCGGTAGCGAGCAGCGTACCGGACAGCACAATCGTCAATGCGCCCGGATCGAACATCTGGGCGAGAGTGCTGGTCACGTTACGTCATCCTTCCTTGCGCTCGGTCAAATCTCAAGACGGCCCAGGGGCGGCGATCTTAAGCCGGTGACGCAAATCGGGCAGCGGCTTGCATGGCGGCGGCAAAGGCTTGCCGTTCGCGCGCCGCAGTCGAGGGATGCTCCTTGTATTTCAGGGGTATACAGCGGTTTGGCACGCAAGCTGCATTGCTCTCGCCATTGAAGATTCACGTCTGCGCGAGGGGCATTGGCCATGAACGAACAGATCTTCGGCATTCACGGCGCCGCGCTGGAATTGCGTTCGCAGCGCATGGGGGTGCTGGCGTCCAATATCGCGAACGCCGCCACGCCCGGCTATAAGGCGCGCGACATCGATTTCAGCGCCGCGCTCGAAGCTCGGCTCAACGGCGGGACGGCGAATGCCAGCGCCGATGCGCACCTTGTCTACAAACTGCCGACCATGCCTTCGCTCGACGGCAACACCGTCGAACTGAGCCGCGAACAGGTCGCCTTCACCGAAAACGCCGTCGCCTACTCGGCCACGCTCGCCTTTGTGCAGGGCAAAGTGAACACCATCACTCGCGCGTTGAAGGGCGAATGACGATGTCCAGCGATCGCCCCATTACTCTGTTCGGCGCGACCCAGCGCGCGATGTCCGCCCAGCTCGTGCGGATGAACGCGGCTGCCTCGAACCTCGCCAATGCCGGATCGGTCACGACTCGAGAGGAGGACGCCTACCGTCCCCTGCGAACCGTGTTCGCGAGCGAACTAGACGAAGCGTCGGGCCTCGCCAGCGTGCGCAGCGAAGGGCTGGTGCGCGAGCAGACGGCGCCAACCAAGCGCTACGACCCCGGTCATCCGCTCGCCGACGAGACCGGCCATATCTACGAAGCGCCCGTCGATGAATCCGCGGAGATGATCGAGATCATGGAGAGCGCGCGCCAGTACCAGAACCTGGTCCAGGCGCTCACCACCGCCAAGCAACTGATGCTCGAAACCTTGAGGAGCAGTGGATAATGGACACTTCCAATTCCGTCACGACGCCGGGCGCGCAGGACGCGATCGACCGGCTCAACGCACCGGGAGCGATCCGTCAGCAGAACCAGCTTGCGACGCTCGATCAAAGCGATTTTCTGCGCCTGCTGACGACGCAACTGACGCTGCAGGACCCGCTTGAGCCGACCAGCAACGAAGAGATGCTGGCCCAGATGGCGCAATTTTCCGCGCTCGAAGCGCAGACCGCGTCGAGCGATACGCTGAACGACATATCGACCAAGCTCGACGCGCTGATCGAAGCGCAGGAGGCGGCGACCAACGCGGCCACCGCTGCTGCCGAAGCCGCCACGCAAGCGGCTCAGGCGGCCCAAACCGCAATCACCCAAGTCACCTGATCAACCCCCGAAAGGAACTCTCCGATGACCTCCTTCTACACATCGCTCAACGGGCTCAAGAATGCCGAAACCGATCTGCGGGTGATCTCGCACAACATCGCCAATGCCGAGACCGCGGGCTTCAAGAAGAGCAACGCGCAATTTGCCGACATCGTCACCAGCGGGTCGAGCAGCGACCCGCGCCTGTCGGTCGGTATCGGCGCAACCGTATCGGCGATCAATCAGGATTTCTCGCTCGGCGCAATCGAGCAAACGGGCCGCGCGCTCGACCTGTCGATCGATGGGGATGGCTTCTTCACTACCCGCAACACCGAAACCAATGAGTTCTTCTTCACCCGCAACGGCAACATGCAGATCGACGCGGCAGGCAATCTCCAGGACGCGGGCGGTCAGCGGCTTCAAGCCTTCCCCGTCGATGCGACCGGTACGGTCACTGGCACTACGCCGGGAGACGCCTTGGTGCCGACGACCAACGCAGCGGGGTCCGACCTGTCGAGCGTCACGATCGAAAGCAACGGGGTTATCCTCGCCTCCTATGCCGACGGATCGAGCGACCCGGTCGGGCGTATCGCGCTGGCGACCTTCCCTTCGCCCGACGGCTTGCGTTCGATCGGCCAGACCAAATGGCGCGCAACCGGCATATCCGGCGCTCCGCAATATGACAGCCCTTCGATCGGCAATCGCGGGCAAATCCTGAGCGGCGCGCTCGAGCGTTCCAATGTCGACCTTGCCGAGGAGATGGTCGCGCTGATCACGGCGCAGCGAAACTTCCAAGCCAACGCAAGGGCGATCGATACCTCGACCACGATCTCACAGACCGTGATCAACCTCCAGCGATAGTCGCCGAACGAGATTGAGGGCCTGACATGGACCGGATGATCTACACCGCGATGACCGGCATGAACGCTGCGATGGATCGCCAGCGGGCGACCGCGAACAATCTTGCGAACGCTTCGACGCCGGGATTTCGCAAGGAAGTGTTCGCCGTAACCCCGGCAACCCTGCGCGACGGCTCGCTCGAAGCGCGGGCTGTGGCACGCGGAGCGGTTCGCGGCGCGGATATGGCCGCGGCCAAAGTCAACGCCACGGGAAAGCCGCTCGATATTGCCGTCGATGGCAAAGCCCTGATTGCATATCAGGCACCCGGTGGAGGCGAGATCTACTCGCGCCGCGGCGATTTGAGGATCGTAGCAACGGGTCTGCTGGAGAACGGCGAGGGCCTGCCGGTGCTCGGCAATGCCGGGCCGATAACCGTCCCCGCCGGTTTCGAAATCAACATCGCAAAGGACGGGAGCATTCTCGCCCGCGATCCTGCGGCGCCCGATCAGCCGGCGCAGGAACTCGACCGTATCAAGCTGACCTCGCCGGAGGGCAGCGCCTTGGCCAAGGGGATCGACAGCTTTCTGAAAGTCCCCGGTGGTGGGGTCCTACCCCCAGACCCCACCGCCACCGTCACCAGCGGCGCGCTGGAAATGTCGAATGTCGAAACGGCGGCGACGCTGGTCGACATGATCGACGCCCAACGCGCCTTCGAACAACGCCTCAAGATTGTCAGCACTGCCGGCGAGATCGACGAAGCCGGCGCGAGCCTGATGTCGCTGCGCTGATCCGAGCCGAAACCGAAAGGAGCATTCCATGCCGACTTCCGCCCTTCACGTCGCCCGCACCGGGCTTGAGGCGCAGGACGCGCGAATGCGCGTCATCGCCAACAACCTCGCCAATATCGGCACGACCGGCTTCAAGCGCGATCGCGCCGACTTCGCGACCCTGGCCTATCAGGAACAGCGCGTCGCCGGGCAGCAATCGACCAACCAGACCGCCTATGCCGTGGGCCTCAACCTCGGGACCGGCGTGCAGGTTCAAGGCACCAGCCGGATCGACACCCAGGGGACCCTCAACACCACCGGGAACAGCCTCGACATCGCCCTCGATGGGCCGGGATTCTTCCAGGTCGAACTGCCAGGAGGAGGCCAAATCGCCTATACCCGCGCTGGCAACTTCACGCTTTCGCCCGAAGGGCAGTTAGTGACGGCGCAAGGCTACACCGTCACTCCGCCGATCCAGATCCCGCAAGGCGCAACCTCGATCGCCATTGCGCCCGATGGCACCGTCAGCGCCTCCACCCAGCAAGATGCTGCGGCGGTGCAGGTCGGCCAGCTGCAGGTCGCAAGCTTCGTCAATCCGGCTGGCCTGCGGGCCATCGGCGACAACTTCCTCGTCGAAACCGCGGCCAGCGGGCAGGCCGATGTCGGTGCCGGGGGGCAGAACGGGCGCGGCCAGGTGCGCCAGGGCATGCTGGAAGCATCGAACGTAAACGTCGTCGAAGAACTGGTCGAAATGATCGAGGCGCAACGCGCCTACGAGATCAATTCGAAGATGGTCAGCTCGGTCGACGAGATGCTGCGCAACGCCAACCAGACGCTGTGAGGGGATCGATAACCATGCGCAATCGTACGCTATTCGCTGCGCCGCTGGCGCTTGTCCTGTCGGGCTGCATGGGGATGGGCGGAGGGCCGAAGGCAGGCTTTGCCGCACCGCCGCCGCCGGGCGCACCGTTGGTTGCCATGCAGGGCCCGGCGCCTGCCGTTTTGCCGCAAAGTTCTGGGGCGATCTTCCAGGCCGGCAACGGTTACGCCGGATTGCACGTCGGAACCCGTGCAAGATCGCTTGGCGACATGGTCACGATCGTGCTGGTCGAAAACACCAGCACGTCCAAAAGCACCACCGGCCAGACCGACCGCAATGGCAGCCTCGCTTTGACCCCGCCGACTTCCGGTCCGCTCGGCTTTCTCAATCCCAATGCCCTTAATGCTGCGGGCCAGGGGTCGTTCACAGGAGGAGGCAATGCCGCGCAGCAGAGCCAGCTAAACGGAACCGTCGCGGTCACGATCGCTGCGATCTACCCAAACGGAACCGCCGAAGTGGTCGGAGAAAAGCAGATGTCACTCAGTCAGGGAGACGAATGGGTCCAGTTTTCAGGACGCATCCGCCTGATCGATATCGACGCGAACAACCGACTGCCTTCGTCGCAAGTGGCCAATGCGCGGATCATTTATTCGGGCAAAGGCGCGGTTCAGCAGGCGAGTCGACCGGGCTGGCTGTCGCGTTTTTTCAACTTCATTTCGCCGCTTTGAGGAGGGTGGGATATCATGACTGCCTTTCCCAAATGGATTGCTCTTTTTGCAGTGCTGTTCGTGGCCTTTGCTCCGGTAGCGGCTTCGGCTGAACGCATCCGCGATCTCGGAGAGTTCGAAGGCCTGCGGGCCAACCAATTGACCGGCTATGGCGTGGTTGTCGGTCTGCAAGGCACAGGCGACGACAACCTTGCCTATGTCACCGAAGCGATGCGCGGGGTTTCCGGGCGGCTCGGGCTGCAATTGCCCGCCGGAGTGAACCCGAACCTGCGCAATGCCGCTGCGGTTATCATCACTGCAGAATTGCCCGCTTTTGCAAAGCCCGGCCAGCGGCTCGACATAACGGTATCGACGCTGGGTCAGGCGCGCAGCCTGCGCGGCGGGGCGCTGGTCCTCGCTCCGCTCTATGGCGCAGACGGCCAGATCTATGCGATGGCGCAGGGCAATGTGGCCGTCGGGGGGCTGGGCGTCTCGGGCCGCGACGGTTCACAAGTCTCGGTCAATGTCGCCACTGTGGGCCGGATCGCGGATGGCGCGACGGTCGAACGATCGGTTGCCACCGGCTTCGACCGGCAGAGCACCTTGCGCTTCAACCTACACCAGGCCGATTTCCTGACCGCCTCGCGCGTGCGCGACCGGATCAACGCCGAATTTCCCGGCACGGCGACGATCGCCGACGGCGTGAGTATCGAACTCACCCTTCCTCTCGCCAACGATGCACGTGCAGCGAGGTTGGCGATGATCGAGATGCTCGACGTCACCCCGGCGCAAACTGCCGCGCGTGTGATCGTCAACAGTCGCACAGGGACGGTCGTCATCAATCAGGCGGTACGCCTGTCGCCGGCCGCCGTCAGTCACGGCAAGCTGGTGATCCGGATCGATGAAAGCCCTCGCGTCGTGCAACCGGCGCCTTTCGCCAACGGGGAAACCGCCATCGAGGAAGCAACGAAGATTACGGTCGAGGAGCGCTCGGACAACGTGGCTTTGCTTCCCGGCGCAGCCTCGCTGAGCGAGATCGTCGATGCGCTGAACCTGCTCGGTGTGGGCGCGGCCGATCTCGTGGTTATCCTCGAAAGCCTCAAACAGGCCGGCGCGCTGAAAGCCGAAATGGTCGTCATATGATCGGGCTGCCACCTCTGCGGCCCATCGATGAGGCGGATGCCACTCTATCGAGAGAACGTTTCGAGTTGCGCAAGGCGGCCGAGGGGTTCGAAGCGATCATGGTCCGGCGCATGCTCGAGAATGCGCGCGCGGCGAGCTTTGCCGAGAAGACTCCGCTTACCGGCGGGGGTCTCCGGCAGTTCGAGCAGATGCGGGATGAACACATTGCCGAAATCGCTGCACAAACGGGCTCCTTCGGGTTTGCACGGAGTATCGAAGAACAGCTCGCGCAATATGTCGATGCGAAAGAGGGTGGATAATGTCGAGCACCCTCATCACGATCGGTCGAAGCGGAGCGGCGGCGGCGCGGGCCAACCTTGAGCTGACTGCGCAGAACATCGCCAATGCGGGGAACGAAGACTATTCGCGCCGTTCGCTGGGACAGTCGGAACTGGTCGGCAGCGCGACGGTGGGGCTGTATTCCGGCGTCGCGTTCAACGGCGTGCGGATCGGCAACGTACAGCGCGCCGACAATGCGCTCGCACGCGAGCAGGCAAGAGCCACGGGCAGCGATCTCGCCCGCGCGGATGCGGAACTGGAAGGTCTGCGGGCGTCCGAAACCGCGCTTGAGCAGTCGCGCTTGTTTGAAGGGTTGGTGGACTTCGAAGCGGCGCTGACCCGTCTCGCCAGCGACCCGCTCGATCCCGCCTTGCGCATCACGACACTGGAGACGGCGCGCCAGCTCGCCGACCGTTTTCAGCTCGCCAACAATTCCCTGAGCGACGCGCGCGAATTGGCGCAATCCCAGGTCGCAGGCGGTGTCGACGAGGTCAACCGACAGGCCGCGACACTCGCTCGGATCAACGAACAACTGACCAGGACGGAGCCTGAAACGGCGGGGCAAGCGGCCCTGTTCGACCAACGCGATGCCGCGCTGGAGGCGCTGTCGCAAGAGCTCGGCATTTCGGTCGAATTCGAAGAGCGCGGCGTTGCCAATGTGCGGCTGGGCGATGGTAACGGCCCGCTGCTGGTCGACGGCACCGCGGCGACAGCCCTTTCAGCGAGCTTCGCGGCGGATGGGACGGCAGCCTTCGATCTCGGGGGAGCAGCTGTTGCGCCCGCCACCGGAGCACTTGCCGGGCGGACGAATGCGTTGACGGTGCAAGCCGACCTTCAGACCCAGCTCGACGATATTGCGCTCTCCACCATCACCGCCGCCAACAATGCGCAGGCCAATGGCGTGGCGCAGGATGGCAGCGCGGGGCAGCCGCTCTTCTCCGGTACCGGTGCCGCCGATATCGCATTGGCGCTGGGATCGGCCGACGGTCTCGCCACCGCACCGGCCGGGTCTCCCGCACAAAGCCGCGACACTTCGAACCTGTCCGCGCTGATCGCGGCCATCGGTGCCGATGACGGCCCGGTCGCCGGGTCCGACGCTCTTTTGCTCGGCATATCGAGCCGCATTTCGGGTCAGGAGACCACACGCACTGCGCTATTCGCGATTGCCGAAAGCGCACAAGGCGCCCTGTTGCGCGAGACCGGGGTCGACCTCGACACCGAGGCCGCCAACCTCGTTCGCCTGCAGCAGGCCTTTGAAGCAAACAGTCGCGTGATCCAGGTCGCCGCGGAGCTGTTCGATACAGTCCTGGGCTTGCGTTGAGGGGATGAGACGATGAGCATCATCAACAATTCCTCAAGCGCGTTCTATGGCCGTTCGCTCGAGCAAATGAGTGCCTTGCGCAGTTCGATCGAAAGTCTCCAGACTCAGATCGCTACCGGTCAGCAACTGCAGCGAGCCTCGCAAGATCCCGCTGCCGCTGCGCGGCTTCGCGCGATCAGCCGCAGCGAGGCATTGCGCGAAATCGAGGAAGACAATGTCGCAAAGCTGGGTCAGGATCTCGAATCTGCCGCGACCGAGCTTGAAGGGATCAGCGAGATTATCCTGCGGGCCCGCGAGCTGGCATCGCAAGCGGGCAGCGACACCAATGGCTCTGGCGCGCGCGAAGCGATTGCCGCCGAATTGGAACAATTGAGCGAAGAGCTGTTCACCCGCGCCAACGGGCTGACGCTGACCGGTGAACCCCTGTTTGCGGGGACGGCGGGAGGACCGGCCTTTGTCCGTGCCGCCGACGGAACGGTCACCTACAACGGCAACACCGCCAGCGCGACTGTTCCGGTTGCGCCCGGCACCGAGATCGAACGCGGCGTCCACGGCCAGCAGGTCTTTGAATTCGACGTGAACGGCACGCCGACCATGACCTTTGCGTTGATTTCCGGCCTTGCGAGCGCCTTGCGCGGAGGGGCCGCCGATCCGGGCGCCGTTGCCCGCGACGCCATCGCCGGCCTCGATGTCGCGCTCGACGCATCGACCCGCAATCAAACCGTTATCGGCACACGCCTCGCCTGGATCGAAGTCGTCGAGCAAAACCAGTTCGAACGCTCGATCGCCAGTGCCGAAGAACGCTCTCGTGTCGGCGATACCGATGTCGGCGATACCATCGCTCGCCTTCAACAAACGCTGACCGCGCTCGAAGCCACGCAGACGACCTTCTCGCGGGTCAGTTCGCTGACCCTCTTCAACGCGCTGTGATGCGCGGAACATTCAAGGAGACCACCCGTGTTCGCCGCGATCGGAATTGTTGTCCTCATCGTCCTGGTGTTTGGCGGCTACACTCTTGCGGGTGGATCGTTGGGTCCGATCCTGGCCGCGCTTCCGCTGGAAATGATGATGATCGGCGGGGCGGCCATTGGCGCGACCCTGATCGGTAACTCGATGCACGAGATCAAGCTGCTTGGCGGTGGGCTGGGCAAGGTCTTCAAAGGGCCAAAATATTCGGACCAGGACCATCTCGACGCTATCGCCCTGACCAGCAAGCTGATGAAACTGCTGCGTGCGGAAGGAGCTGTGGCGCTAGAAAGTCACGTCACCGATCCCGAGAGCTCCGCGATTTTCAGCGAATATCCCACGCTGCAGAAGGACGAAGCCGTTCGCAACCTCATCTGCGATCCCTTGACATTGATGGTGGTGTCTTCGGGCACGCTCGACACCCATGCGGTAGAGGATGTGATCGACAATGCGATCAAGACTCAACTGCATGAAATGGAAGAGCCGCAGCACGCGATCCAGTCGCTCGCCGACGCCTTTCCCGCCTTGGGGATCGTTGCAGCGGTGCTTGGCGTGATCAAGACGATGGGCTCGATCAACGAGCCGCCCGAGATCCTCGGTAAAATGATCGGCGGCGCGCTTGTAGGGACGTTTCTGGGAGTGTTGCTGGCTTACGGTTTTGCCGGTCCGATGGCGAGCCGGCTGAAGCAGGTGAACACACACGACCAGCAGATATTCCATTCGATCAAGCAGGTAATCGTCGCTTCGTTGCACGGCTATCCGCAGCCATTGGTGCTCGAAGCGGCGCGTTCGGGCCTGCCGCCGGCGCATCGCCCGCAGCTGACCGAGCTGCTCGACATGATGCGGGGCAAGTAAGATGGCGGAAGCCGATCCGACCCAATCGGGCGAAGGACTGGCCGCTGCCGCCGCGCTTCCTCCGATCATCGTCAAGAAGATCACTATCGAGGAAGGCGGCCATCACGGTGGCGCGTGGAAGGTTGCCTATGCCGACTTCGTCACTGCCATGATGGCATTCTTCCTGCTGTTGTGGCTGCTCGGAGCGACGACCGAAGACCAGCGCAAGGGACTGGCCGACTATTTCACGCCGACGCTGGTGAAGATGCGGCAACAAAGCGCGGGATCGGACGGGATGCTGGGCGGCAGCTCGATCACCGATGCCGACAACTATCCCAACGCTGCCGGGCAGACCGGAACGCAAGCCATAACGATTCCGCGCTCGGCGAAAGGCGGTCCCGTCGAAGGCGGAGGACGCGGCGAGCAGAAATCGGAAAGGATGCAGAAGATCCGCGAGGAGATCGAGCAGAGGCTCAAAGAGAAGGAGCGCGTCCGTCACCTCGTCCGGCAAGTGCGGGTGCGCGCTTCGCCCGAGGGTATTCGTATCGACCTGGTCGACGATGCCGAGTTCTCGATGTTTACGCTCGGCACCACAATCCTAACCAGCGAAGCGCGTTTGCTGCTCGAAGTGGTGGGCGAGACCCTGGCCGACCAGTCGGCGCAGCTGATCGTGCGAGGACACACCGACTCGCTCCCGTGGCGCAGCGGCGTGGTTGCCAACAACTGGTCGCTGTCTACCGGGCGCGCGGAAGCGACGCGGCAGGCCTTGATGCTACAAGCCATTCCAGAGAGCCGCTTTGCCCGGATCGAGGGCGTGGCCGATCGCGAGCCGTTAATCGCCGACGATCCGACCGACCCGCGGAACCGACGAATCTCGGTGCTGTTGCTGGATCAGAACGCCGCTGCTGCGCCGATGCGAAGGCCACCGCGGCTCAGTGAAAACACTCAGGAGGCTGCTCCGACCCCGTAAACCATGTCTGTTTAGCCGTGCTCTCGAACACCCGAATGGAGAGCGCGATGACCGAAACGATCCTGCCGCACGAGTTGCCCGACGCGCTGGAACGCGCGCCCGATGACGTCAAAGTCCTGTCGCTGGACTGTTTCGATACGCTGCTGTGGCGCGATTGCCATGCGCCAAGCGATGTGTTCGCCGAGCTGAACGCCGTCCTTCCTCGCCAGCGAATGGCGGGGGAGGCCAATGCCCGCAAAGCGGAAACGACATTGCGTAAGCGGAACGAAGTCGCGCTGCCTGCGATCTACGCGCATGCGATGGAGGGAGCCGACCGGGCTGACCGCGAAACCGCCATGATCGCGGAGTTGGCCGCAGAGGCGCGCGCGTGCTTCGCGTTCGAACCGACGGTCGAACTGATCCGTGCCGCCAAGGCGCGAGGCCTTAAAGTCATCATCGTCAGCGACACCTATCTCACGGCGAGGCAATTGGGGCAGCTCATTGCCGAGGCGGCAGGTGAAGAGGTTGCCGCACTGATCGACACGATCGTCGTTTCCTCCGAGGCCGGGATCTCCAAGAACCAGGGACTTCTTGGCCGTGGGCTCAAGGTCATGAGGTGCCGCTCGCATGAGATCCTGCATATTGGCGACAATCCCAAGGCCGACTACGAAGCCGCGCGTGCGTTGGGGATCCCTGCACTCCATCTCGTGCAGTTCGGCGACGCTGCGAAGCAGCGCCTTCGCATGGAGCGAGCGTGCCAGCAGATTGCCGGCGAAACCGCACGCGGCATTCGCGGGTTGCAGCTGCACCGCGCGATCTTGGCGCGTGACGAGCCGAGCATCGAACATCCAGCGACGGCGCTGGGCTACACTGTTCTCGGCCCCGTTTTTCACGCTTACGAACAATGGCTTAGATCGGAGGCAGCGAGCCTCGAGGCCGAGCGCGGTGGCAAGGTCCACTGGCTGTTCTTGCTGCGCGATGGACATTTGCCGCACTTGGTCCATCAGGTTGCGGGCGATGCCGAAAGCACGGCGCGGGTCGAGATCAGCCGATTTGTCGCTACTGCCGCTTCGCTGACTACGCGTGAAGCCTATGAGAAGCATGTCGCTCTCGAACACGGTCTCAATCCGAGCACTCTGGCGCGCCAGATGCTGCTCACGGACGACGAGATCGCAGGTGCGATCGGCGAACCGGAAAGCGATACCGAGAGGGCCGAAGCCGCCCATCGCCTGCTCGACGAGCTGCGCAAGGGACAGCGCCAGAAGCTGACTCGTCGGCGCGCCCGCGCGTTCGCCGATCGCCTGATCGCGCATGTCCGCGCGGCGGTCGATCCGCAGCCGGGCGACACGTTGATGCTGGTCGATCTTGGCTACAATGGCTCCGCCCAGAACCGGATCGATGCGTTGCTGTCCGAAACTTTCGATGTGCATGTGGCCGGACGTTACCTGCTGCTGCGCGAGATGACGGCGAGCGGGCTGGACAAGAAAGGCCTGATCGATCCCCGGCATTTTGCTCCCGATTTCCTCGAAGCGCTCTGCGCCAATGTTGCGGTGATCGAACAGTTGGCGACGTGCGAATTGGGATCCGTCGTCGACTACACCGACGAAGGCGAGCCAATCCGCAACGAGAGTTCGGTGAAGGGCAAGCAAAGCGCGGTAAGAACACTGGTGCAGGCGGGTGCGGAGCATTTTGCCGAAGCGGCGCTCGATCCGCCTGTCATTCGGGTTGAGGACTGCCACCGCGAGCGTGGCTGGCGCGAAACGGCGGCAAGCGTGCTTGCGCGCTTCATGTTTCTGCCCCAGCCGCATGAGCTCGAAGTGGTCAAGAGCTTCGAACACGATGTGAATATGGGCAGCGAGCGGATGGTGCCGCTGTTCGATCCCGGTCGAGGGCGAGAGGGAATGCAGCGGCGCGGGCTGTTCTACATGAAGGGCTCTTCAAGAATGTATCTGCCCGCAGAACTGGCGGCGGAAGATCTCAGTACGCGGCTATCGCTGCTGGTGCAGATGCGCTTTGGCCTCGGCCTCACCTATGACGATTTTTCCACCCGCAAAGTCGAAGTGCCGACGCTCTATGTCGGAGCACGAGACGGTGCCCAGACGACAGTCGTCGCCACACCGACTCACGATGGCTATTTTGCCGCGCGCCTCCCGCTTGGCGACGCGAGCCATGCAATTGCGATTCAGCTTGGGGCTGTGTGCGAATGGGTCGAGATTTCGAGCGTTACCCGATCGCTTGTGAAGTCGCTGAAGGGAGGGGCGCAGAACGACGATCTCCCCGAACCCGTTGCGGTGCATTTCGACGCGATGAAGGAGCACGCGCCCGGTATTTTCGAATGTCAGGGCGACAACGCCCTGGTCCTGGTTCCGCATGGCGCCGTCCCGAGCGGCGACCAGCCGCACATGGTCGAGGTGGTTTTCCGCCCCCTGCGGATGCGCGCAGCGGAGCAGGTCCGGCCGCGGGGAATGGCCGAATCCGCCCTTTCCCGGCTTGGCTCGGCGGCTGCTTGACTTCAAACCTGTCTCGCCAGCCAAAGGCAAAAGCCCGGAACCTTACGGCTCCGGGCTTGCCTGCCAGCCCCCGGTCAAGGCGAGTGGCTGGGGTCAAATTATCGCAGCAGCGAAAGTACGTTTTGCTGCGACTGGTTGGCCTGAGCGAGCATGGCGGTCGAAGCCTGGCCCAGGATCTGCGCTTTGGCGAGGTTGGTCGATTCCGACGAGAAGTCGGCATCCTCGATCCGCGAGCGGGCGTCCGTCAGGTTGGCGGCCGTCGTGGTCAGGTTGTTGATCGCCGAGTCTAGGCGGTTCTGACCGGCACCCAACGAAGAACGCGCCGTGTTCACGTCGCTCAGCGCCGCGTCGACATTGGTGATGGCGGTTGCAGCGTTGGTGGTCGATGACACGTCGAGAGCGGCGGCGCTGAGGTTTGCACCGTCGATTGCAGTGCTGGTCAGCGTGACGGAGCGGCCGGCATCGATCGCGATGTCGACGGTGACGTCGGTGCCGCTGGTGGTGCTGAACAGGCTGACACCGTTGAAGTCGGTGTTTGACAGGATGTCGCTGATTTGCGCCGTCAATTCGGTCACTTCGGTGTCGAGGAAGGTACGGTCTTCCGCATCCAGGGTTCCGTTCGAAGATTGGACGGCCAGTTCGCGAACCCGCTGCAGCATGTTGGTGACTTCTTCCAGCGCGCCTTCCGCGGTCTGGGCCAGTGCGATGCCGTCATTGGCGTTGCGAATGCCCTGGTTGATGCCGCGAATGTCCGACGTGAAGCCGGTCGCGATGGAAAGGCCCGCGGCGTCGTCGCTGGCGCTGTTGATGCGGCGGCCCGTCGAAAGACGCTCCATCGCATCGCCGAGCATCTTATCGGCCTGCATGCTCGCATTCTGCGCGCGGAGGGCCGAGATGTTGGTGTTGATTACTGCCATTGGTCAAACTCCCGATTAGTCCATGCAGTGCGAAAGGGGCCGCAGCTGCTGGCACTAAGAGCGACCATCCTTCGCGATGTTTAAGGGGCTCGAATTCCGGCCCGAATGCGCAGCAAGCGATCAATGGACCCCGCGTATGCGCGCGAGGCTAGGCATTCCTACTAGGGCTTAAGTTTCCCATATCTTGGCCGGAGGGGCGGCAATTCATTTCCACCAAAGGGGACCATGGTGTGGAAATGAAAGCGTCACAGGACAATTCGAGGTTTGTTAACGGGGCGGCTGGATCCGAGGTGCGTCAAAGGCATCGCGCATTGCTCGACCCGACACTGCCGCTGCTCGGCTCGAGCTGGCAGCGGGACCGTCTGTTGCTGGGAGAAGAGGGGCGTTTTGCCAATCCCCCTGGCGGTCGCAGGGCCGATATGGTCGAGCTCGACCTTCGCCTCGCCGAAGCCTCGTCGATCTGTGCCCTTGGAGAATCGCGGATTGCATTGAACTACAATTCCGCATCGCTCGACGCCGCAAGGGCTGCGTTGATCGCCAGTGCCGCGCAAGGTGGCTGGCCGATCGCCGCCGACGAGAAGAGCCTCGCGCTCCTCACGCTTGCCGAACGGATAGCAAAGAGCGAGATTCCGATGCTGCTCGAAGGGCCGACGGGCACTGGCAAGGAAGTCTTTGCGCGTTTCGTACATCGCATGTCGAACCGCGCCGGGGGACCGTTGGTGGCGGTGAACTGCGCGGCCATGCCGGAAGCGATGCTCGAAGGCCTGCTGTTCGGTCACCGCAAAGGCGCCTTTACAGGCGCCAGCGATGCGCGCGAAGGCCTGTTTCGCGCCGCCGACGGCGGAACCCTGCTGCTCGACGAGATCGGCGAACTGCCTTTGCCGCTTCAGGCCAAGCTGCTGCGGACCTTGCAGGAAGGCGAGGTCCTGCCCCTCGGTTCAACGAAACCGATCAAGGTCGATGTTCGAATTGTTGCCTGCACCAATCGGACGCTCTCGGCCGAAGTGGAAGCCGGGCGGTTCCGCGAAGACCTGCTTTATCGGATCAATGTCTTTCCGCTGTCGATCCCGGCCTTGCGCGATCGCCGCGGAGACATCGCCCCGCTGGCGTTCGGGATGCTGCTGCGGCACGCCTGTCGACCAGGTTTGCCGCAATGGCTGACTGGGCAGGCGCTGGCGCTGCTTTCGACCCACAATTGGCCGGGAAACGTCCGCGAGCTCGAAAACGTCATCCGCCGCGCGATCCTGCTCGCGGGTGAGGAAATGCGGATCGGGTCCGAACATATCGTGTTCGATCAACCCGTTCGCGGAGTCGGCAGTGACGGATCGATGGCCGCGCCAAAAGCCGCGAGTGCCTCGCTGTCGGACGTGGCCTTTCAATCCGAGGCGCAAGCAATCCTGGCTGCACTCGACGATCACAAAGGCCATCGTGCGAAGACCGCGCGCAGCTTGGGGATTTCCGAGCGGACCCTGCGCTACCGCCTCGCCTCTATGCGCGAAAACGGCCTGCTTGCCGCCGGAGCTGAAGCATGAGCGCGATCCGACCTGCGACGGGATTGCACGACGTCCTTGCCCTGCGGCAGGAGGTGCTAGCGCGCAGCCAGGCGCTGAAAGACGTGCGCGCGGCAAGCGCCGCCGAGCAACCGCAGTCGACCGATCCGACCGTCCCGGCATCGAGTTTCGGCGACACGTTGGGCAATGCGCTCCAACAAGTGAGTGCGGTTCAAAAGCGGTCGAGCGAGATGCAGGCCGCCTACGAACGCGGCGAAGTGACCGACATCGCGCAAGTGATGCTGGCGCGCCAGGAAGCCGGTGTGGCTTTCGAGGCCACTTTGCAGGTCCGCAACAAACTGCTGACCGCCTATCAAGACATCATGCGCATGGGGAGCTGATAGGTGGCCGATCCTGCAGCAACTCTTCCCGCTGACGGTGCGGGGCTTCCGGCGTCGGCTCCGGACCCAATTGGCATTTCCGCGCCGGACGACTGGCGTTCGCGCCTGTCGGACTTCACCAGCCAGCCAGCGCTGCGACGCGCTTTGCCCGGAATCCTGGGCATCGGTGCTGTGGCGGCTGTGGGTGCGCTGTATCTTGCGCTGGCCCAAGGTCCGGAGCGTATCCTCTATGCGGATCTCAGCGATTCTCAACGTGCGAAGGTCGTGGAATCGCTTGAGCGAAGCGGGATCGCCTATTCCATCGACAACGGCACCGGGGTGCTGACGGTATCCGAAGACGATCTGTATCGTGCACGGTCGATAGTCGCCACCGACGGAAGCCTTCCCGCTCCGGAGGCCGCGGCCGAAGTGCTGGATTCGATTCCTCTCGGCAGCAGCAGAACGCTCGAAGGCGAACGGCTCAAGATGGCGCGCGAGCGCGAACTGATGCTCACCATTCGCGAGATCGACGGAATTGAAGGCGTTCGGGTGCATCTCGCGACGCCCGAACGTTCGGTTTTTGTGCGCGACACCAATGCGCCGAGCGCTTCGGTGATGGTGCGACTGGTAAGCGGTCGTACGCTGTCGCAGAACCAGGTCGAAGCGATCGTCAATCTCGTTTCCGGGTCCGTACCGGGCCTGACGTCCGATGCGGTGCGGGTGGTGGACCAGAACGGTCGACTACTTTCCGCCGAAAGGGAGACGGCGCTTGAGGGGCTGACGCTGCAGCGCGAATTCGAAGCCAAGTTGCGCGAACAGGTCACGGCCTTGCTGACTCCGTTGCTCGGAGAGGGGAACTTTTCAAGCCAGGTCCAGGTCGAACTGGACCAGAACGAAATCACCTCGGCGCGCGAAAGCTACGAGCCTGACGGCGTCATCCGCAACGAAAGTGAGCGCAGCGCAACGCGGGTCGCAGGCACCGGGCCGGGCGGCATTCCGGGCGTCACCGCCAACACGCCACCGCCCGACGCCGAACTGGTCGACGGTGCGCCGGATCCGAATACTGTCGAGGGCGCGGAAGGCGATGCGGTAGCCACGCCGACTGACACCGAAACCTCCTTCCGACGCAGTTACGAGATCGACCGGGAGGTTGCCGTCACCGCGACGCGTCCCGGCGGACTCGTCAAACTTTCCGTCGCGGTGGCCATCAGCGACGCGGCGCTCGAAGCGGCTGCCCCGCTGACGGCGGAGCAGGTGCAGGAGCTCGTCGGCGCAGCTGTCGGTGCCAGCGACGACCGCGGCGATCAGGTGCAGGTCGTCGTCGGCGCTTTCGAACAGACCGAGTTGGAACCGCTCGCATTCTACGAGCAGCCCTGGTTTGCCATGGCGGTACGCAATGGTGTGGCATTGCTTGCCGTGTTACTCGTCCTTTTGCTGGTCGTGCGTCCACTCATCAAACGGGTCAAAGGCGATAGGGACGCTGCCGGAATCGCCGAGGCCGGGTCCGGATTGGGGGCCGGCGAAGCCGGTCCAACCGCCGTCCTGGAGGCCGATGCCGGTAGTTCTTTCGATCGAACAACCGATCTGCCGAAGCAGGTAGAGCTCGCTCGACGTCTTGCAGTTTCCCAGCCCGAAAGGGCAGTCGAGGCCTTGCAACGCATGCTCGAACCGCCGCCACCGAATGCAGGTGAGGGAGCGGGCTGATGACCGGCGAAGAAACGATCGAGACCGAAAGTGTTTCGGTTGACGAACGCCAGCCGCTGCTGAGCCGGGCCGATCGCGCGGCCGTGTTCCTGATGCTTCTGGGCGACGAGGAAGCGGCCGAACTTCTGGCGCGGCTTGAGCCGGCCGAGCTCGAACGGCTGGGCAGCGCGATGGTCGCACTGGGCGATATCGATCAGGAGAGGATCGCCGAATCCCTTCACGATTTCGTCGTGGAAGCGGACCGCGAGATACTCCCGGCCAAGGACCGCAGTCTGCAAGTGAGGACGCTGCTCGAACGCTCGCTCGGCAGCACCAAAGCCGAAAGCATGATGCAGCGGATCGAGCCGGAAGCTCGCCCACGCAGCATCGAAATGGCGCGCTGGCTCGCGCCCAACGTGCTGCTCAGGCTTGTCGAAGACGAGCATCCGCAAGTGATTGCGGCTTTGCTGCTGATGCTCGATCCGGAGCCTGCGGCTGAAGTTCTCTCAGCGCTCCCGGAGGAAGTGCAGCCGGCGGTGGTAACCCGCGTCGCCCAGATCGGTCCGGTTTCAACGCAAGCGATCGGCATGATCGACAGGTTGTTGTCGCAGCGTATCGGCGCCAGCTTCGGCACCAACACATTGACCCTTGGAGGTCCCCGGGAAGCGGCGAACCTGATCAACCTTTCCGAAGGGGAACTTGCGCGGACAGTCTTGCCGACGATAGCGCAGCTCGATCCCTCGCTCGCCGAAGCGATCGAAGAGGAAATGTTCACTTTCGAGATGCTGTTCGATCTCGATCGTCAAGCGATGGGTCGCTTGCTGCGTGACGTCGACAACGAAGCGCTGGTCGATGCGCTCAAGGGCCTGAAAGAAGACCAGCGCGAACCCTTCTTTGCTTCGATGTCGAGCCGCGCCGCCGATGGCATTCGCGACGATATCGATATGCGCGGCCGCCTCGCCCGCAGTGAAGTCGAAGCGGCGCAGCGAAAGATCGTAGAGGTCGCACGGTCGCTGGCCGATCAAGGCGAGATAGCGCTTGGGAACGACGATGGCGAATTCGTCTGAGTGGATTGAACAGGTCGACTGCGTGCAGCGCGACGAACCGAATTGGCTCGCGGCACTAAAGGCGCAGGAAGGCTTCCAGGAGGCCTCGCCCTTCGCGAAAGTCCCCACCGACGGGTCGGCGAGTTCGACGGAGGTTCCGCCTCCGGACACGGGAGCTAGCGAACGATCGCCGGTCGATGCGGTGGCGCGGGCCTATGCCGAGGGGGAAACGGTCGGTCGCGAGGCGGCGAACGCGGAAGCGCAAGTCGAACTGGATCGCCAGCGCCGCCTGCGGCTTGCCTTTCGAACGCTTGACCAAGCTGCCATGGATAGCCTGGCCGGCGAACTGTCAGCCACCGTGATCGAACTGTGCGAACAGGTGCTGAAAACCAGTGCGATAGATCGGGAAGGATTGCTCGATCGCTGCAATCGCGCCGCCCGGCGCATTGGCAGCGCGGCCAGCCAGACGAGCCTCCACCTCCACCCGGACGATCTCGATCTGATCGGGCAGGAGGCGCTGGCCGACTGGAAAGTCCAGATCGATTCGGCCATGCCGCGTGGCTCGCTGGCGCTCGAAGGACCTGACGGATCGGTGCGTGACGGCCCTGCCGAATGGCGTCGCGCAATTGCCGAGGCGATTCGCGGATGATCGCCGAATTGCAGCTGGAGCTCGCGCGGATGCGAAAGGCATCGGTGCGCGCTGGCCCCGTCCTCACCGGGCGAGTGGTCGCTTGCGATGGCGGCTTGGTCGAGGTGGCGGGCCTGCCCTTGCCGATCGGTTCCCTTGGCGCCATCGAAACCGAAAGCGGCGACGAAAGCCTGGCCGAAGTCATCGGTTTTCGGGCCGGGCATTCGCTTATGATGTTGCTGGGCGATACGGTTCTTTTGCAGCCCGATGCCGTGGTGCGCGCGCACGGCGACCCGGGCACTGTCAGGGTTGGCGAAGCCTTGCTCGGTCGCGCAGTCGACGGTCTCGGAGTACCGATTGACGGCGGCCCATCGCTCGATTGCACCACCGAATGGCCGCTTGCAGGAAAGCGGGAGGGCGCGCTCGAACGCGCGCCGGTCTCGCAGCCGTTCGATTGCGGGATCCGATCGATCAATGCGCTGGCCACTATGGGGATCGGGCAGCGAATGGGCGTAATCGCCGGTTCGGGCGTAGGCAAATCGGTGCTGATCGACACGATTGCAGGGCATGCCGTTGCCGACATCACGGTGGTCGCACTGATCGGGGAGCGCGCTCGCGAAGTGTCCGACTTCGTGGCGCGGCACATGGCCGGATCGCAGCGTGGACGGATGGTGGTCGTTGCGGTCCCTGCCGATCACGCTCCCAACTTGAGGCTGCGCGCTGCGCAATATGCGACCGGAGTGGCCGAGTACTTCCGTTCGCGAGGCAAACGCGTGATGCTGATACTCGACAGCCTGACCCGTGTGGCCCATGCGGCGCGCGAATTGGCGCTCGTCCTCGGCGAACCGGGTGCGGCGCGCGGATATCCGCCCTCTGCCCTCGCTGCCGTAACCAAGCTGGTCGAACGGGCCGGCAATTCGGCGCGGACGGGCGGAGCCGTTACAGGCCTCTACACGGTTCTGGCCGATGGGGATGATGCCCAGGACCCGGTCGTCGATACGGCGCGGGCCATACTCGACGGACATATCCTGCTGTCGCGCGATCTGGCGCAGCGCGGGCATTATCCCGCAATCGATGTGCCGGCGTCGCTCAGCCGGGTGATGCAGGATCTGGTTTCGCCGGAGAATGCCGAGGCTGCGAGGCGGTTGCGCGCTCTCATCGCCACGCGCGAAGACAATCGCGACCTTGTCATGATGGGGGCCTATCGGGCCGGTTCCGATCCGGTCCTTGACCGGGCGCTGGAATTGTCACCGACGATCGATGCATTCTTGCAGCAGGAGCGCGGTGAAGCGGTCGATCTCTTCGAGGCGCAGGCGCAGTTGCGCTCGATGATCGCCGATGCGTGAGAAACGCCGACTGAAGCTTACGGAGCGCCAGACTATGCTCGCTCGCATCGCCCGGCGCGAAGCGATGATGTCGCTGGCCGGGACACTCGAGCAAGAAGAAAGGAGCGCGTCGCTTGCCAAGAGGAGCCGGGCGATGGCGCGCGACTACGGGCGGCGTCCGGCGACCGGGATTGCCGCCGACCTGCGCGAGTTGAGCGCCCTCGCGAGCGGCCTCGCGGGGCTTGCCAAGGATGCCGATGCGGCACGCGAGGATGCGCGGCGACAAGCCGATTGGGAAGTCGAAAACCTTGCGGAAACCGAATCTCGCCTGAAGCGGCTTGAGCGGCGCTCGGCCGAGGCTCGGCGTGCGCTCCACAATGCAATGGAGAACCGCGATCAACCGCCGACGGTTGGAATGGCACGCAAGCTGCATAGCCAGGAGCACAAACGGACTAGGACAAAGACATGATCCCTGGATTGCCTGAACTGCCTTTCCCGAACATCGCCGCCGGGTCCGACCGCGGACCGTTCGATATTGGCGCGGAAGCCTGGACCTCGCCTCACGCGCCCACGGGAGAAGCGCCTGCGTTCGACGATCTCATCGCTGCAGCGCTCACTCCGCTCCTCCCGCCATTGCCGAGTGTGATCGTGGGTGGCGAAGCGACGGTCGGCGCCATGATCGAAGCCGATTTGAGAGTATCACCCGGCACCCAACTGCCTCTGGACGGCAGAGATATGCCGGATGTCGAAGCGCCGCGCGAGGTCCTTGATTCGGATTCCACCGCCGCTCCTCGCCGTGCCGTGCCCGTTTCTGCGATCGTTCCGGAACTCGAACGGTTGAAGGAATTCGAAACCGAGGGGCGCCGTCCCAAGAGCCAGCAGCCTGTCGCATCGCCGAAAGCCGAAGCCCGTGAGCCCGATCCCGTCCAAGCGATACCATCGCAAATCCTGGAAGACAGATCGGAGGCCCCGTCAGGCACCGGCGACAGGCCGGAGCGGGAACCACAAGTGGCGAAGCGGCGTGTCGACGCGAACGAGGCTGTGGCTGATCGTCGTCCGCCGCCACAGGACATCCACATTCGGGCCGCGCCAGAGCCTGCGCAACATCTGCGATCCGATCGACCGGTGCCCGACGATCAGCAAACGCTACCGGCGCTCAAGAACGCCCCCAAAGAACCCGATTCCAGCGGTAAGATCGAACCGGGGCTGCGCGTTCCGCCGCAATTGAAACGATCCGAACGGCCGGCCGTCGCTGCAATCGCTTCGGCGGCTTCGACATCGCCGCAATTCGAATCCGTGCCGACATCCCAGTCGACGCCCGCGCCCGCGCCGCAATCGCCACAATCTGTTGCCAGCTCTTCGATCCAGGCGTCCGCGAATCCCTTGTCGCCCGTTCCGGAAGTCCGCGCCGACGCCCGCATCGTCCCGCAGATCGAGCAAGCCATCGACGCTCTGACCGAAGCGCGCGAGGCCGGTCGGACGTCGCGCCCGGAAATGCTCTTGCGACATGGCGAGTTCGGCCTGGTGAGCATGCGTCTCGACGCGTCGAGCGGCGATCTTCGCGCCAGTCTGGCGAGCCGGGATCCCGGATTCGTGCCTGCGATCCAGGCCGCGCTCGGTGAACGCGCGATCGCCGCGTCGAACGAGACGAGTTCCGGCCACAACCAGCAGCGCGGGCAGGAGCAAGCGCAGACCGGGGCCAATTCTCAGGCGTTCGCCGGAAACGGCAGTGGGTTCGGTTCGAACTACGGGTCTTCCACAGGGTCTCCGCAAGGCTCGTCTCAACCACGAATGGCCCAGCAGGAGGAGACACAGAATGGCTCCGGCGAACTCGATTCCAATGCGTTGCAGGAACAGCCGGTGCCGAATGCACAAGGTGGCGGGGTGTTTGCCTAGCCACGGCTCCGCACACGCGAGGAGATAGCAACTCATGGCCAAGGCGAAAGACAAGGCCGACGACAAGGGCGACGAAGCCAAGCCGAAAGGCGGCGCGATGAAACTGGTCATCGTGGCGCTCCTGATGCTCGTCGTCGGTGCAGGCGGTGCCTATGGCGCGTTTGCCGCGGGGTTGATCGGCGGAGGCCGCGAAGAGGCTGGGCCCGACGTGCCGAAATTGGTGCGAAAGGGGGATGCGGACCCATACGCTTCGGCAGGCGGCGGAAAAGACAAGGATGCAGGAGAACCGGTGTACGGCGAGGGCGGCAGCGAGTTCCGCACGGCCTATTACAGTTTCGAAGAAAGCTTCACCTCCAACCTTTCCGATTCGCCCGGATTGATCCAGGTTGACCTGGCGGTCTCAACCCAGCGCGATGGGCGTGTCCTGCAATGGGTGAAGAACCATGAACTGGCGATCCGATCCGCCGTCCTGGTGCAACTCGCAGCAACGCCTGAAGAAGATGTCTATAGTCCCGAGGGACGCGACAAGCTTTCCAAGCGGCTGACCGATGCCGTCAACGCCGTGCTGGAAAAGCATGAGGGATTCGGCGGGATCGACGAGGTCCATTTCGAAGCGTTTCTCGTCCAATGAAGATGGCGCAGACTTTTGAAGCCGCACGGCCTGCAGCGCAGCACTGCGACGAGCTGACCATGCAAGGTCCGCGACCGGAGGAGCGCGACGAACTACTGTCGGCCTGGCGTCGGGATCTCGGCAAGACCCTGTCGGAGGGTCTCGGCGGCCTCCTTTCGGGCGGAAAGGTCGTCGCCACGGTGAGCGAAGCGCAATGGCTGGTGGGCGAACAGGTTTTCGAGAAGATCGATCCAGTCGCCGCAAACTGTCTGTTGCGCTGCGGAGCCGCAGAACAGACGCTTTTGCTTTCCATCGATCTGGCGACGGCTGTCGCCCTGACGGACCGGTCGTTCGGCGGAAGCGGGAACGCTCCCGAGAGTTCGCCGGAGCAGTTGCCGCGTTCGGCCGGGCTGCTGGTCGACCAGGCTGCAGCAATCGTCGCAGGAGCCATCGTCGCGGCAAGCGGGGATCAAACCATTGCCGACGGGGATGTCATCATTCGCAGCGAAAGCGCAGCGCGACTGAAGCCGTTCGGCCTCGCCACCCCTTGCGCCGCATTCGTGATCGAATTCGGCGAACCAGATGGCCCGTCATGGAAAGCCCTGATCGGGGTGGAAAGAGCCGTGCTTGACAGCTTGCTGCCGGGAATGGGAGCGGCACCGCGCTCGCCCGGATCCTCGTCCGGGCCTTCCGATGCAGGTGCAACTCCCTTCGGGGCGATTCCGCTTTCGATCGAAGCGGTGCTGGCCGAATTCGACATGACGCTCGGCCGGCTCGAAAAACTGGCGCCGGGAGATCGGATCGCGATTTCCGTGCCGCGCGACGTCCCGCTGCGGATCGGTTCGCATGCAGTGGGCGGAGGCAGCGTCGGCACGTTTGAAGACCGCATGGCCATTCGCCTGACTCGTATCAATCAGGGAGCTTCGATCCGATGACAGCATTGAATCCCGCGCTGCACCGATTTGGCGATGTGACCGTGCGCCTCTCGGTCGAGCTCGGTCGCACCGACATGCCGCTGAGAGAAGTGCTGGCCTTGGACGAAGGCAGTGTCGTGCCGCTCAATCGGCTGACCGACGAATTGCTCGATGTGACCGCCAATGGTCGTGTGATCGCGCACGGTGAGGTCGTTGCCGAAGATGGCAGGTTTGCGCTGCGGATCGTCAGTCTCGCGGGCGAGAGCGAGAACGGGGATGCCATTGCTGCGAATAGCGAAACTCCTGCTGTCGCACCGCTCGACGAAGCGAGCGCACCCGAATGATGGTGGAGTACTTCCTTCGGCTCGCGCTGCTGCTGCCGCTGCTCGCCTTGCTGATCTGGGGCAGTCTCAGGCTGACCAAGTATCTGCAGGGCCGTGTGGCCGGGGGTACAGGCGAGTGTCGCTCGGTCGAGTTGATCGAGACGACCCTGCTTTCGCCGGGCCTGAAGCTCGCCGTGGTGCGATTTCGCGACCGCGAGATCCTGCTCGGCTGTTCGCGGCAGGGGCTGGTGCGTCTCGGTGAAGCGGATGCACCGCACGCTGGTCACAGCGACGTTTCGGGGCAGAAATGATGCGCCGGTTTCGGAGAATCTCGGGCGCCTTGTCGCTCGCTGCGTTAACCATGTTCCTAGTGCCAGAGGCGGCCATTGCCGCTCCTGTCGACGATGCCCCGGGTATTGGCGGAGCGATCGAACGCGCACTTGGGAGCGAAGAAGGAGCCGGCGACGCCACGCCGTTGAGTTTCTCCTTGCAGCTGCTCGTCGTGATGAGCCTGCTCACCATCCTGCCCGCCCTGGTGCTGATGATGACGAGCTTCCTGCGCATTCTCGTCGTGCTGTCGATCCTGCGGCAGGCCCTGGGCCTGCAAGGATCGCCGCCGACGCAAGTGCTTGTCGGGCTGTCGCTTTTCCTCTCGCTGTTTGTCATGGGTCCGACCTTGGCGGAGGTGAACTCCGCAGCGATCGAACCCTATGCCAGCGGGGCGCTGTCCGCCGATGCGGCAATCTCCAGCGCGGGCGAAGCGTTTCACCGATTCATGATCCTCCAGACGCGCGAGGTGAACCTGTTGATGTTCGCCGATCTCGCCGGAGTCGGCCAGTTCGCTGAGCCTTCCGACATCCCGTTTTCGATCCTGCTGCCGGCATTCGTCACCAGCGAACTCGAAACTGCGTTTCAGATCGGATTCATGCTGTTCCTTCCGTTCCTGGTAATCGATCTGGTGGTCGCCAGCGTGCTCATGAGCCTGGGTATGATGATGCTGTCGCCCACCATCGTCTCGCTGCCGTTCAAGCTGCTGCTGTTCGTGCTGGTCGATGGCTGGGCGCTGCTGATGGGCAGCCTTGCAATGAGCTTCGCATAGCCATGCGGGAAGATGCCCAACTTCTCGCTCTTGCTGACCAGACATTGTGGGTCACCGCGTTGATCGCCGGGCCGGTGCTGATCGCCGCTCTGGTGGTGGGATTGATCGTCGGAATCATCCAGGCGGCTACCTCGGTCAACGAACAGACGCTGACCTTTGTGCCCAAGCTCGGCATCGTGGCGTTGGTCTTTGTGATCCTCGGCGGAACGATGATGGCGCTGCTGGGCGATTTCCTGCGTGAAATCTTCGCGCAGGTTTCCAACCTCGCGTTCTAGCGAGGTCGCGGTGAACATCCTCGACCCCGGTTTCGGCCCGCTCGATCAGCAGCTTTGGCAGGTTCTATTCCTGTCGATCCGCGTCGCCGCGGCTCTGCTCGCGGCGCCGGTGCTCGGCGGAATGACGGTGCCTTTCCAGCTTCGGGCGCTCCTCGCCGTCGCTTTCGGGGTCTTCATCGCGATCTGGATTCCGCTGCCCACAGCACCCGACATGATGAGCTTTGCGGCGATCCTATCGGTGGTGCAGGAAGTCGTGATCGGCACTGCGCTCGGCTTCGTCCTCCAGGTCGCCTTCGCCGTCCCGTTGATCGCCGCCGAACAAATCGCAGGGACGATGGGTCTCGCCATCGCGACGTCTATCGATCCCACCAGCGGCTCGCAATCCGGGGCACTGGGTTCCTATTTCGGGCTGCTGTTGACCTTGCTGTTTTTCGCGATCGGCGGCCACCTATTGTGGTTCGAACTGCTGATCGAAAGCTACCGCCTGCTGCCCGCCGGATCCTTCGCAGTGGGCGGGGCGAGCGGACGCGATATCGTGCAGTTCATGGGTCACGGATTTGCAACGGCCGCCGCCATCGCCTTCCCCGTGGTAATGGTCCTGCTCCTCGTCCAGACCGTCACCGGCGTCATCTCGCGTTCCGCGCCGGCGCTTAACCTGTTTGCGCTGGGCCTTCCGGCAGGCGTGCTCGCCGGCATCACCGCTCTGATAATCGTGATGCCGATCGTGGTCGAGCAATTCACCGCTCTGCTCGAAGCGGCGCTGATGCAATCCGCCGAACTGATCGAAACGGGGGTCCCCCCGGCATGAGCGAGGAAACTTCCGGCGAAAAGACATTCGAGCCGACGGAGAAGAAGAAATCCGACGCGGCCAAGAAAGGCGACGTCCTCCGTTCCAGGGAAGTCGCCACGGCAGCGGCCATTGCCACGGGCGGCCTGGTCCTGCTCGTTGCGGGGCCGTGGCTGATCGACGGCTTGAAACGTGTCGCCTTTGCGAGCCTGCGATTCGATCGCGGCGCGTTGGAGGGGTTCCAGCCGGGCGCGCTCTTCGCCTTCGCAGCCGAAGCCTTGTTGCCACCTATCATCGTCATCGGCTTCGCCGTTGTCGCCGTTACCGTGGCGGCGCAATTGCTGCTCGGAGAAGGGCGCTGGGTCCCGGAGAACATCGGTTTCAAGGGCAAGCGGATCAATCCGATATCAGGTCTCAAGCGGATATTCGGTACTCAAGGGTTGATCGAACTCGGCAAAAGCATCCTCAAGCTGGTGTTGCTGGGCGGGATCGCGGCCTACTGGGCGGTCACGAATGTTTCGCACGTACTGGGCTTGGGCCGGGCCTCGCTCGAAGCGCAGGTCGCCTTTGGCTGGAGTGCTGTGACCACACTGGTTGGATTGCTGGTGTTGGGCTTGGCCGTCATCGCACTGGTCGACTACCCGCTCCAGCGGTTCCAACGGAACAAGCGGCTCAAGATGAGCCACAAGGAAATGCGCGACGAAACCAAACAAGCTGAAGGTTCGCCGGAGGTCAAGATGGCACGCCGGCAAAGGCAACGCGATTTCGCTCGCGGCAGCGTCGGCAAGGCGATGAAAGACGCTCAGTTCGTGCTTGTGAACCCGATGCATTTTGCGGTGGCGATGACCTACGATCCGGCGCTCGCACCGGCCCCGGTCGTGCTGGCCAAGGGACGTGGTGAGACGGCCATGGCGATGCGCGAACTGGCGAGCGAGGCAGGCCTGCCGGTGCTGCAATATCCGCAGCTTGCGCGCGCCGTCTACTTCACGACTCGCGCCAACCAGGTCGTGCGCGAGGAGCTCTATGTCGCCATTGCCGCCCTGGTCGCATTCGTCATGTCGCTCAAGCGCGGCGAGCATCCGCAGATGCCGGTTGTCGAAGTGCCAAGAGAGCTCCGCTTCGACGTCGAAGGAAAGCTGGCGAATTCGCCTTAAGCATGGTCGGCTATTGCCGTCCTTTGAGACATGGAAAACGACGGCTCCAGGATAATTGCGGCTCTCGGAGCGGGCAGCGGGATCGATTTCACGCAGCTCGCCAGCGATTTGTCCGAGGCGTCGTTTGCTTTCCAGCGGACCAACCTGGAAACGCGCAACGAGACGCTCGAATCGCGTATTTCCGCCGCTTCGCTGCTACGCAGCTCGCTGACCGATCTGGCAAGCGCGCTCGGCGACCGGATCCGTACCGGCGACCTCTCGCCGCAAGCCAGTGTCGGCAACCCGGCAGTCGCCAGCGTCAGCACCCCGGCGGGCACCACTCCAAGCGGGACCTACTCGCTCGAAGTCACGCAATTGGCCAAGAGCCAGACGCTGGTTTCGCAGAGCTATTCCAGTGGAAGCGACATCGTTGGCGCGGGAAATCTCACCATCCGGTTCGGCACCATTGCCGGCACTACGTTTACCGAAGACATCGCGCAGACCGCGCTCGACATAGCCGTCGAGACAACCGACACTTTGGAAACGCTTGCGAGTAAGATCTCGAGTCAGAGCGGCGATGCGCTCGAAGCCTATGTCGCCAACGGCACGAACGGCGCGCAGTTGGTGATCAAGGGCCAGGACGGTGCGGCGAACGGTTTCGTGCTTGAAACGGCTGGTGGATCGGGAACCCCGGGCGACCTGTCCTACCTGGCCTGGAGCCCCGCGACCGATGCCGGTGAATTGCGCCAGACGTCGCAGGATGCATTGTATTCGCTCGATACCGTGCCGTTCTCGAGCGCGAGCAACATCGTAACCGGCCTGCCCGAATCGATGTCGCTGGAGCTTGCGGGGACCAATCCAGGCGCGCCGACCACAATCTCCTTTTCAAACAACAGCACTGCGATCTCCGACGTCATGACCGATTTCGTTGCCGCGCTGAACGATATCGCGCGGCTGCTCGACGAGATGGCGGCCGCGCAGGGCGGGACGCTTGGCAACGATCCGGGCGCGCGCGAGCTGAAGCGCGACCTGGCACGCCTGACGAGCGAAGTGGTGATGCCCAACGCCGAGGAAGGCGAACCGAGCACGCTCGCCGATCTCGGCCTGTCGCTCAATCGCGACGGCAGCTTTGGCCTGGACTCGGCCCGGCTCAACGAAACTCTGGCAGCGAACCCGGAAGCGACGTCAGAAATGTTTACCACCGGGGTATTCGGCCTGTTTGCAACGATCGATGGGCTGGCGCGCGATACTGCGAGCACTCTCGATCCCGGTTCACTGGCGGGTTCGATCGAGCGCTATCAAGGCCAGATCGAGCGCAACGATGCGCGGCTGGAGCGGATCGCCACCCAGCAGGACAATTTGCGCGAGCGGCTGACCCGCAACCTCATCCGCGCCGAACAGAGTATTGCTTCATCGCAATCGACGATCAGCTTCCTCGAACAGCAGGTCGAGCTGTTCAACAGCCAGCGATAGCCCGCGATGCAGGTGCTCGCTCAAAACCCCACAGCGGCGTATCGCCGTGTCGATCTCGATGCGCGTATCGAAGCGGCCGCTAGCGGCGACCTGACACGGATCTGCCTGGAGGAAGTGATCGCCGCCCTGGGGCAAGCGCTGGTTGCGCTCGAACGCGCTCCTGACCGTCCGCCGCGAGCTCCGCTCGCTAGGGCGCACGGGATCGCACTTTGGCTGGCGCAATCGGTCGCAGACGACAATCCGCTGCGCGACCAGCTCAGGCAATTCTACGGGGGGCTTGCCGCGCAAATCCGCGGCAATTTGGCAAAGCCGCGGATGGAGGAGATTGCAAAGGCGCGAGACGATTTCGCCGATGTGCTCGAAGCGGCCCTGAAGGCAGCGGCTTAGGATCCCATTGCTTGGCGGATGATCTGCGCCGCATCGGCCGGGTCTTCGAACGGGTGGAAATGGGTTCGATCCGGCCGGTGCAAATCGGTACCCTGCGGTAGGATCGAGGCGAGGTCGGGCCACGTCGGCGAACCCTTGAAGTCGTGAAAGTCGAGCTGCTTGGCCCGCACTACGAGAACCGGGATATCGACGGCTTTCGCGGATTCCAGAATGGCCGCATTGCTGCGGCTCGATGCGTAAACGCTGGCTTCGACTTCGGGCAGGCAAGCGAGTTCGTACCCCTCGCCGTTCCCCTTCTGCCGCAATCCGTGGCGGCAGTAGTCTGCAAACACGCGCGGATCGAAAAGGTCGTATGGGTCACGATCCCTGAACCGTTCCATCATCGCTTCGGGCGAAGCGAAATCGCGCTTGCGGCGACTGGCGGGGTGCGGGTTGTCGGACGTGAAAAGCGGCTGGCTGGGCGCGTAGAATTCGGGAGCGAGGATCACAGGGTCGAACAGCACCAATCGGCTGAACGCTCCCGGATGGTCATGCGCGGCCTGAAGCATTGTATGCGCACCCATCGAATGACCAATCCCGATCGCCCCTTCGACATCCAGTTGTTCGACAAACTCGCAAATGTCCCGAGCCATCTGGGCCCAATGCTCGACCGGCCCCCCGGTCGAACGTCCGTGTCCGCGCATGTCGATCGAAAACACGCGCCTTTCGGGAAAATGCTCGATGACGGCATCGAAGAGCCGGGCATGGAAACCGGTCGCGTGCGCGAAGATCAGCGGTGGTTCCGGATTGCCGGTTGCGCCTGGCCATTCGAAGTAAGCAAGTTCGATGCCGTTTGTCCGAATGCTTCGGGCGTTGGGTTCACTCAGCGTAAGCAGGGGCCGCGTCCTTGTCCTTAACCTTGTTCGGATCTTCGTCGGGAAGGGCGGCCTTCAGCATGAAGAAGCCTGCAAACGCCGCCACCAGCGATCCCGACAGCACGCCCAGCTTCACTGCGTCGATCTGCGCCTGATCGGTGAAGGCGAGGTTGCCGATAAACAGGCTCATGGTGAAGCCGATCGCGGCCAGCAGCGAGAGGCCGTGGATTTTGCGCCAGCCGACATTGTCGGGAAGCTTTGCGATGCCCGCTTTGACCGCGATAAAGGCGAAACCTACGATTCCGATCTGTTTGCCGATCAACAGGCCCAGGGCAATGCCCAGAGGCAGAGGGGCAAGGAGGTCGGACGGCGACAGGCCGATCAACGTGACACCAGCATTGGCAAAGCCGAAAATCGGTATGATCACGAACGCTACCCATTTGTGCAACGCATGCTCCATATGCTCGAGCAGGTGGGTACCGTCGCGCGCTACCATCGGCACCATCATCGCCGCAGTCACTCCGGCAAGCGTTGCATGGACGCCGGACTTGAGCACGAACACCCACATTACGATGGTGAGGAGCACATAGGGGATGGCCGATCCTATTCGCACCCGGTTCACCACGAAGAGCAGCCCGAACACGATCGCGCCCCCAATCAGCATGTCCATCTTGATCTCACCAGAATAGAACAATGCGATGACCGTGATCGCTCCGATATCGTCGATCACCGCAATAGCGAGCAAAAGCGCCTTGAGCGCAACGGGGACGCGGGGGCCGAGCAAGGACAGTATGCCCAGAGCGAAGGCAATGTCGGTCGCCGCCGGAATGGCCCAGCCGTTGATGCACTCGGGCGAGTTCCAGTTGAAAGCGACGAAGATCGCTGCCGGGATCGCCATACCGCCGATCGCCGCTGCGAGCGGCAGCGAAGCCTTGTCCCAGCTGGACAATTGTCCGTCGATAATCTCTCGCTTCACTTCCAACCCGATTAGGAAGAAGAATATCGCCATGAGGCCGTCATTGATCCAAAGCAGCAGGGCTTTGTCGATCTCAAACGCGCCGAACGAGACGTTGAGCTTGGTGTTGAGCGTCCCGAAATAGCCATCCGCCAGCGGGCTGTTGGCAACGATTAACGCCAGCAGCGCAGAAGCGATCAGCACAATACCACCCGCACTTTCCTGTTTCAGGAAGTCTTTTAGAGCCTTTTCAACCCGATCGATCATGTTTCCGTCCTGCGCAATGGGAAAAGCCGCAGAAGAGCGGCGCTTCATTACCTAACGGGCAAAGCAAGCAAGAGTGCCCGAAAATCGGACAGGTTTCCGGGCATTCTCGCACTCGCTCTGGCCATGCGGGCACCGATCCCTATATCGCTCGTTCGATTGACATTGGGCGCGGCATGCATGCATTCGCCCGTATCATCCGTTTTTTCACCGGAGACGCAATTGCGCGACACAGTCTCGACAGCACCGGTCGATCCGGCCGCGTTCCGGCAGGTGATGGGCCTGTTTTCGACCGGAGTGTGTATCGTGTCGCGCGCGCGGACCGACGGTTCACCGAGCGGAATTACCGCCAACTCCTTCGTTTCGGTGTCGCTCGATCCGATGTTGGTGTGCTGGAGCATTCAGAACGGATCGAGCCAGTTCGATGCCTTTTCCAACGCAAAAAACTTCGCGATCAGCATACTCAATGAAGACCAGCAGCATCTGGCGCAGCGCTACGCGTCGCGTGGAGATACGCTGATGCAACCCAATGACTTCGCCTGGACAGATGCCGGCTTGCCAATCATCGCCGATGCGATCGGCCATATCGAATGTCGGCGTTGGTCAAGCTATCCAGCGGGCGACCACACGATGATTTTCGGTGAGGTTTCCGCGCTGCAATCGCGCGGCGACTTGCGCCCACTCGGATTCTACGCGGGGCGATTTTGCCGGATTGAGGACTGAGCGGAAGCCGGAATGCGGCGCGATGCACGCAAGAGCTCAAGCTTCCGCCGCATGAAAACGCCGATCCTCAAAAACAGGTAAAGACCGCGCAGGGCGTGTGGCAGCTTGAAGCGCTCGAGTATCTCGCGATCATAGAAAAACTCGGCCGACATCGCCCGCCGATAGGCCGGATCGTCGCGGAGGTGGACGAGGTGCCTTCTTTGCAAGCTGTTAGCGAAGCTGCTGTGATGCCGTTCCGGTCCGCGCAACCGTTTCCAAGCAGCATCGATCAAACGTGAGAGCTCCGGGTCGCTTTTGCACAATTCCTCGAGCGAGGACGGCAAGGGCTGGTTCCACAGCCGTTGGCACAATGCGAGGCCCAATGCCGTGCAGCGTTCGGTGCCATTCCGCTGCGAATGGGCCTGCAGTCTCTCGATTTCTTGAACGTCCTTGTCGGCCAGCAAGGCACGAATATCCGCGAGCCACTTCAGGCGGTCCCAAAGCGATGTCGCCGCATGGGTGCAGAGATAGACAAACAGGTCCTGCGTCGAAAAAGTCGCGAGCGACCTTCCCGCCAGGGTTTCGGCATGAGTTGCCTGTTCCAACCCAAGGTCGGGAAGCAATGCTGCCGGCGATTTGAGCCGGTGGTGAAGTTCGAGCGCAAAGCGCTTTTGACGGTTCACCAGCGTTAAATCCTTGGCCATGCGCCGCCAGCGGTCGATCCGCCAATCGTCCCATGGAGGCTCGTTGCCCAGGAGCGAATAGCCGAATTCCTCCAATGCGTAGCGGGCATCGCGGAAATCGTTCCAACCAACCAATAGGTCGAGGTCGACACTCTGTCGCACGGTCGGGTCGCCATATAGGGTTTGGCTGAGAAGCGGTCCCTTGAGGACAACCGCACGGATCCCCGCTTGCTTAAGGGCATCGGTCATGCGCACCGCTTCGCCGGAAAGCGCAAGTCCGCGCATTCGCGCCATATCCGCCCTGCGGGAAAGGTTCTCGGGCAACTCGATCCCTGCGTCTCGCAGGCTATCGAAAGCGTGAACCGTTAGCTGGTGTCGATCGACTTCGCCCAGGAAGGAATCCCAGTCGCCGCCAAGGCTCGCAAAGGCGTCGTGGATCCTGGCTCTCTGCCTGTCTGTTCGTGGCCAGTCGGCGCACACGACCAACAGATCGAACGCTTTGTCCCGGCGGATCGAGGAGGCTTCTTCGCCCATACTCCCACGCCTAGCGCGCGCGCCGGGCTCAGTCTAACTCATCTGCTCACATCCCCAGAAGCAGTCCTCATTCGGCACCGCTTTCGCCAGGATGGTCGGCAAGATTGGAGCAGGCCCAAGCACCGGGTTCCGAGGTGCGATTACGCGGTTTGCACCGTGGCCGTTGGCTCGAGGATTCTGGAAAGCGCCGAGGAGTAGGTCCGCAAGACGGAGCGGGCTTCCGCGTCGGGCTGTCGTTCCAGGCTTTGCTGCAACACTTCGGCCATGGCCATTCGACCGATCGTGATGTCGTCCAACTCGGCGAGGGAATTGTGTGCGAACAATCCCGGCATCCGTTCCATGACCAGTTCCGGCTTGCGCTTCAGCCTGAGGCCGAACGCGGCGGCCCATGCACTTGAGGTGGCGTACGCATCGAGATTGGTCTTGTCGACGAAATCGAAGCTGACCGAAACCGAGGTCTCGAGCGTCTCCACGTGATGCGCCCAATTCGTACCGACGAACAGCACCTGACCCGCCTCGATATCGCCGTGCCACCGGGTCGCGAGCGAAGCGGTCGGAAATTCGGGGTCTGCGGTCTCCTTGGGATCGAAGAAGTCGCCCCTCGCCGTCCGCACGTGCTGCAAATCGGCTGGCGAGAACAGCGTGGCGCGTTTCTTGCCCCGCAGTTGGGCGATCAACGCGATCGTCCCGTTGTTGTCGGTATGCAAAGGGGTCAAAGCGCCGGGAAGGCTGACGAGCAGCCAGAAGTGATTGAACAGGGTGTAATAGTAGGGGAGAGCGTGGTTCCACTCTTTCAACGGCTCCGGCAGGAGGGGATCCACCTCCCGGAATAGTGGATCGTCCGCTTTGTGGATCATCCGCAATGTGCCGCAGTAGAGCGGGAGGCCAAGCCTGGAGAACTCCGCAAAGTCGCCTTCGAGCCAGCAACCTTCATAAATCTGTTCGGCGCGCTCGGGATCCTCGATATAGTCGAGATACTGATCGAAGCGCGTCTTCACACTGACGAGGCTGGATTTTCGATGGGTTATGAAATTCGGTGCCTTGGCGAAGGCTTCTAGCTTTCCGAATGCCTGCCGCAGGCAATCGAAGTCGCGCCATTTATCGTAGGCCGGCCAATCGCGGATGTAGCCGTCGACGATCCAGGGATTCTCGTGGAGCAGGTTGGGGTTTCTTGATGCAAGTCGCTTGAATTCCCTGTGCGAGACTTTCGGAATTTCCATCGCATTCATGTCAGGGCACCTGCTACCTCAGGGGTTGGCCGAGCCAGCGCTGGATGATCGGAGGTTCCCGTTTGCCCCCCTCGCCGGTCAATGATCGATTCGAGGATCGAAACGGCTGCGGCGGATGTCATGCCGTCGCAATCGAGCATCGGGTTAACCTCCATGAGGTCCATTCCGATCACCTTCCGTTCGTCGACGATTGCACAAGCCAGGTCGCTGAGCGTTTCAACGCTCAATCCGCCGGGCACCGGATGGCCCGTGCCCGGAGCGAGTCGTGGATCAATCGCGTCGATGTCGATCGACATGTAGACCGGCTCGTGCCCGGGCAGCGCGCCGAGAACTGCGGAAAGAGATGCCTCCGCTTCCCCAGCGCGTATCACGCGCAGTCGGTCAAATCGGTCGATCTCGTCGAAATATGTGATGCCCCGGTGTCCCACTTGGACGATCTGCCCGACATGCGGCAGTTCGGCGATGCGACGCAGAACCTGCTTGTGATTGTGCCAGTCCGCGGGCGTCCAGCTGCAGAAATCTGTATGTGCATCGAACCACACAATGTTGATCGGATCGAACATCCCGGCGCCTGCAATGGCGGCATAGGAAACGGCATGGTCTCCGCCGAGTATGACGGGACACGCTCCCCGCGACAGGATTTCGGCCGTCTTAGCCTCGACGTCGCTGATTACATCTTTCCAGTCCTGTTCGTATGGCCGACCGCAATCGCCGTGATCGACGCCCGCGAGGGAAATGTGGGATGATTGACTTGCCGCGCGAATGGCAGCCGGTCCTTGACGGGTCCCGGATAGATAGCTGTGGCCGAGGTCGCTTGGCACGCCGAACACCTCGATGCCGGCGGCAGTGTCGCAGTCCCGGACCTTCGGCCAGCCGAACAAGCCTGCTTTCGTCATGCCGCTTTCTCCAATTCGCCATTCCTTGTTGCTGCATCCATGGCTTGCATGAGCAGGTGCAGCGCTGTCATCCCGGCCGTGGCCCAGCCTTGTCTGGCCGGGTTGAGTCCCAAGAGCCCGATCCCGCAGATCGGATGCGTCGCGCTCAACCGTTCTATGAAGGAACAGGTTCCAGGGTAGTCCCAGCCGCCTTGAATGGCGGCCATGTCGAGGTTGAGATAGACCGGAAGGCCTTTCTTCGGCGCCGCGATGCGGCCGTTTGAGAATATCGTCGCAGCTGCGGCATCGCCGGAGACTTCCTCGACAAATTCGACTCCGGGCAGATCGCCGAATGCCTCGGTCAGAGAAGCGATCGAAACGAAATCCGTCCTGCGTTGAGCCAGCCTCGCAGCCTTCTGGCAGACTTGTACGACGCCGATCGACCGGTTCGCTGCCAGCGACCGGGCTACGGGCAGGCCGACCGTTGCATCGCCCCCAAGCACGACGGGCAGAGCCCCGCGCTCGATCGCATCTTCAATCAACGCGGAAACGCGCCTGAATGTCGTCGCTTGCGGTTCCCCGTGGTCAATTCTGGCATCGCCGCCATCGCTGATCGAAATCCCGGAGAGTATGTCGCGCGCACCGTCTGCGTCATACCAGCCGAGCGGCCGACCGGTGAGGCGGTGGGTGCGATACAGCAGTTGCAGCGAGAGTTCGCGCAATGCCGTTGCTCCGCCGCGCGCGCCCGCTGCACCAGGATCGCCGTAGTCATAGGGCACGCCGAAGATCGCAATGTCGCTCAAAGAACCGTCGTCCTTGCGCGCCGGGCAATCAAACAGCCTTATCGACGGGTCGGTGGACAGTCGCGGCGTCGCCGGATTTGCGGCCGTGCCAGGTGCGACAAGAAAACCGCGCTCGGCCAAGGTCGCCAAGGCACTCGCGATCCTTTGGTCCCCACCGGAAACTGACGCCAGATTGTCCGGCGTTTCGAGTTTAAGCACAACTTCGAAGAGCTTGCGCGGAATACGGATGCGAGCTCCGGTATCGCTGAGGTAGATAGTCGCCGAAGTGTCGTCCGTCTGTTCGACATGAAGGGTGTCTGGGATCACCAAGGCCGGCTCAGCCCCTCGATTGCCCCGTTCGATATCGTGCGCCGGAGCGTCCATGAAATTCGGGACGCTCATCCCTCATGTTCCAGGATGTCCAGCATTTCCTGCTTGATCGGGTCGGTGCCCGATTCAAGCGCTGCCCGAAGGACGCAAATCATCATTCTCGCCCCGATTGCGGAGTTGGTGCCTTCGTCCAGCAAGGCAATCAGTTCAGGATCGCGCACGCGTTCGCGTATCAGTGCATCGTTCTTACGGGCAAAGTTACCAAGCTCCTCGCGCCAGTCCTGCGAACGGGTGAATCCGGCGAGATTGGTAGAATTGACGATATCGAAACTGACCGTAACTGAATCCGAAAGCGTGCGTACATGATGGGCCCATTCGGGGCCCCAGATAAGCAGTTCGCCCTCCTCGAGAATTGCCTCCCACCTGCGCGCCTGCCGCCAGTCGGGGAAATCGGATTCATCCGGATCCAGCGGATCCATGTAGCCGACGCCTTGCTTGTAGTAACACCGCTTGTCGTCGGGACTGAAAAGCAATGCGTGTTTCCGGCCCCTGATCTGCGCCAGATATGCGATCACACTGTTGTTGTCCTGATGCAGCGGGGTAAGGGCCCCCTTGATACTGACGTAGAGCCAGAAGTGATTGCCGGTCTGGTAGTAGTAGGGGATCGCGTCGTTGAGGCATTGCAACGATGCCGGAACGACGGGATCGACCATCTCGAACACGGGCTCTCGCGAATGCCTGACGATCCGGATATTGCCACTGTAAAGCGGCAGGCCGAGGCGTTGGAACGTTTCCAGGTCTCCCTTGCACCATTTGCCGTCGAACAAGTCGCCAACCCGTTCAGGTTGGCGGACGTAGTCGATATAGGTTCCGAAATCGGTTCGAACCTGACACATCTGCATCGCCGTGTTCGTGGTGAACTGCGGCGCTCCCGCGGTAACCGGCAAGCTACCGAAATCATCCTTCAAACGAGCCAGATCCTTCCAGAGTTCGCTCGCCTTCCAGTGGTCGGTAAAGCCGCTAACCACACAAGGGTGCTTCAGCAGCACTTCGGGATCGCGATTCAGCAGCGCGCTGAACTCCGCATATTCGAATGTCGGGATTTCCTGCGAAGCCACAGCCGCTGGCGGCCCCGCTTCCTTTGGTTCGGCTTCAAGCACGTTCATGGGGCGGTCTCCTTGGGCGATTGCTGGATTTCCGGCGCACCGTTCGCGGGGAAGCGCTGGCGCTCGATCTGGAAGCTCCAATTGGCCGCCAGCGTCTCGATCAGGCGCGCAGCGATGCGGGCGGTGTCGTCCTTTCGATCCATCGCGGGATTGACTTCGACCACGTCGACTCCTGCGATCGTCCGGTTGCGCGCGAGAAGCCCGAGCAATGCGATGACGGTATCGGGGACCAACCCGCCCGGCACGGGGGCACTGGTCCCGGGTGCATGAAACGGATCGATGACATCGATATCGATCGAAATGTAGCAAGGCATGGCTGGGGGAACCATTTCGAGCAGCTCCGACGGGCTGCGGCACTGCATTTCGGCGCTGGTTACGACCGACGATTTGGGACCAAGCCGACGCTCATCGCCAACCGTCACACCGCGATAGCCGAACTGCAGAATGCGGGTGACGCCAGGCAAGGTTTCGATCCGGCGCAGGACCTGTTTGTGATTGTGGAACTCTTGGCCGTCCCAAGGACTGAAATCGGTGTGCGCGTCCAGCCAGAGCAGGCAGATATCTCGCGTTTCCTGGAGCAAGGAAATCGGCGCGAATGTCAGCGAATGGTCGCCTCCGATCAGCAGCGGTATCCCTTTGAGTTCCATGATGCGACGCACAGTTTCGGCCGTCACTTCAAGATGTTGTGCAGAACCCGTCCTGCCGCGGAAATCGACGTCGCCGAAATCGCTCGCGAACTCGGCTGGGACGTCATGCTTGCGGCTTGCCTTGCGAACTGCTGCCGGCGCCAATGCAGCTCCGCGCGAAATGGCGTTGCCGGTGTCGGATGGTGCCCCGAATGCACAAAGCGATCCCGGCTGGGGCGAGACTGCAAGCGCATCGGGCCATCCAAACAGCGTGGCGCGGCCCCCATCTGCAGGATAGGCGCCAGGTTCAGGAGCTGCCACAAGCCGCCTCCATCGCTGTGAGTGCGAGCTCGCAGCCAAGCGCGGCGCCGAGGCGGCCTGCATCGCCACGCATATCGAGCCCAACCAAGTCGATCGCGATAATCGGATTTGTACGGCCCAAGGCGACGACCCGTTCTTTCAAGTCCGATAGCGTAGCCAGCGTCTCGGCCGCCTTTGACCTCGGATCGGAATATGCTGCGCTGGCGATCGCCAAATCGATAGAGAGATAGATGGCTTTGCCGATATCCGGCACGGCCAGCGACCCGTCCGCGCGTAATCGGGCAATTGTCGGTGCACCGTTTCCTGTCACAGTCTTGAGCGCAGTCTCCGTTGCGCCCCGATCTCCGCCAAGGATGATCGGTGTGGAACCGCCTTGCCGACACTCTTCCAGGACCTTGTCCACGCGAACGAACAGACTGGCTTGGGATTCGCCGTGTTCAATCGCGATGTCGCCCGCATCCGAAAGGGAGGCGCCCTTCAGGATCCATCGACCGGTGTCGGCATCGAACCAGCCGCACGGAAGGTTATTCTCGATCGCTCGACGGAAGGGATAGTCGAGCGACTTGCGACGCAGAGCTTCAGGAGCAAGTCGGCTGTCGCAGTCGGATTCTGAATCGCAGGGCAAGCCGATTATCGTGAAATCGGTGGGGCTGCGTGGGTCGAATGCCGGGGAATTGCAGAATCGATAGGCAACATTGCTGCGCAGGCGCAGTTCGCGCCTTGGGCCTTCGACATCCGGATCGAGCAGTACGTGCTTCGCCATGAGCATCTCGAGCTGCGGTTTGAGCCTTTGGCGGACTTCTCCCGGAACGAGATCTGCGACCCTGCTCGGTTCGCGAAACAAGCGGACGAACTCGTATAGGGGCCGCGAAAGCCGCACTCGCGTGGACAGCTCCAGGTTGGCGAGCACCAGATAACCGGGGCCTTCGCTTTCGATCACAACGTCGTCCGACAAGACAAGCAACCGATCGTCGTCGCGAGGTTCTGTCCGAGCGTCAGCATCGAACGATGGATCGGGAGGTGTCGAAGAAGAGCCGGGATCGAGCATCGTTCAGTTGGCCGAAGGTTGCAATGCGGCGCGTCGCAACGCTCCCACCTTTGCAAACATTCTGCCGACCCGCTGCACCAGGCTTATCAGCATGTAGGTCGCGCCAATCAGCATCATTGCCCGCCAGAAAATCTCAAGCGCGCCGCCCACGATCTCGAGCCAATCCATGCCGGCGGCCAGATCCTGCGCAAACGTGGTCACACGCGCCGGGAATCCGGAAGCCACGTTAAGCACGACGATGTCGAACAGGACGAACAGGAGATAGACGAGGAAAACGACCCCAAGCACCGAGTAGACCGCGAGAACGCGCTTGGCGGTCTTGGTCAAGTTTGTGGTCGGCGGTTGGTCGCCATCGCCGAAAATCTTGTGTGCGATGTCCTGGAACCAGTTGGTCTGCTGTTTGCGCAGATTCACGATCCCGAAAATGTCGCTGACCAGCCAGTATCCGTCCATCCTAAGGAACGGGTTCAATGTGGTCAGGATCGAAAAGTCGATAAAGACGAATGCGAACAGGAACACCGGGTTGCCGGTATGCATATATGCCAGAAGCAGGGCGACCAGCGCCAGGGACTCGAAATACACGCCGCCGATATCGACCACGGCCCTTTGCCGTCGCGGAAGTTTCCAAGCTTCGGAAACGTTGGTCCACAGAACCGTGTAGACGATGTAGACGCCCCACCCGATCGACATGCGTCGGCAGCCATAATGCGCCGCTGCGCTGGCATGACCGAATTCATGGCACATCGTCGCGAGCGTTGAAAAAAGCAGGATCAGCAGGATGCTGCCAGTGTCCAGGGCGTCGAAATCGACCGTATCGAGCTGGATCAGGAAGCCGTAGACGTAAACGTGCGAAATGATGAACAGCAGGCCGCCAATCACCATCAACGGCTTCATGAACATGAAGCTCAACATCCTCGCTATCGGATCGACGACTTTCGAGGGCAGGATCGGAAGCTTAATATAGAGGAAGCCGCGTTTCGGCTGGACGCTCGTGCCCGCTTGGGCCGCGTCCTGATCCGGACGAACGATCAGGCCCTTCGGCATCAGCGACTTCTGGATGAGGCGTCGCAGCCATTCCTTCTCGAACAACCCCGGATTGGCATTCTGGAAGTGTTCGATCGCTTCGTCTTCGGAGCGGTTGCCGTCGAATGCGCGGACCAGCTCGACATACTTTTCCGGCACCGCGAAGCGCACGTCGTCTGCGGTGCTCGGAACCACGCACAAGATCATCGGTTGGCCCGCATCGGAATCAAACGCCGAGGTTTGGAGATGCGGATTCGCTTGTGGGTTCTTCAACTCGTCCATCAAGTGCCTTCAGTGCAGAAAGGGTTGGCCCAACGAACAAGTGGGGCCGGCAAGAATCCGGCCCCACTTCTTCTTATGCTGCTGCCAGAGCGTCCGAATCGCAGCGACCGTTGCAACGGCCAGCCAATTCGAGACGATCCTCGAGTTCGATGATTTCGAACTCGTCGATCAGCAGGTCTTGGCCAAGAGCGTTGTTGCTCAGTGTCTTCTCGCTCATATTCTTCCCTTTCCTTGGAAGTACCGACTGCGATCGGGGTCGAAGTCGGCGTTGCGGTGCACTCTACTCTCAAGATCATTTGCCCGGCGCACCATCGAGCAAACAATTCGTCAAACCGATGCGACGACCTCTCGTCGGTGTTCTGAATCGGTGGGATCGGAGGCGATTTCGACCACAGCCTGTCTCGACGCGAGGGCGCAGAGCAGTCGCCAGGCCTGGTCTCGCTCCGCTTCCGGCTGGCTGTTCAACCAGACGCGATCCACGCCGACACCCGGGTCCGCCAGCCGCATGACGACGTTCGCCATCGCCGCCGGCAGGCTGAAACAACCGCCGCTGCGCGCGTCGGACCACACGAGGTCATCGTCTGAGTGCAGGGGAACTATGCGCCGGGTGTTGATCGCCAGCCTTCCGCCAGCCTTCAGTATCCGTTCCAACGCGGGTTCGATTTCGCTCAATTCAATCTGGGGCGCATGGCCGGGAACCCGCCATTGGTGAAACAGGTCGCCGCCGCACCATTCGTCGGCATGCTGTTCGAGTATCTCCCCGAAGAAGGAATAGGCGGTTTGAGCCGATGCGGCGACGAAGGCGTCCTTTCTTTCGCCCTTGAGGCGCGATCCCGGATCGATCACCGGACCAACACTGCAGACCCTTTGTGCGCCGCTTTCGTGCGCGGCAGCGACGATGATGGGTGTGCCGAACCTTGCTGCGAGGGTGAACAGCCCGACTTTGACTTGGGCCGTCACTCCGTGAATCTGCACCTTTACGCGCTGCTGATCGCCACTCGTCCCGTCGATTCCCGTGTTGCCATCGATTGCCGAAAGGATGCAGCCGCCTTTGGCGAGCGTACGCGCGAGTGCGATCGAGCCGGCCGCGACTTCGACGTTCTCGAACCGGAGGTTGTTCCAGAGGCTTGCATCCGGGTTCGCCTGGCGCGCCGTCGTGTAGTCGGCGAAGGCATCTCCGGCCAACGGAAGAAGGACTCCTATGCCGGCATGGGCAATGTCTGATGGGAGATAGCGCATATGGCCCAGGTGAAAGGTCATGACGATCGCGCCGCGACCCCGGTCAAGCGCCTGTTCAATCAGATCAATCGGCATGTTTTCCAGCCGCAGCGCGTCTGGCTTGCTGGTCAGAGAAGGAAGGTAATGGTGGTGATATTCCCACCCTCCCAACATCTTGCTGATCGTCGCCGCTCTTGCGGTGGCGCGGATGCGGGCCGGCTCCCATCTCTCTCCGAAAAGAGACATCAGGTTCATGGTGTAGGCCTTCAGCCCGAACTGCTTCAGCTCTTCATCCGTGGCGGAGTTGACCTGTGCGGATATCGCTACAGGTTCTCCATCCTGTTCCAGGAGCTTCTCCAGACTGCGCCGAGGCGGGTCGGAGACGAGCTTCGTGCTGGCGGCTGCCAAGCCGGTACGCGCGACCATTTGTTCTTACTCCGACGCTTTGGAAATCCAGCCAACGGGTTCGTCCTTGCGCCCCAGCGGCTCCGTCCCGTCGGCGCTCGCTTGCTTGGCCTGGAAGTAGTCGGCCATCTCTTCCTTGGCCGTCCGCCTGATACTCGGGCAGGGCGCCTTGTCGTGATCCATGCGGATCTGCGGGCAATGCACGCCCTGGCAAGCGGGGAGCATGTGGCAGCTTTGGCAACCGGTATCGCTTTCGAAAGCCGGTTCGGTCCATTTCGACATCTTGTCGAGATTGAGGTCGAGAGTGCCGTCGGGAAGCAGCTTGCCGACCATGTTTCGATCCTTCTTGTCGAGATCGATCGTGCACTTCATCAGATCGCCATGCGCTCCGACTATGAAGTTGTAGGGCCGGACCGCGTAGCAAACCTGCGAGCCCACCCCCGCTCCCGGCTGCCAGCCGCTTGTTACCTTTAAGCCAAGCGCTCGTGCCGCGGCTTTGAAGCGCATTCGAACCGAATGTGCTTCGTTCTTCCCGCAGACGTCTAGGTTCGCGTCGTTGTCTCCACCCCAGCGACCGACGGCGTGGAAGGAAATCGTGAACCGATCATCGTCCTTGAATTCGGATTCGAGCAGTTTCAGGAATTCGTCGAACCCTTCGACATTGGTCTGGTCGAAGTTGACACGGATGACAGTTGAGAAGTCCTCTTCTCGCCTGCTCATGCTCGCGAGATTCTGAAAGATTACGTCGAAAGTTCCTTCGCCGTCGCGCCGTGGCCGATGCTGGTTGTGATGCTCGGGAAGGCCATCGAGAGTGATCTGGTAGTCCGTGATCTTCCAGGACAGCAGCTTCTCAAATACCTCGTCCGTCAGCAAATACGCGTTCGTGGTCATGTGGCTGAAGTAATCGACGCCTTCGCGCTCGCAGATCTCAGCGAGGAAAGGGGCGAGATCTTCGATTGCCTTCAAGCCGTAGAGTGGTTCACCGCCGAACCAGCCAACCGTGAGTTCATTGATATTCTTGATCCGGCTTTCGACAAGCTTCTTAACAGAATCCCGTACTTCGGGTTTCATCGTCCCGCGGCGAAAGTCTTCATAACAGTAAGTACATCTGAAATTGCAGTCTTCGGAAGGCAGGAGTATTAATTCGAGGATATCTGTTCGGTAGTTTTCTTTGCCGAATTCATATCGGACACGGCGAACTTCGTCGGCATCGCTTGGGATCAGGAAGCCGCGATCTTCCAGGTATTGTCCGAATTTTCCGGCTACCTGCCCTGCCACGCCTTCCTGCGCCAGCAGGTCGAGAACTCGCGGCCGCTGCTCCGGCCTGAACGCGTTCATGTTGCCCGTGTAGGTGTTCCACAACAGCAACCAGCCATCCTGCGTGGTCGTTTGCACATTGAACCGCGACGGCCTGAGGTCGCGGTATTCTGGGGCTGCGTTGCCGGGATCGGTTGGATCCAGTGCGAGGCTATTTACTACCGAATCATGAGGAGAAACGGTGATGAAATCTGGAGTGCGACTCATTAATTCATCCCAAATACGAAACTTTACTGTCAAAGATAAGAAGAGATGACAGTTTCTGTTATCGAGTAATGCTTTGACGGATATTTTTGTTCCTGATGATTCTCATCCTATGTTTGAGGATGAAAATGAGTCAAGCAAGAGAATCATGAAATCTTGCACGTTGTAATGATTTACTTTTCAAGACTCTACTTGGGTCAAAGCGGTATTTGGATGGGATGTAATTTTGAATGAAATACGCTGAATCGTGCTGCAATTACGATAATAAATGCTACCTTGATTGCTACATTTGCAATAAATGCAATCAAAAGGCGGATCTGAATCTCCCTATCTCGGTCTTTATTCAGTATTTCTACGGAACGCAGTTGGCCGGTGTTCGGCAGGACCGACATGCGCAAAGACAGCCCTGCGCGCCCAATTCGGCTGCGGATCGGGCCGTCAGTTTGACGGGAACGCCGGAGTCGACAGCCGTCTGGGCACGGTTAGGAGGAATTCGGCTGGGCTGTATCCGGCCAGTGCCAAGGTTCCTCCATGGGACCGTGCAATCTGGCGCGCCAGGGCCAAGCCAATTCCGGAACCGGTTCGCTTGGTGGTGAAGAAGGGCCTGAAGATATGCGGGGCCGCTTCAGCCGAAATGCCATTCCCGGAATCGCTGATGACAATCGCGAGCGATTCGTCACCGAGATCGAAGCGCATTTCAATCCGTGCTTCGGTCTGGGAAGCGACCGCCTCCGCGGCATTCTGCAATATGGCCCAGATGGCCTGGTAGAGCTGATCGGGATCGATCGGAAAGACGATGTCATCATCCGAGGTGATTTCGAGGGCAACCGAAGGCCAGGTGTGCTCGAACGCCGTTCGCAGATCGTCGGCAAGACTATCGATCGGAACCTCGCGCAGATCCGGATCGGGCAGCTTGGCAAGCGCATGATAGCTCGCTGCAAAGCGATGGAGCGCTTCTGCACGGCGAGACAGGGGCCCGAGGATCTCGAGCAGCAGCGTGTTGTCCGATTGCTGTTGCTCGGCAGCCGAACGTGCGGTTTCGGCGAGCGATACGATCGGTGACAAGCCGTTCATCAGTTCGTGGCCGAGGATTTCGATAAGCTCTGCGCTCGCAGCATCTTCAGCGGCGAGACGATCCTTTTCCACATCGATCAGAACGGCCAGTCCAAGGTCGGATCCGCCTGAGCCCGCCGACACGCGGTCGATACGCCAGGCGCGATTGGCAAATGTAAGCTGGGTGGTTTGCGGATCGAGCAGTGCCGGTGGGAATGGAAGGATGCGATCGTCGGTCTCGAACAGGCTGCGCGATGCGCGGTTGATTGCTCTTGGCGCGCCGCCATGGATCGCCACCAGTGGAACCGGAACCGCGTCCAGCAACAACCGCTCGACTATGGTGCGATCGCCCGACGCATCGATCTCCCGGTCCGCTTCCTCTCTGTGAGAGAGTTTTGATCTTCCAATGGCTTTGTGCCCTGCGACGGCACACGACCAGACGATGCAAAGCAATCCGCCGACCCCCAATCCCCAGAGGCCCTCGATCCAAGCATAGTACAGTATCGCACCGCAAAAGGAGGCTGCGAGCGTGATGCCTACGGCTTGAACAGCCCGAGGCAATCGTTCCTTCATAATCCGTGCCGCTCCATCCGGCGATACAAAGCTCCACGGCTTAATCCCAATGCGCGTGCTGCATGGCTGACATTGTGGTTGTATTCGGAAAGTGCCCGTTCGATCAGCGCCTTCTCCACTCTGTCGAGATTGAAGACCGGTGCGTGTTCCGGTTCCGCTTGAGCGACGGGTTCGAATTCGTCCGCTTCGGTCTCGATCCGGTCGATAACTCCGTCATCGTCGGACAGCAGGACGGCGCGCTCGATCGCGAGCGCCAAGCCGCGCACCTCGTCGGGCCACCCTGCAACACGAAGGGGGTCGAGCGCCCCTTCCTCCAGGACCGGGACCGGGCGCGAAAAACGCGCCGCAGCGTCCTCGGCGAAGTGCCGGGCAAGCAAGGGTGCGTCTTCTTCTCGCTCGGCTAGCGGTGGCATCCGCAGTTCCAGCGTGGCGATGCGCCGTCGCAGTGCCGGGATCAACGGATCGACACTCGACAGGATTGATATGGGGCGAATGCTATCGGGCAATCGTGCCACCAGTTGCTCCTGCTCCACCTCACCGAGCTGTTCAACATGGCGAAGGATTGCCGTTCCCGTGGCATCCGCCAATGGCTGCCACGCAGTCTCAGTGCGAAGATCGATCGCGACTGGACGCGTTTCGGAAAAGGCCGACGCATTGTGGATCAGGGTGGCAGCGAGCGTTCGTCCCGATCCGGATGGCCCGGTAACTGCAACTCCGGCATCGGTCGGCCCGACACGGCGTATCAAGTCGCGCAACTTGGCAATATGTGGGCTGTTACCGAGCAAACGCTGTGGAGGCGCGCGATACCCACCATCCGTCCCTGAAGCTTCGGAAACGGTAACGGGCTGCCGTTGCGCCGCTGCGGCGACTTTCTCGATCAGTTCCGCGTTGTTCCAAGGTTTGACTACGAAATCGCGGGCGCCTGCCTGCATCGCCGCCACCGCGATCCGCATGCCGCCATGCGCAGTCAAGACCACGATGCAGGCTGCCGGGTCTTCCGTCAGGAGCTGCCCAAGGCACGCGAGGCCTTCGCTGCCATCGGATCTTCCCGCGCTGTAATTGAGGTCGAGTAGGATCGCATCGAAATGATGGCGGGCGAGCAGGGAATGCGCCTGTTCCGGGCTGGAAGCCGACTTCAGACTGTGCCCCTCCACGCGAAAGGCCAGTTCCAGAGCATTTGCGACGGCGGGATTGTCGTCGATCAGCAGAACTTGCAGATTCGACACAAATCTTGACTCCCTATTCGACCGTCCATTTTTGGACAGCTCGTCCGAAATCGAACGGTATACGTCACACTCAAACTATAATTTCCATTCTATTACAGTGAATTGGACGAAACGCTCAATATAGATGATCATCGTTCCATGATGACTGAAGGTTCCGCACAAATAAAGTCCTTGCCGAGCACCCCTATCGAAGCGTCGCCTGGCAGCGGGATGGACCGATTAGTATCCACGCCGAAAAAGCCATGGTGGCGGACCCGGCAAGCGTTTGCCGCCTACGGCGTCGTCGCTGTCGCCATCCTCCTCTGGCAGGCCTTGCCGGCACAGGGTTCGACAGATGTCGCCGGCGACGACATCCAGACCGGCGAAGTCCAAAGAGCCCCGTTCGACGATTACCTGCCCGTAAGAGCAAAGGTGGTCCCAGCGGTTACCACGCTCGTTGGGCTGCTGAGCGGGGGCCAGGTGGCCGAACGCTTCGTCGAAGACGGAGACCTTGTGACCGAAGGGCAACCGCTTGCCCGGATCGCGAACCCCGATCTTGAATTGCAGGTGCTCACGCAAGAGGCCCAGATTGCGAGCCAGCTCGGGGGAGTGGCGGGGCAAAACCTTGGTATCCAGCGTTCGCGTATCGATCGCGCCGGCCAGGTTGCGGCCGCAGAATACGATTTGATCCAGGCGCAACGAGAGCTCAATATTCGCGAGCAATTGCGAGAGCAGGGCTTCGTGTCCGAAGCGGGCGTGAAGGGGTACCGCGAGGAAGTCCAATACCAGCGCAAACGCCTGTCGCAATTGCGGTCCGGAAGCGCCGCTGAGGCTGGCATTACGGCCGACCAGAGCGCGCAGCTCAACTCGACCCGGCGTCGGCTGCAAAGCACTCTCGAGGCCGTGCGCGGAAGCCTGGATGCGCTCACCATTCGGGCGCCTCGGGCAGGCAGGCTGACCAATTTCGATCTCCAGCCCGGTCAAACGCTGGAACCGGGCGATCCCGCCGGTCAGGTCGACAGCGAAGGCGAATGGAAGCTCGAAGCCGATGTCGACGAGTATTATCTGGGACGGGTCGAAATCGGCCAGTCTGCTACTGCATCCGACGGCACGCAACTGGTGGTCTCCAAGGTTCTACCGACCGTCACGGAAGGTCGATTTAGGGTCGAACTCACATTCGAGACACTTCCCGACCAAAGACTCAATCGGGGCCAGGCGCTCGATGTGCAGATAACTCTGGGCGCTTCGCAACAGGCGGTTATCGCTCCTGTCGGCGGATGGCTGAACAAGGGCGGAAACAGCGTGTTCGTTCTCGACGAAGACGGCGACCATGCGCGACGCATGCCGATTGAAATCGGACGAAGGAACCCGCGCCAGGTCGAAATCATCTCGGGTCCCCAGCCCGGGGATCGCATCATCACCAGCGACCTGCCGCAGGTCGAGGGTGACATCATCAACATCCGCTAAGGAGAATCGCCCCATGATCCGTCTCGAAGAGATAGAACGCCGCTACGTATCGGACGAAGTTGAAACGGTCGCGCTGGACAAGGTGAACCTCGCAGTGGACGAGGGAGAATTCGTCGCGATCATGGGCCCGTCCGGATGCGGAAAATCGACACTTCTGAACACGCTGGGCACGATCGACCGACCCACGAGCGGCGAATACTGGTTCGGCGATACCGACCTCGCTTCCTACCCCGAACCCGAGTTGGCGCGGTTTCGCGGCAGCAACCTCGGTTTCATCTTCCAGAGCTTCAACTTGATCGACGAACTCACGATCGAGGAAAACGTGGCGTTGGGCCTCGCCTATCGGACTGAGAAGGGCGACGAGTCCGAGCGGATCACGGCAGCGATGGATACCGTCGGAATCGTTCACCGGCGTCGTCATTACCCTCACCAGCTTTCCGGGGGACAGCAACAGCGTGCGGCAATCGCGCGCGCGATCGTTGGCGAGCCAAAACTGATCCTCGCGGATGAGCCGACCGGGAATCTCGACAGCCAGAATGGCGAACAGGTGATGAATATCCTGTCTGCGTTGAACGATTCCGGTGCGACGATTCTGATGGTCACCCACTCTCCCAGTCACGCCGACATGGCCAAGCGCAGGATCGACATGCTGGACGGTCGCATCGTCGCGTCTGCGATGCGTGCGATGTGACGCAGGTTCCCAGACAGGCAGCCCACTGCGCCTACCCGCCCGACGTCGAATTTCCAATCACCTGAGGCCATTTCATGAACCGCATCGCCCTCATCTCGTTCTACCGTTCACTGCTGCGGCACAAACTGTATGCGGCCCTCAATATCGGCGGACTCGCGCTTGGGATCGCGGTCTTCATTGTCCTTGGCTTATACTTGCGCTTCGAGACCAGCTACGAAAGGTGGGTGCCGAACTACGACGAGGTCTATTCGGTCCAGTCGGTTTGGAAGGTCCCGGGAAGCCCGTTTACCGGTGCGCATAACAGCACCATGGGCGGTTTGCTGGACCAACTGAAGGAGGACCTGCCGGGGGTTGAAGGCACGCGAATTCTGGGCGGTGAGGATGGCGGTATCGTGCGGCGCGACAACGTCGTCCTTACGGAAGACGTCGCGCTCGTGGATCCGAACTTCTTCGATGTCTTCGAATTGCCGATGGTTGCAGGCGACGGATCGAGTGCACTGGAAGATGTCAGTTCCGTGCTTATCAGCGAAAGCGCGGCGCGGAGGCTCTTCGGGGCGGAGGATGCGATTGGGCAGGCGCTTTCGGTGTCGTTTTTCGACGATGGCGAATATCGTGTCGCCGGGGTTTTCGAAGACTTGCCCGAGAACTCCGATTTCCGCCTCTCGGTGCTTGCGCGGATGCCGGCCGATCCCGAGCGGTATGACGGGAGCTGGTACCAGTGGGGGAGCACCACCCTGCAGACATTCCTGCGATTCTCGGATCGCGAGGCGGCCGATCGCTTCGATGCGGCCATGCCGGAATTCATCAACCGCCGGGCCCGCAACGACCTGGGTGACGGCGCGGCCGACATGATCGGCATCCAGCTGTTGCCGATCGCAGACATGCATCTCGAACCCGAAGGTTCCGCCAGCGCCACCGCGAAATTCGCGCTCATGACCCTGAGCGTCGTGGGTCTGCTCACCCTGCTCATCGCCCTTATCAACTACGTCAACCTTGCCACGGCGCGCGCCAGCCTGCGGGCGCGCGAAGTGGCCATGCGAAAGGTACTGGGGGCAGACCGAAAGAGGATCAGGTGGCAGTTTCTCGGCGAAGCGACCCTTACTGTGGCTATCGCAGGATTGCTCGGCCTGATCCTGGCCGAACTGAGCCTGCCCGTCGTCAATGCCGCCGGTGGGCTGGCGCTATCCATACCTTACGCCTTGGTTATCCCGGTGCTGATCGCCCTTGTGCTGGTAACCGGCGTCCTGGCTGGTGCCTATCCTGCGCTTCTGCTCGCTCGGTACGAGCCCGCTGCCGTCCTTGCCTCCAATCGTTCGCCCGGAGGGGGGCGTTCCGGAATCATGATCAGAGAGGCCCTCGTTGTCCTGCAGTTCGGCTTCGCGATCGCATTCCTCATCGGGACGGCGGTCCTCGTGGCGCAGACTCGGCATGTGCGAGCGGCGGACATAGGATTTGAACGCGAAGGCCTGACCGCCGTCCTCTCGCTCAGAGACAGCCTCGTCGAGCCGGCACAGAAGTCGGCATTCCTGAGAGAGGCGCGTGACCTACCGGACGCTCGCCAAGCAGCCCTCGCCAACACGGTCGTGGGAGGCAGCGGTGTCAGGAATGCGGACAATATCCCGCTGCCGGGAGTCGCCGGTGAAGGTCCGTCGCTGATGTGGGAGATCGTGGGACCGGACTTCTTCGAAACCTACGGCATGCGCTTGCTGGCGGGTCGCTGGTTTGAAAGCCGGTTCGGCGGCGACGATGCCAGCACGCTTGAACGCGGCGATCCCTTCAACATCGTGATCAATCGCGCGGCGATTTCGCCATTGGGTTTCGCGGCACCGGAAGATGCGATCGGCAAGACGATTGGGGGAGACCGCCCCCGAACCATTGTCGGCGTGGTGGAGAACATGGGGTTCTACGGGCCGCGTGAGGAGGTTGCTGCAACCTATTACCGGTTCACGACGGAGCCGGAGAACCTCGGTACAAGCGTCGCGTCGATCCGTTTTGCGGGCGATCCTCGCGCGTTTGAGGAGCAGCTCGAAACGATCTGGCAACGGATCGTCCCGCAAGTCCCATTCGAAGCGCAAACAGCCGACCAGCGTCTGACCGAGTTTTACGAAGACGATGAGCGCGCAACTCGCCTGTTCGGACTCGGCGCGGGTATCGCTGTGCTGATCGGCGTCGTCGGACTGTGGGGCCTGGCATCGTTCAACACCTCGCGCCGCGTTCGGGAGATAGGCATTCGCAAATCGCTTGGCGCGTCCTCGACCGACATTGTCAGGCTGCTGGTTGGTCAGTTCCTCCGCCCCGTGCTGATCGCCAACTTGATCGCTTGGCCGCTTGCCTATTTCACGATGCGCATATGGCTGGCCGGGTTCGCCGATCGGATCGCCCTCTCCCCGGCCTATTTCCTCCTCGCCACGGCGCTCGCGATCGCGATTGCCGTCGCGACGGTGTTTGGGCAGGCTTGGCGCGCCAGTCGGATCTCGCCTGCGATGGCTCTCAGGCATGACTAAGCTTGCGCCGATCGCCAGTCTGCTGCTGCTGTTGGCACAGCCTCTGGGAGCGGAAACGCTCAGAGAGGCCATTGCGCTGGCCTATGAATCCAATCCCCTCCTCGCCGAAGCGAGAGAGCGGCAGTTCGCGCAGGAAGAGTTGACCGAGCAATCCCGCGCCGAAGGGCGGCTCAACGTTACGGCCGATGCAACGATCGGGTACGACTCGATCGGGCGCGGTGAAGCCGCGATCGGGCAGGTTTCGGCTGACTTGCCGATTTGGACGGGCGGGCGGGTTGGCGCTTCGGTCAGGGCTGCGCGACTGGAAGAAGAGGCCGGCGACCAGCGCGTGCGCGACGTCGAAGCGCAGGTGCTCGAGCGGCTTGTGGTCGCGTATGCCGATGTCCTGTTCGCACAGCAATCCGTCGACGTCGCTCGGATCGGAATCGCCCGGCTCGAGCAACAAATCGACGAAGCCCAGGCCCGTTTCGATCTTGGCGACGCGACGCTTACCGATGTGGCCCAATTGCGCACGCAACGGGCGAGCGTGGTGGCCAATCTCGGCGATGCGGAGGCCTCGCTGGCGACCGCGGTGGCTGCGTACCGCGAAGTTGTAGGCCAGGAGCCGGGCGAACTGGAGGAAGCGGTTCCGACACCGTCTTTGCCGGAGGATTTGTCCTCGGCACGCGACATCGCGCGCGCGCGCAACCCGGTTTTGCTGGAGCAGGCTCGGATCGCCGGCGCCTCGGGAGAACGGGTCGCCCGAGCTCGGGCGGAGCGGCGTCCTTTCGTCAGCCTCAGCGGTGGATATGGACGCGGCGTTCAGCTCGCAAACGACAACCTGCGCGGCTTCGAGAGCGCGGCCAATGTGGGTCTGACCGTGACCATGCCAATCCTCAATGGCGGCTTGCTCAACTCCCGGGTTCGTGAGGCGCAGGCTATCGAGCGGGCCGAGGAGTATGCCGTCGAAGCGACCGAGCGGGAGGTGGTGCGCGCCGTCGAGACCGCCTGGTCCCGGCTCCAGGCTGCCGAGTTTCGACTTGAAGCCAGCAAGGACGGGCTGGAGGCGGCCGAACTGGCCCTCAACGGGGTCAAGGCTGAGTATGAATTCGGACTGCGTTCGACGATCGACATCCTCATTGCGGAGGAAAGCTTCAGGGCCGCCCAGCTCGCTATCGCCCGCAGTCGCAGCGACCTGCTGATCGAGCAAGCGAGACTCTTGCGTTCAACGGGACTGCTGGAAAGAAGCGCCTATCTTTGAACTCAGTAGGGAGCGTGGCAATCCGTTTGTACTTTGCTCACGCAGGATAAGCCGATCCAAAGTCCAGAACTGCCAGCCTTCCGTCTTCGCCTGACAGTGAAAGATAGCACCTGTGTCAGACCTTTCGCCTCGATCGGTAAGCGTTCCGATACTTTACAATCGTGATTTGGCCGGTTGGCTCAGCAAGTCTCTAAATGGCCAGTAATCCGCGAGCCATTTTCTGCTTTTGCGCCCCATCTCGTATGAGAGCCAATCGCGATGTTGCCTCGTTATGTCGAAAAGCAGTTCTTCAATCTGATCCTTAAGAACCGAGTCTTCGAGCAAGCCAATTCCATGGATCACACATGCCGCTTCAGCCAAATCGAGAACGAGGTGCAGTTCCTCGATTTCCAGTCGCCGATCTGCAACCGCAAGCCTTTGTAGATAATCTCTGACCCGCGAAGACTGATGCGAAACTTCCGATTGCGAGATTCTCTCCGCAAATACATTCCGCGCGTCTTCGAACCCCTTTGGAAGGCCGGTTTCCGAAATCCAATCGAACAGCTCGGGATAAACCTCCACCCAAGCAGCGGGTTCTCCAGGTTTCAAACCGCCCTCCTAGAAAGTCGAACCGGGAAGGTTCTTAACATATCTAAGCGGATTATCAGGCCTAAGGTGTGTATGGATGGTGGTCTTTTTCCCATTCTGTGATGTTGCTGTGAAGCGCCCGCGACTGTCCAGATACCCGCGTCGAAGCTCTCCTGTGTACCGGTCACGATAAGTGAATGACCGGCCGTGCTGAATCGTTTGCCGTGCACTTAGATCGTACTCTCTTGCAGTTCTTGCTCCTACCTGTTCACCGTGCTCTCGGAAGTGATTCCTTAAACCTGGTCCCTCGTTGTTTTGCCGAGAGGTCGACCATCGTGCGTTTCTGGCTCTGGTAGACAGTCTCCTGAATTGAGACGTGACGGAATCATCGTCGTCCGGATCAGGCATTGGGCTTCCAACACCAGTGAGATAGCCGATGACGGGGGGCGCGCGGTATGGGCCTGAGCCGTCGTTCCGTGAAGGTGAAGACGGGGTCGAGGTCGTGGGCTCTGGTTCATCCGGCCCCGACACTGCAGCAACGGCCAAGCCAACACCGCAAATGACCAGCGCCGCCGCATCTGCAGGGCCTGGAACAGGCGAGTCCAGCAACGCAGCAGCGCCTGCGGCCGCCGTTACACCGGCGTACCCGCATTGACCGGTCGGATCCACGGAATTGACCGGATCATTCCCAACATAAGCATAGAGGTTGTACTGGTCCTCATACCCGATCGGATCGACCTGCAGGAATCGTCCGAGCCTCGGCGAGTAGATGCGAGCCTTGTAATAATACATGCCCAGCTCGGGCAGCCAGATTTGGCCAGTGTATTGGAACCGCCCATAATTGGTGGTGCCGGGCTGACCGTACTCGTCATAGGTGTTGATCGTCAGCTGGCCGTTGTTCTCATTGGAGCGGTAAACGATCGATCCGCGCGCATCGCGTTGCAGAAACACCGCCGAGCCGGACGTCAGATACTGGTTTTCATAGCTCACCAGTGGATCGTCGAGGCCCGCTGCCGGGCCATGGACGTGGCGTGCCAGTATCGTGTTTGCGAGGTCGTATTCCTCGACCAGGGCATCGCCGTCATAATGGTAGCGGCGGCTTTGCGTCAGCGTGCCGCAGGAATAGTTCATGCTCTGATACAACCGCCCGAGCGGATCGTAGAAGAGCTCGGCTGCCAGATCGTTCGCGCTGCAGCCCAGTGTCGTCCCCTTGTGCCGCATCTCCACCAGACGATTTTCGACATCGTAGAGATAGGTCCACGTGCCGTCGTCGGTCAGGTTGCCGTTCTGGTCGTAGGCGAAGCCCGAGCTGCCCACCGATGTGTACTGGTTGAGGCCGTTGACCGTGTATTGGGTGTTCGCATTCGCTGCGCCGTCCCAGCTATACGCATCGTTGGTCCGCTCTTCCGTGAGGATTTGGGAGGCCGGGTTGTGGGTGTAGGACCAGGTGACATCGATCGCCGTCCCCGGGCCATCGATGGTGCTGGTGGCGATGCGGCCGACCGGATCGTAAGTCCATGACTGGTCCGGCGCGGCGGAGAACCTTGCTGCCTGCGCAAGGTCGCCGCGCTCGTTGAATCCGAAATCAACCAGGACCTTGTTATCAGGGTCTTTGATCTGATCCGGTCGGTCACCACCGTCATAGGTGTACGAGAATGTCCCGTTGGCGGCCGATCCGAACGTGAGGCTCGTGCGGTTGCCATTGGCATCGTAGCCGTGCGTGAGCGACTTGGCGTTCGCGGTGCCCCCCATCGTCGTCTGGCTAAAGGTGGGTCGACCAAAGCCATCGAACTGGACTTCGATTTCCTCCGATGTGCCTTCAAACCGTGCGATGGTCTGCAATCCGCGCAGGTCATACTCATAGACAACATTGCGTTCGTGGATCGGAAGCAGGTCTCCGCGATCGGGGACGGTCTTTTTCGTCATCCGATCGAGCGCATCATACAGGTAGAAGATGGTCGAACCGTCGCGTTTTCTGAGTGAAATGCGGTTGCCGCTCTTGTCGTAGGAGTATTGCTCGTAGTCGCTGGGGTTATGCTGGTTTGTCGTGGTCGGGTCCGGGAAATGCCAAAACGTCTGCCGGTCGAAACCGTCATAGACCATCAATGCCTTGTAATCGCGGGCATCGGTCATGCTCGCGATCTGGCCATTGGGAGTGTAAGTGTAGGTGGCGTCGGCTCTTTCGAGACCGACAACGCCGAAAGCGCTCCGGATTTGCGTCACCTGACCGGCCGCATCGTAGATCTGCTTGGTAACTCTATCCTTGCCGTGCGCGCCCTCGACTCCCAGATCGCAAGCGCTGTTCGGCAAAGTGGCATAGGCGCCCGGGTTCATGCGAACCGCCGTGCATTCAAGCCTTCCAATCGCATCATAGCTGTATTGGGTAAGGGAGGCGATTTGCTGATCGTCACCCCGAACCACTTCGACAAGCACGCGGCCCATTGCGTCACGGGTTAGCTCGGTGGTCGAGAATATGGTGAACCCGGTCCAGTTTTCGGGAGCTATGATCTCGCTTTGCCAGCTGGCAAGTTCGCCCGATTCACGTTTGATGACATTGCCGCTGCCATCATAGGTCGTGCGCGTGGCTGCAAACTTGATGGAGCCCGATCCGTCGGGATCGGGAGAAATCTCTCCCGTCGGTCGGCGCAATTCATCGTAGCGAATTCCCGACGTATGGTCCGACGCAGTCGCTTGGGCCGCTGCGCTTGCTGGCATCAGAACAGATGCGAACGCGGCGGCAAACAGTCCGGCAACAGCAGGATGGATGGCGCGGACCAGTCTGCGGTGAATGGAATGCAGGTGGCTCATGGGCAGGTCCCCCCTGTTCCTTTCGGCTCGGTCTGGCTGATCAGGTTCCCGATCGCGTCGTAACCGAAGCATGTACGCAGCTCCGTGGTGCCATCGTCGACGATACGGGCCCTTAGGACGAACTTGTTTGCCGCGTCATATTCGTAGTGCGTGGTCACGCTCGAGGATGCATCGATCTTCTCGGTCATTGCGGTCGGCAAGTAGAAGGTGGCGCCATCCGTCCCGGTGAATGCCGAATACTGAAAGGTCATTTCCGGGCAAGCGCCGCCCGACAAGGTGCACGCACCGGACGAGTCCAGGCCCGATGTTTCGGACAGAATTCCTCCGTGGACGGTCGACCAGGTGTAGTTGGTGCGAAAACCGCGCGGATCGATCATGTGGCTTGGCTTGTTGCAGGTGCGCTGGTTTGAACACAGTTCCGGCTGGAGAGTAGGACCGCCGATGTAGAAGACCTGTTCGACGAGATCGCCCTGCGTGGCATCGCATTGCGGAGCGTCCGGATTGGAAAGCGTCGACCAGGTCACGCGTCCCTTGGCAATCTGGCAGGTCGTCAAGCGGTTGCCGCGAACATCGTACGTGTACTCTGTCGCGTTGCCTTCTGGCATGACTTCGCGCAGCAGCAGGCCTGCCTCGCTGTAGTGGTTTTGCAGTGCGCGACCGAGAGGATCGATTTGCTCGACCATTCGATTGTTCGCATCGAATCTTTGGGTAGTTACGTTGCCGAGCGCATCGATCGACATACCCTCTTTGAACTGCTCGCCTCCGACTGCCCCTGGCAGAACCCTGGTTACAATTCCCGTCGCATCTTCGATCTCGCTGACGCGGTAGAGCTCATCGAAGCGGAATGTCTGGATCGGATTCACCAGATCACGACTGGTGAACAATCGCCGCAGCGCTGTCGGGGCATGTTGCACCAGGTCGTGATCGGGGGAATCGGTGCCCGGTTCGTAGGTGTATTTGAGCACCGTTTGATCGGGTAGCTCCACTTCCATCGTGTCGCACAGGATGATCAGCGGGATGACAAAGAAGGAGAGCGGCGCCGATCCGCAGTCGGACCTCGTGTACGAGACCGTGCGACCGTTCTCGTCCGACACGCTGTTCAACAGCCAGCGCTGATCGATCCAGTTACTGGATGCGGGCGGCTGCGGCGTCGGCTGGATCTGGGCTACATTGAGGGTCAGCGATCGACCGAGGCTGTTGCCAATCGCCGTCAGGTAGCCGGGCTCCCCTTGATAGGTGTAATTTCCCGGGAAATCCTCTTCGGGTTGGTTGTTCCAGGTGTAATTGGCCCGCAGTCCCGATGCCGATGTCCACGAAGTGAGGAAGGCGTCGGTGCCATGGAAGTAGTCCGAGCTTTCGCCGAAATTCAGTTGGTCTCCAGCGCGGTTCTCATAGGAGATCGTCAGACCGACATAGCCGTATTGACCGGACCCAAGGTCCCGTAGGGGGCGCGGCCCGACATAGCTTCCCGACACCGAAAGTTTCGAGCTTGTGTTCGGCGGGCCGGCATACTGCCCGGAAGGTAGCTGGACGAAAGTCTCGCTGCTTCCGCCTGGCACTTCGACGGTAACGGCATTGTGGAATATCTGTTCGCCGAGCCAGTCCATTACGAATATGCTGCTCAACTTGTTCGAGAAATTTGCGACCTCAAACTGGTCGCGAAGCACGAGCATCGAGGCGAGGTATGGCGCGGCCTGTAGCGCGCCGACCTGTCCGAATGAGACGCTATGGTCTGTTCCGACATAGGCGATGCTGTGCAGGTTATGCGACCATCCGCCGCCGATTTGACCGACATTCTGCATGTAATTGACGCCGGGCGCGTTGTAATAGTTTTGGAATTTGGCATCGCCGCCGAAAACCACATGCTGTCGGAACACTTCATTCTGTCTCGTGCTGCTATCGTAGGTTCTGGTCAGCGATAGCCTGGCTGGAAACTCGCCCGTGCCTGTCGATATGTCGGATGGCGGTCGAAGGACGAAAGTTCCAATTCCTTCATCGAGGTCGAAGTATTTCGCCTGCGTGAAGCTGAAGTCTTCTTCTTCGTTGGATGATTCCGGGCTCTTGAAGTAGTCCGAACCCTTGAAGCGCGCGCCCAACAGGTGTGCTCCGCCATCGCTCTTGAAGATGAAGGAAGGGGCATCTGCCGCCTTGGGGCAAGCCTGGGTTGTCGCGCTGTCCATGGTGAGCGAGAACTTGCACGGCGGCTCGCCATCGATGGGCAGAATGGTCGTGAAGCCATTGTTGCCGGCCCATTGCAAACCGGAAATGTTGGCGGTCTCGTAGTCGTCGAGCTGCGCGATGATGGATGAGACACCGGCCGGCGCGACCTCTGCAAACCGAATGCCGTTCTGATTCATCCATTTCATCGTCGAAGGCACGGTGAAGCGAAGCATCAGGTTTGAGAGAGTGTCTTCTGCAATCGCATCCAGCGTATTCACGGTATGAAAAATGGCGTCGCGTTTGGAGCTGGAGAACTGATAGGGAGTGACAGCGGTCGCTCCCGTATTCGACATAGCGTTGGCATCTGCCGCAGTCGCTTCTGCGGAGATAACCCGGTGATGCCGGGTGAACCCCGCGTCCAGAGCGCCTGAAAGACCCCGCGAAGCCAGGCTCTGTTTCGCAAGTATGTCGGAGATGGTGGTGGCATTGGCTGCCGCCTTGCCTACCGTTCTCGCCGACACGAAATACAGCGGAATTTCCGAAGATTCCTTGTTGAGCTGTTTGGCATATTGTTCGCTGTAGAAGGAACGGCTTTGCGAAACTTCGCCCGGACTCACCACAACCGTAAATCCGCCGAGATACTTCGCGCTTTGGCGAATGTACTCGTCGCCAAGATCGATGTCGGCGTATTGGTGCGTAATGTCGAGTTGCCAGTCGTTGTAATAACCGTAGTTGCAGCCGGGTCCGGCCAGGGTTGGGCCAGCGCCGCAGGTCGGGGCGGAGGCGATCTGTTCTCCTGCGATACGCAGTTGGGCGCTCCACGCCGGCCCTGTTCCGGGAGGGGGATAGGCTGGACCTGTCCACTCGATTCCGCTCACGTCCAGCTCGTCGAGATAGAATGTTTCGTCCATCGTCTGGTAGCGGAACCGAAGCACGACGCGATATTGGTTGGGTATCTCACCGGTAAGCGTCTGTTGGACCGAGGATGGATAGGGCAGCGCCGCAGCGACTGTTGTGTCCTGTTTGTCGTGAAGCTCGGATCCGCCGGTGAACTCCACCAAGGTGGCTTCCGGGGCGCTGCTCTTGATCGAATTCTCGACGTTCGTCGCCAGGCTGTTCATTTGCGAGGTGAGTGAACTCACATTGACATTCTGGATCGTAGGGCTTCCGGCCAATGTGCTTTGCGTAGCCCCGCTCATCGCCGAAGCCGTCGTCTGCGACCCGCAAGTGGAACTGGCTTCGGTCCCACAGCCGGCGGCCGTAGCGATATCCGTGCCATCGTAGAATTCGCGGACCTTGTAGGCCGGGTCGTACGATTTGCCATTCGCATAGACCCAGGCGTGGCCGAGTGTGACACTATTGAGTCCGCCCGAAAGCCCGGCGCAATTGGTCATACCGTTGACGGTTCCCGGGATCCCTCCCGATGCGAGGAATTCGCAGGCCGCCCTTGCTTCTACCGCAAAGGTCTGGTTCGCCTCGTCGACGGAGTGCACCAATCCCGTCCAGGCGCCGAACTCCTGTGAATTCAGAGTAATAGTGCCGACCCTGATCTGGCTGGAGATGCCCTTCTTTTCTAACAGGGCGTCCATCAGTTCGGCCTGGTCGAACGCCGTTCCGGACTGATCGATCCAAGCCATCCGGCCGCCTTTGCCGAGCTCGAAGCGGAATTCTGTTTCGATGTTCGATTTCAGGCTGCGAAGGACGCGTTCGGCGTATTGGTCATTGGAGATGGCTGGTTCATCGGAACCGAAACCGCGCGCGAGAGCCACGATCTCATCGGAATCGCGCCAGGTGTCGGGGATTGAATCGGTGTGCAGCGTTCCCGTGCCATAGTGGGCCCATGCCGCGCTTGGAGAAACGAGATCCCCTTCGGCCAAATGGTTGGCGCGTTCGCTATTTGCGTGAACCGTCCCCGAGTATGCAGCGCTGCAGAGCAGCAGCGCCCTGCCGAGTTTCCCAAGCAGCTGGACACGACCGCTAATCATCAATCAATTCCCCTCGCTTTGATCCGTCCGCCCCTGAGAGATCCGGCGCATTTCCTCTTGGTGCATCCATCGATCGTCCTGCGTTCCCTTGCGCATCCGCGAACTGCGGTCGGCATTGCCGGACACGATGCGGCATCCGGTCGTCTGAAACATGGGACCAATTGTGAAATCGCGACCTCATCGACACGGCTAGGCTGCTGGCAACTTGGATGACAGTGAACAGATTTCGGCAGGCGACAGTCCGTGCCAGTTCCTGAAATCCGACAAGAACGTGGGGTCGGTAATGTCCGTCACCGCGCACATCGAAGGTCCCATTGTGCGCAGCCACTTCTCCGCCTTGGTGCCACAACCAATGCGGCGGAAGCCCCTACTTGTAAGCCACTGCTCCTCCTCCAGAGGAACCTTGATCCGGGTTATGCTCGCGCCGCCTGGATCCGGCCCGACCCGCATCATGCAGATGTAAGCCGAACTCCGGTTCTGGTCGCCCGGACCTCGCTCCTGCCCAAACGCAGCCGCGGCGGACGCGGAGAGCAGGATCGTCGCGCAGAGCGATGTAAGAAGCGCTGCCGAGTTTCTGGGATTTCCAAGCACTCCGGACTCCTCAGTTGGGTTCGACAGTTACGAGAGCGTATGGCGGCCCCGGCGAATCAAAAGTCGCATTCCCGGAAGACGCGCTCCAGGTCACCCGCAAGACATAAGGGGCAGTGGTACTCACATCGGTCGCAGCCGGTCCCATCGCCATCGATTTCGCAAAATCGGTGGCTTGCATGGTGTTGCCACCAATCCAAAATGCTGATGCCTGTATCGCCTGGAGCTCTTGGGCGGTCACTTGACCGCTTTCGACAGAGATGGTGAAGCTCAGCGTTACCGGAAAACCGCACCCTGCTGGCGTCGGCGGGAACACTCGGGCAATGCCGTAGGAGCCCTGCACGGTGGTCCATCCGACTGAACTGAGCGCGCAAGAAGAGGGCGGTGGCCCGCCAGTTGCTCCGGTCGAATTGACGTTAGTTCGATTGTCAGCCTCGTCGTAAGCGTAGTCGCGTTGCTCGCCATTCTGTGTGCCGTTGGCGATGTCAACTCTGACGAGCCGCCCCAATTCATCATAGGTGTATGTCTTTGTCGGGTCCTGACTTTGCGCAAGACTGACAGGGACTAGAGCAAGCACTACACCCGACAGAAGATGCAAACGACTCATAATCGAAAACCCCTGTTTTCAAACACGAGCATCAATTCCGATCGAAAAGAGTCAAGTTCAAAAAAGAAGAGGTAACGTGAAAGTGCCTCCTATGAATTGGATAAGTGGTGCAATTCTCTGACAAAAGGGCGAAATGATGGTGGCCGAAACCCATTCATGGGTGAACGTCAACGGGCGAAGACCCTGAAAGACGGGGCCCTCGGTGACGAAGTATTCGACTATCTAGAGAGAGTAGTGGTGCGGTCGAGAAGACTCGAACTTCCACGGGCGTTAGCCCACAACGACCTCAACGTTGCGCGTCTACCAGTTCCGCCACGACCGCACTCGTAAGACCGGGGTGCTCGGGCGAGCGCCCCGCGGTAGGAGCGCGCCCCTAGCAAGGGGCCTGCAGCACCGCAAGGGCTTTGACGGCGCTTTTCGCTTTCGCCGTCCCAACCGCCCTTTCCTCCGATGTCCCACTTGGGGACTGTGCGTCCGATCCGCTTGAGCGACGGGTTAAGAATGCGTCAACCATAATGCATGGGTCTTGTCGCTGCATTCATGTTGGTCGCGCAAAGCGCGGCCCCTGCCATCGCAGAAGCGCCCCGCGGGCGACCGTTGGCCGGACCGATCTCCGTAACTGCTCGTGCACAAGTCATTCGTCCTGCAAGCGTCCGCGTGAGAGCGACGCGAAATGGCGCCAGGGTTGAAAGCAGCAGCGACATCCCGGTCCAGCGCTGGCGCGACAGGGCTGGCACTGTCTGGATCGAATTCGATTGAACCCTAGCCGGGTGACCAGCCAATTTCTGCCGCCCTGGCATTGGCCGGTATGTCGGAAATCGCCTCGGTCACGTTGAGGCTTTCGCCAGGCGCCAATTGCGATTTCGATGGCACGACGACCCAATTGCCGACCTGTCGGTCACGTTCGTCGCGGAACACGATTAGCAAACTGGGTACCGACACCGATTGTGTTCCCGAATTGGTTATGGCTCCCCTTACCCGGAAGATCTCCTCCCCGGTCGAGAGTGTTTCGGTCCGTTGCTGGGATGCAGGGAAATCGAGCTCTAGGTCTGCTTGGCCGATTCCGAATGTCGGGCGGTTGAACGGAGCCCAGTCCGGCGCACCGTAATAGTTGACGGCGACGATTGTAGCGGTTGCCAGGACGGCAAATATGGCCGCGGCGGCGGTCCACATCTTGATGGGGTTGCGGCGGGCCGTGAACGGAGGCGAATAGTCGAATTGCGACACTTCGTCGTCGTAGCCGTCATCGTACTCGACCGGTTCGTCGATCGCTTGGTTCGAAAGCGGATCTTCGCCCGGACCGAAGGATGGCGGTTCGGGTTCACCCGTCGGCGGAGAGGGTTCCGGCGACGGAGCTTCCGGGGCAGGTTCCTTATCTGCCAGGCCCTGCCGCAAGGCCCTCGCGGAGATTTCCTCGGACGGGTGATCCTTGGTCTTCCAATGATTGATCGAAGGGCCTTCGCCGGTTTTTTCCGAATCCGGTTTTGCAGGTTCGCTAGATTCCGCCTGGGCCACGGGAGGCGCGGGAGCGGGGACTGGCGCCGGGGCAGGTGCGGGGGCCGGCGTCGTCAGGTTTAGCGTCGAAGGCTCCTGAAACCAACTGTGCTTGCACTTCGCGCAACGCACGGTTCGCCCATCTCCGCCGATGGCGGATTCAGGTACCGCGTAACGGGTTCCACAAGCGGGGCAAGCGATGATCATCGGATCGTATGCAATACGCCTGGCCCGCTCCCGCACAAGTGCGCCGCCACGCTACTTCCGCGAATTGCGCCTTTTTTCCACACTGGAGCGTGCCTATCATCGGGAATGCGATGATGGGCTTTCCCGCAAGACGGGCCTGCGTTAGGGGCGAGGCATGACCGATCGCGCAACCGAAATCGTCAAATTCGACAATGTCGGACTGCGCTACGGCACCGATCCAGAGGTGCTGAGCGATCTGAGTTTTACGCTGTTTCCAGGCAGCTTCTACTTCCTCACCGGCGCGAGCGGGGCTGGCAAGACCAGCTTGCTCAAACTCCTCTACCTCGCGCAGCGCCCCTCGCGCGGTGCGATCCGGATGTTCGGCAACGACGTGATCACACTGCCTCGTCGGCGCCTCCCCGATTTTCGTCGCCGCCTCGGTGTGGTGTTCCAGGATTTCCGACTGGTGCCTCACCTGTCCGCGTTCGACAACGTAGCGCTTCCGCTCAGGCTGGGAGGCGCTCGCGAAGCGGATGTGATCAAGCCGGTGTCGGACATGCTCGAATGGGTTGGCCTCTCGCATCGGGCGCAAGCGCATCCCGCCACGATGTCTGGGGGAGAGCAGCAGCGTGTGGCAATTGCGCGGGCGGTGATAGCCCGCCCGCAGATCCTTATCGCCGACGAGCCGACCGGCAACGTCGATCCGGATATGGCATTGAAGTTGTTGCGTCTGTTCGAGGCCCTGAACCATCGCGTTGGAACGACGGTTGTGGTCGCCACCCACGACGTGCATCTGCTCAAGAAAGTCCCGGATTCACTGATCATGCGCCTCAACAAAGGCAGGTTGTCCGATCCGACGGGTGCCTTGCGCTTCCCGCCCCGGCCGAGCAAGGGCGGTGCGGCGAAGGCGGAGGTCCAACCATGAGCGAACCGCCATCCACCAGGCAAACGAAGAGGAACGAGAGCCCTCGTGCTGCTGCGGGATTGCGCGGTGCCATGGCGGCGCGGCTGCTCCCGCAAACCCGGTTTGCCGGTCCGATTCCCTGGGTGATTGCCATCCTTATCGCGCTCGTCGTCGTGGCTGCGGCCGGCGGGCTTGCGCTAAGAAACCTCGCCGAAACTGCGCGCGGCGACCTGTCCAACGCCGTCACTGTGCAGATTGTCGAAGCGGACCCCGAACGGCGAACACTCGAAACCGAGCGTGTCGCCGAAGCCCTGGCCGGACAGGATCTGGTCCGCTCGGTCAGGGTAGTGCCCAAAGATGAACTCGACGAATTGCTCGAACCATGGTTGGGTGAAAGTGCAGGCAGCGAAGACCTTCCGATCCCCGCATTGATCGACGTCGAATTGTCGCGGGTGGCCGCGGCGGACGAAATCCGGGCGCTGCAGGACTATTTGCAGGAAAGCGTGCCTGGTGCACGCGTGGACGCCCAATCCGAGTGGTTGCGCCCCGTTTACGACGCGCTTTCCGCGCTCCAGTTTCTCGCGCTGGCGTTGATCGCCCTAGTAGCATTCGCAACCGCGGCGGCTGTGTGGCTGGCGGCGCGCAGCGCATTCGCCAATCACAGCGATACGGTTGAGATCATCCACTTGCTTGGCGGTACCGATTCCCAGCTGACCGGGATCTTCCAGCGTTCGGTCTTTCGCGATGCCGCCTTCGGAGCGGTGGTGGGCCTGCTACTCGGCCTCGCCGCGGTGTGGTTGCTCGGACAGCAGTTTGAACAACTCGACAGCGGCATGATCGCTGGCGGAGGATTGGGTTGGACCGATTGGTTCATCATCGGGGCCATCCCGGTCGCTGGCGTGCTCTTGGCGTTGGTCACCGGGCGCATCACCATTGCCGTTGCGCTGAGGAAGATGCTGTGAAGGACCGATCGTGATCAGGCATGGCATTTCGGCATTGTTCCTCGTTTGGGTGCTCGGCTTCCTGTGGTTCACAGTGTCGCTCCCCCAGCCCGCGGACCAATTGCAGACCGACGCCGTGATTGTGCCGACAGGAGGCGCTGGACGCATCGCGCAAGGGCTCGATGTGCTCGAGATGGGTCTTGCCAAGCGCATGCTCGTCAGCGGGGTCGACCGCGAAGTGACGCGTCAGGAGTTCGCCCAGGAATTCCAGGTCGACGACGCAAAGATGGCGTGTTGCATCACCCTTGGATTTGCGGCGGTGGATACTCGCTCCAACGCGGCGGAAATCGCGCAATGGGTCGAGGACAACCAAATCAAATCGCTGCGTTTGGTGACGACCGATTGGCACATGCGCCGTGCCGCAGGCGAGCTTGGACGTACCCTACCCGAAGATGTCACAGTGGTGCGCGATGCGGTGCCATCAGAGCCGAGCATGACCAGTCTCTTCCTTGAATACCACAAACTTTTGGCCAGCTGGATCGCTGGCCTGTTCGGTTTCTGAGCCAACCGATGTCCCTTTTGCGAAGCTTCCTGTTCTACATGCTTTTCTATGGGTTCAGTGCGTTGCTGGTGGTGGCGTCGGTGCTTGCGATTCCGTTCGGACGGCACTGGCTCAAGCGGGTGGTGGCAGTCTGGGGCAGGTGGCATCGCTGGTGCGTACAAAGCCTGCTTGGCATCACCGTGAATGTGGAAGGGCACCTGCCGGACGAACCGGTGTTGATCGCGGTCAAGCACGAAAGCTATTTCGAAGCGATCGATCTTCCCCGCCTGCTCAGCTTTCCCGCCGTGTTTGCCAAGCAAGAGCTGTTTTCGATCCCCGGATGGGGTTTTTCGGCCAAGGTCTACGGCCTCGTGCCGGTGGCGCGGGACGAGGGCGCGAAGGCGCTTCGGCATATGCTGACCACCGCCCGCCAGAGGATCGGAGAGGGTAGGCCCCTTGTGATTTTTCCCGAAGGAACGCGGGTCGCGCACGGAGACGATCCGTCGCTGCAATCGGGTTTTGCCGGGTTGTACAAGCTGCTCAAGCTACCGGTCGTACCGGTCGCCGTGAACAGCGGACCGCTGTATAACGGACTGGTCAAGCGTTCCGGCACGATCACCTATCGGATCGGCGAAATGATCCCCGCCGGCCTCACCCGTGCAGAGGCGGAGGAGCGGGTACATGCCGCCATCAACGCCTTGAATTCCCGGGACTGAAGGGCGCCGCCGCTCCTGTCAGAGATGATCCTCGCGTCCGAAGTCCGGCCGTTCGTCGTCCTGACCCTGCTCGATGATCGAGCGTCTGATCGCGCGAGTGCGGCTGAACAGGTCGTGCAACTTCTCGCCGTCGCCCGATCGGATCGCACGCTGGAGAGCAGTCAGGTCTTCGGTGAAACGACCGAGCATCTCCAATACGGCGCTCTTGTTCGATAGGAACACGTCGCGCCACATCACCGGATCGGACGCTGCGATGCGGGTGAAGTCGCGAAACCCGCCTGCGGAATATTTGATGACTTCGCCGCGGGTGACGTCTTCGAGGTCGCTGGCGGTGCCGACGATCGTGAACGCGATGAGGTGGGGAATATGGCTGGTCACTGCGAGCACAAGGTCGTGATGCTCGGGATCCATGATCTCGATACGGGCACCGAGCCCGCGCCAGAAATCCGACAATGCCTTGACCGCCGCTTCATTCGCATCGGCAGGCGGCGTCAGGATGCACCAGCGATTGGTGAACAGGTTGGCAAAGCCTGCGTCCGGTCCACTCTGTTCGGTCCCAGCGACGGGGTGGGCGGGGATGATTGTGTGGTTGGGCAGGGCCTTCGCAAGAGCTTCGGCAACGCCCTGCTTTGCCGAACCCACGTCTGAAATGACGGCATGGGGTTGCGCTGACTGGGAAATCGAGCAGGCGGCATCGCCCAAGGCGCCCATCGGCACGCAGAAGATGACAAGGTCGGCCTCGCGCACCGCTTCGGCGGCGCTGTTGCAAACGGTGTCGACGAGACCGCGTTCGCGCGCAGTATCGCGCACGGAAGCATCGTGGTCGAAGCCGGTCGTAACGATTTCGGAAGCGTGCTGCTTGACCGCAAGGCCGATCGAACCGCCGAGGAGCCCCAGCCCGATGATCGCGACTTTTTCGATCTTCATGCCGTCTCTCCGCACAATTCGCGCAATGTGGCAATCACGCGCGTCATATCGTCGGACCGACCGATGGTGATCCGCAGAGCTTGCGGCAGTCCTTGTCCGGGGAGGTGACGCACGGCGTAGCCCGTGTTCGCAAGAGCGTCGCGCGCAGCAACTGCACTCACGTCGCCTTCGAACAGCACCAGGAGGAAATTCGCTTCGCTAGGTACCGCGCGCAGACCGTGATTGCCGAGCGCCGCCAGCGCCTCCGCAAAGCGCCTGCGCTCGCGTTCGTTGTGCTCGCGACTGGCTGCGACGAAATCCTGGTCGCCCAGGGCGGCCAGTGCAGCGCGCTGCCCGCTGGCAGTGACATTGAAGGGGCCGCGAATGCGGTTGAGTGTGTCAATTAGCTCCGGTGCTCCGGTCGCCCAACCAATCCGTTCGGCAGCGAGTCCGTAGATCTTCGAGAAGGTGCGCGTGACGAGGACATTTTCATGGGCTGCGGCGAGCGCGAAGGCAGCCGATTGCTCTTCGGGCGCCAGGTATTCGCCATAAGCCTCGTCGATCACCAGCAGGACATCTGCTGGCAGGCCGCTGTGTAGCCTCGCCACTTCATCGCCGGGTATCCATGTCCCGGTCGGATTGTTGGGATTGGCAAGAAACACGACGCGCGTGCTCTCGGTGACGGCGGCTATGAGCGCATCGACACAGGTCGTGAATTCCCTATCGGGCGCTTCGATCGGAGAAGCGCCGCAACGTCGAGCTGCAATATCGTAAACGGAAAAGGAGAAGCGACTGAAGAGGACTTCATCACCGATCCCGGCGAAGCCTTGCGCCGCAAGGTTGAGCAATTCGTCCGAACCGGTGCCGCATACGATCCTCTCGGGATCCAGGCCGTGAACTTCGGCGATCTTTGCGCGAAGAGACTTGCTGTCCGGATCGGGATAGTCAGCCGCCGCGCCGCGCGCTTGTTCGAGCGCCGTCAACGCCGCCGGGCTGGTGCCGAGAGGGTTCTCGTTCGCCGACAGTTTGACGAGGGGGCGGCCATCGCTCGCGGTGGCCTTGCCCGGGACGTAGGCGTGGATCGCGTTGATCCATGGTTTGGGAGTTGGGCGGCCAGTCATAGAGCGAAGCCCGATAACGACTTTGTCCATGCAAAAACAGCATAATTGACTTGCCGGGCCGCCTCGCCCAATCGGCGTCGCCAATGAACTCCGCTTCCGCCTCCCAATCCTACGCGCTCGAGGAAGCATTGCCGCTCGATTGCGGAGAGGCGCTGCCGGGCGTCGAGATCGCCTATGAAACCTATGGCGAACTGGCAGAGGACAAGAGCAACGCCGTGCTTGTCTGCCACGCGCTGACGGGCGACCAATATGTGGCGAGCACGCACCCGATCACCGGCAAGCTGGGTTGGTGGGAACGGATGGTCGGACCGGGCAAACCGATCGATTGCGACAGGTTCTTCGTCATCTGCGCCAATGTGATCGGCAGTTGCATGGGTTCGACTGGTCCGGCCAGCACGGCTCCCGATGGCAAGCCCTACGCGATGAGATTTCCGGTGATCACGATCCGCGACATGGTGCGTGGGCTGGTCGCCTTGCTCGACGGTCTCGGTATCGATCGTCTGCACACTGTGGTCGGCGGATCGATGGGCGGTATGCAGACGCTCAGCCTCGCTGCCAATTGGCCCGAACGGGCCGAGCGCGTCTTGGTGATCGCATCCACCGCGCGGCATTCGGCGCAGAACATCGCCTTTCATGAGGTGGGACGCCAGGCGATTATGGCCGATCCGGCTTGGGCCGACGGCGAATATTATGCTTCAGGAGCTTCGCCCGACAACGGACTCGCCGTCGCGCGCATGGCGGCGCATATCACCTATCTGTCGGAAGAGGGGCTGACCGAAAAGTTCGGGCGGCGACTGCAGGATCGGACCTCGAAGAGCTTCGGTTTCGACGCCGACTTCCAGGTCGAAAGTTACCTGCGCTATCAGGGAAGCGGGTTCACCCAGCGCTTTGATGCCAATTCCTACCTCTACATCACCCGCGCGATGGATTACTTCGATCTCGCGGAGGAGCATGGCGGCAAGCTGGCCGATGCCTTTGCCGGAACGTCTTCGCGCTTCTGCCTGGTCAGCTTCGATACCGACTGGCTTTACCCTACGGCCGAGAGCCGCCACATCGTCCACGCGCTCAACGCTGCCGGAGCCAAAGTGAGCTTCGTCGAGCTTTCCGCGCCGAACGGCCATGACAGCTTCCTGCTCGAACACGCGCAGCTTGACCGCGTGGTCAAGGGGTTTCTTGAGTGAGCAGCCTGCGTCCTGACCTTGCCGTTATCGACGATCATGTGACTTCGTGCGCCCGCGTGCTGGACATAGGCTGCGGCGATGTAGCGCTTATGGCCGAGCTGGAGAACGTCAAACAGGTCGATGCGCGGGGAATGGAGCTCGACCCCGCCAAGGTCGAACGTTGCGTC
>JAAUYH010085818.1_pt1 | contig 76358 bp, 54 predicted proteins | sample 7278061 | NCBI WGS metagenome assembly JAAUYH01 (sample SAMN14350203, study PRJNA611818) | marine sediment metagenome | isolation source: surface marine sediment (0.6m) | place: French Polynesia: Moorea | collected 2018-08 | reverse complement strand
TCCAGGTGTTGCTTCCAACGGTGGATGTGCGGCCGTCCCAGCCGGGGCAGCGGATCCAGGATATGCCCCAGGGCCGGGGTCAGATGATCATGCTCATCGACGATGATGAGCTGGTGCTGGATGCTCTGCGGGTCATGCTGGAGGGCCTCGGTTATGCGGTTTCAAGCTGGTCCAGCCCGACTTCCGCCCTGGATGCTTTCCGCCGCGATCCGCAATCAGTGGACCTGGTGCTCACCGACCTGAGCATGCCCGGCGTCACCGGTGTTCAGCTGGCCGAGGAGGTACACTCCATCCGGGCTGAGCTGCCGCTGGCGATCATGACCGGCAACAAGAGCCAATCACACGAATACCCCGCACGCTGGATAGCCAAACCAATGACGCTGCAGTCCCTGGCAGAATGTGTCCAGGAAATGCTGGGCGGAGCAACGCTGGCTACGGCGTCATGCCCGGATGACTCCGAACCGCCGAACCCCTGAGTGGACTTCCCAGGGCTGTCCTGGCCAACTGCGCTCCGCCGGCTTCAGTCTGGCAGACGGTTATAAAACCGCTCCCAGCGCCAGCGTGCCACGAAGGGGTCGATGGTGAGAATCTGGTCCTGGCGCATGGGGCGGGCCAGGTCGACGTTGTAGGCGCACCAGCGCTGCTTGATGCGGGTTCCGGTGGACGAGTCGCGGCAGATCAACAGGTAATCGTCGTCGGGATCGGTGGAAATGGGGCGCTTCAGTGCTACCTCAATTTCGGCGTCGATCAACGATTTCGTGATCTGGAACCCCTGAACCTCCATGGTGCCCAGGTCGACCATGTCTTCATCGTCGGTAGACTCCAGTGATACCTGGTCCTCGCGCAGCTTCCGGACCATGCGGGTGACCTCGTCGGCCAGTTTGTTGTCGGTGGCAATGGCGTCGGCAAAGGCATTGTAGGATTCCAGGCTCAGGCCGGTGGACTCGATGGCGCGGGTCATTTCCTCATCGCTTTGTTTGAGCAGTGTCTTGTATTCGGTGGAGTTCGGCTTGAGCTTCCTGAACTGGGGGTCGTACTGATCCTGCAGGTCATAAACCAGCATGTAGGCCACGGAGAACCGTTTCAGGCGGTCGTAGCCATACTCGAGGAACTGGGTGGCCGAGATATCCTCGTCGGTGAGTTCTTCAGTTGCCGCGTCCACGGCCAGTATGGGCAGGCTCAGCGCCAGCAGCAGCAGGACAGATTGGGTATTCATGAGTGTTGCCTCCGGCACCGGACAGGTTCCCTTACCGGTGCAGGCGCAATCATCGTGCTACCGAAACTGGCGGGAAAGTGCCGAAAGATGGGGAAAACTGGCCAAGCGGAAGCGGCCGGATTCAGTAAACTGTCCACCGTTTCTTTTATACCCCGGCTTTGGTGAGGAGCTCTGCCGTGAGATTTTTCATCCTTGTCTGCATGCTGACGTCCCTGGCACACGCGCAGGATCCCGGAGGTGACGACGCAATGGGTCGGGCCATTGCGCTGCTGCGCACGACACCTCTGATCGACGGCCACAACGATCTGCCGTGGATGGTCCGCGAGGTGGCCGATGGCGACTTCTCACGGTTTGATCTCAAGACCACATTGGTTGGAGACACCAATATTCCCCGTCTTCGTGCAGGCCAGGTGGGTGCACAGTTCTGGTCGGTGTGGATTCCGCCGGAACTGGGGGGCGAGGGGTATGCCCGCATGCAGCTGGAGCAGATCGAGCTGGTCCATCGCATGATCGAGACCTATCCCGAAACCTTTCAGCTGGCCCTGACGGCGGACGACATTGAACAGGCGTACGCTGCCGGACGCATTGCGTCGCTGATCGGCATGGAGGGCGGCTACGGGCTGGAGAACTCGCTGGGCGCCCTGCGCGCCTACTTCCGTCTGGGCGTCCGATACATGACCCTGGCCCACTGGAATACCCTGGACTGGGCTGACTCGGCTACCGATGAGGCGCGTCACGACGGGCTGAATGCGTTTGGCGTCGAAGTCGTGCGGGAGATGAATCGCCTGGGCGTGCTGGTGGACCTGGCCCATGTCAGCGCCGCGACCATGCACGACGCCCTGGACCACAGCCGGGCGCCGGTGATTTTTTCCCACTCACTGGCCTACGCGCTGGTGAATCATCCGCGCAACGTCCCGGATGAGGTGCTGCGCCGGTTGCCTGAAAACGGCGGTATTATCATGGCGTCTTTTGTGCCCGAATACCTGTCCAGCGAGGTCAATGAGTGGGCCAGGGGGTTCGGAGCCAGGCTGCCGGACGGCCACTACACCACCGCCGAATACGACCGGATTCGCCACCAGTACATGAAAGAAAACGGCGCCGTCCTGGCCGGCCTGTCTGACGTGGCGGATCATCTGGACCACCTGCGCAAGGTGGCCGGGCCGGATCACATCGGCATTGGCAGTGATTTCTGGGGCTCCGACGACCTGCCCACGGGACTGGAAGACGCATCAAAGTTCCCGGCCCTGTTTGCCGAGCTCATCCGGCGGGGATGGAGCGATGAAGACCTCAAAAAGCTGGCGGGGCAGAACATGCTGCGCGTGATGCGAAAGGCCGAGGCCGTGGCCCGGGACCTGCAAGAATCCACGGCCCCCTCCATGATGAGGATCGACCAGCAGCCGGGGCGGAGGCGGTAGGGCAGCGCGGCGCGCTCCCTGACCCGCTGTGTTGCGATTACCTGAACCCTGTGTGTCGCCATCCAGCCCCCCGCTCCCATCCCCGTGATGCGCCACCGACGACGCCATTCTCACCGTCGTCATCCTTTCCCCGACGTCATCCTGAACTCGATTCAGGATCCATCTGAGAGTGAGTTCTGCGCAACCTTCGATCGAGGCAGAGGTTTCACCGGAGGCTTCGATCAAGCAGGGCGGCGGCGGAGGCGTCTCACTGAAGATGGCTTCGCTGCAGTGGAGTGCAAGCGTCAACGAAGGCGGCTTTGGGATTTCAGATGGATCCTGAAACAAGTTCGACGTCTAAAAAAAGAACGAAGCCCCTTGGCACATGGATGTGCCAACGCGAAGCGTGAGCGATTTGGAAACCGCGTTTTCAAATCGCGGCCGAGAGTTGACCAGGATGGTCAATCTCTCGGACCCATTAAAAAGGCTTAGCCGCCCCCAGAAACGCCACCGTGGCAATGCCGATCCAGTAGACGTAGGCCAGGTAGCGCGCCTTGCGGATGGAGCGTTCCAGGGTGTTTTCCGCTTCGGCATCTTCGCCCTGGGCCAGGATGCGGAACAGGGTGGTCCATTCGCGCATGACAAAGCGCAGATACAGGCCGATGACCAGCATCAGGCCATAGATGCCCACCTTGGCGGAGTACCAGCGGAATCCCTCGGCGGCATTGAACGGGCCGTAACCCATCAGGGAGGTGATGGCGGAGATGATCAGGGCTGGGATGACCACGAAGCGGATTGCTTCGTCGATGCGGGTCAGGAATACGCCGCGGTCGGTCTCACGGTAGATGAAAGCGGCCCAGGTCAGGCTCAGCCAGGCGGCAAACACGATCCACATGCCCACCAGCCAGTTGCCGCCGTAGGGCTGGGTGCCCCAGAAATTTCCCATGTGCAGCCCCAGGGGCAGCAGCAGAATGATGCCGGTGCGTGCCAGGATGTCGATGCGGTATGCGGTTTCCATGTGGCGCTTGCGCTCCTCCATGGACAGCTTGCGGTTGACCACATTGTAGGAGGTCTGAAACACCCCCCATTCACCGCCGAGCCAGTAGACCATCGCCAGAATGTGCAGCCACTTCAGGACTGCCAGTTCGCTGATACCCACAGGGCACCCCAGGATCAATTGTTATAAAGGTATAACTTTAATCCTTTTGCAGTCGGCCCTCAAGCAGGCGCCAGGCCACTGAATCGGACACGCAAATCCGGATTGGCTGGCGGCAGCGCGCCGTCCGCGGACTCAAAGTTTTCCATGATGTAGCGCTCGGCGGGGGTATCCACCAGCTGGTAGATATTGGCGGTCAATTGATGCGCAGACCTGCCGGGCCAGTTGGCCGGCAGCAGTTCCGAGGGCAGGTCCGCGTCCCGCAACAGCAGGCGGCGATACTCATGGATCAGCAGGGTCCTGACCAGGAAAGCCTGACCGGGGTCGATGTCCGGGGCCTTCCTGAGGCTGGCCAGCAGGGGCCGGAAGTCTTTCAGGAACGATTTGTAACGCTCCCCCAGTTCATCCAGCTTCCAGCTGCGCTCGGAGATCTTGCGCAGCACCTGGCGCGACACCGGGTCTTCGGTGGTGGCGCTGAGGACCGTGACCCGGTCAGCCAGCTTCATTTCCGCCAGGGTTTCGTCCAGGGGTCCCCGGTCGCCGCTGGGGTGGGCCATCATTCCCGGGGTCAGCGTTCCGTAGCCCAGCCAGTGCAGCTCCCGGCGCAGCGCGTCGCGCTGCCGGTCGTTGAGAAAGCCGGCCAGAATCAGGGTCCAGCGCCCGTCCCAGGGCGGCTCTGCGCCGGCATAGATGCGGCGCGCCGCTTTCTCGAAATGCCGCAGGCCCGCATCGGTGAAGCTGTAGTAGCTGCGGCGCCCAACCTGGCTGGTGGCCAGCCAGTCATCCTGCACCAGCCGGTACACCGAGGTTCGTATCAACCGCTGATTCAGCCCGAAAGGCTCCAGGGCGGTGATCAGGTTGCCCAGCCAGACCGAGTTGCCGTGATGCACGATGCTGTCACCAAATGTGGTGACGATAAGGGACCCTGCCCGGATGGGGCGGCGGTCCCTGAAGTGACGCAGCAGCTTGTCCAGTGTGGCCAGTCGTTTCATCAGATTTCAAAAAACGTGATACAGAATTGAAGGATCGTCCTTGATTTTAGTATCATATCGGTCCGCCGTCAGGTGCAGTCGTGACCTGACCGGTCCTTTGATGCGGGCTTGGTTGAACGCCCGCGGGGGAAAGGGCCACAACGGCGTCGAGTATAAATCCGTATTGATCATGGGCGCCAAGGGCGCGCACTATTCCAGTAATCAGGAGTGAGCAATCATGTCTAGCTTAGCCAGTCAGCACATCCAGCATGGAGATCGGCCTGGTTACGACTGGCACCGGGTGGCTTACCTGCTGCTGTTGTCCCGCGCCATCGACGAAATCGAGGAATCCAAGCTGGTTCCGGCGAAGAAGGTGTTCAACCAATTCTCTGCCCGGGGCCACGACTTTGCACAGATTCTGCTCGGCTCCTGTCTCAGCCATCCCCACGACGGGGTTTCCGGCTACTACCGGTCCCGACCCCTGGCATTGACCCTCGGCCTGTCGGCGGAAGACGCGCTGGCCTCTCCCCTGGCGCGCTCCGGCGGGTACAGCGACGGTCGTGATATCGGCGTGGTCTGTAATCTGCCCGGCAACGGCAAGATGGGACCGACCGCCACCCTGCTGCCCATGAGCGGTGGCGTGGGTGCGCAGTACACCCCCGCCGTGGGGTGGGCCCACGCGGCCCACTATCGTGCATCGGTACTCAACGATGCCAACTGGAAAGGCGCTATCGGAGTGGCGACGGGCGGCGACGCCTCGGCCTCCACCAACGGGTTCTGGGCCGCGCTTAATATCGTTACCGTGCGGCAGCTGCCGTTCCTGTTTTACATCGAGGACAACGGCTACGGCATTTCCGTGCCGGCCAAGTATCAGACGCCGGGTGGTGACCATGTGGCCAACCTGGCTTCCTGGCAGGGGCTGGCAATCTTCGACGGTGACGGAACCGACCCGGCCACCGCCCCCGGGCTGGTGCAATCGGCAGTTAACCATGTTCGCGAAGGCCAGGGTCCCGCGCTGCTGCGCTTGAAAGTGCCGCGCCTTTGCGGCCATACCTTCCAGGACACCCAGGCTTACAAGCCCCAGGAACTGATCGACCGGGAAAAGACCCGCGACCCGCTGCCGCTGCTGAAGCGTCACCTGATCGAAAGGCAGGCCCTGTCCGAGACCGAGTGGCACGACCTGGAGCAGACCGTAACCGCCGAGGTGGCCGCAGCGGCGGACCGGGCGGAAGCCCGGCCCCAGCCCGACCCGGCACGGCTCAAGCGCTACGTGTTCGCCGAGACTCTGGAAGATGGTTCTCCCGATCCGTCGCTGATGGGGGGGCTGCGCCCGGAAGGTTATACCCACCCCGAGGGCAACGAGCGGCCCAATCCCCAGGGCCAAAGGGTCAACATGCTGACCGCCATTCGACGGACCCTGGACTATGAACTCGAGATCAACCCCCGGGTGCTGGTGTTTGGCGAGGACGTGGGACTGAAAGGCGGTGTCCACGCCGCCACCCTGGGCCTGATGGAACGCCACGGCCGCGACCGGGTGTTCGACACCAGCCTGTCCGAGGAAGGCATCATCGGCCGCTCCGTGGGTATGGCCGTTGCCGGCCTGATGCCGGTGCCGGAAATCCAGTTCCGCAAGTATGCCGAGCCGGCCGCTGAGCAGATCACCGACGCTGGCATTACCCGCTGGCGCACGGTCAACAAGTTTGCCTGCCCCATGGTGGTCCGCATTCCGGGTGGCTTTGCCCAGCGTGGCGACCCCTGGCACTCCATGTGCAACGAAGTGGAATGGGCACACAAGATCGGCTGGCAGGTGGCCATGCCGTCCAATGCCGAAGATGCCGTAGGCCTGCTGCGCACCGCGCTTCGGGACGACAACCCGACCATGTTCTTTGAACACCGGACTCAGTACGACGCCGCCTGGGCCCGCCGGCCCTATCCCGGTGACGACTATGTGGTGCCGTTCGGCAAAGCCCGCCGGGTGGTTGAGGGCAAGTCCCTGACCGTGGTCACCTGGGGCGCCATGGTTGAGCGCTGTGAAGCTGCCGCCCGGGATCGCACCGGCCAGGTGGAGGTGCTGGACCTGCGCACCATCGTGCCCTGGGACAAAGAGGCTGTGTGTGAGTCGGTTCGCCGGACAGGCCGCTGCCTGATCGTCCACGAGGACACGCTGACTGCTGGGTTTGGCGCTGAGATTGCCGCGATCCTGGCTGACGAGCTGTTCTGGGATCTGGATGCGCCGGTGCGTCGGCTGACCATGCCGGACATTCCCAACCCCCATAACATCGAACTGCTGACCGCCGCCGTACCCACGGTGGACAAGATCAGCGACGCCATGGGTGAATTGCTGGCTGTCTGACGGCCATCTGATCGGGCCGGCGTTTACAGCATGGATATCATCTTCGAGGAACAGACCGAGGGCACGGTCGCGCGCTTCTCGCGCTGGCTGGTGGCCGTGGGCGATCAGGTCGATGCCCACGCACCCATTGCTGAGCTGGAAACCGACAAGGTCACGGTGGAGATCGCCGCGCCCGAATCCGGGCGCATCAGCGAGCTGCTGGTCGAACCGGAACAGGAGATCAATCCCGGCACCGTGATGGCGCGGATAGACGCCGAAGGGGCCGCCGCAGCCCCGGCAGACGTGGCGGTGGAGGTCATTTTCTCCGAAGACCACGCCGAGGGCACGGTGGCCAAGCTGTCCCGTTGGCTGGTGGCTGAGGGCCGGCGCGTGGCCGAGCATGACGCCCTGCTGGAGGTGGAAACCGACAAGGTCACGGTAGAGATTGCCGCACCGGCGTCGGGAATCCTGGCCGAAGTGCGGGCCCGGGAGGGGGCCGATCTGGAGCCCGGCCAGGTGGTGGGCATCATCGCCAGCGGGCAGGGACCCAGGCGCACCGAGCCGCATATCGAGCAGGAACCGGTCCCCGCCGAGCCGGTGGTCGAAGACGGTATTTCCCATGATCTGATCAGTCCGTCCGTGCGGCGGCTGATGCGCAAGAACAATCTGACCTCGCTGGCGGGTATCCGCGGCACCGGCGCCGGCGGCCGGGTCACCCGGGACGATGTGCTGACGTGGCTGGAGCAGCCGGCCCGTCCGCCAGAAGAGGCACTGCAGCCCTCCGAACTGGGCGGCAACATTGTGCCTCACAGCAGCATGCGCCGCGCCATCGCCAGCCACATGGCCCACAGCCTGCAGGTGGCGCCCCACGTCACCAGCGTGTTCGAAGCCGACCTGAGCCGCATCATCGCGCACCGCGAAAACAACAAGGGCGCGTTTGCGGAGCAGGGGGTCAAGCTGACATTTACCGCTTACTTCCTCGCTGCATCGGCGGCCGCCATGAAAGCTGTGCCCCAGGTCAACGCCCGCTACCATCCGGATCACCTTGAAATCTTCGACCAGGTGAACATCGGCGTGGGTACCGCCCTGGGAGACGAAGGACTGATTGTCCCGGTAATCGAAAATGTCCAGGACCGGTCCCTGCTGGAAATAGCCCGCGAACTGGAAGCAATGACCGATCGTGCCCGGGTTGGCAAGCTGGGCCAGGAAGACCTCAAGAACGGCACCTTCACCATTTCCAACCACGGCGTGTCCGGCAGCCTGCTGGCTTCACCCATCATCATCAACCAGCCCCAGGTCGCCATCCTCGGCATCGGCAAACTGGAGCGCCGGCTGAAAGTGGTGGAGGCCGACGGCAAGGACAAGATCCGCGCCCTGCCCATGTGTTACGTGACCCTGAGCATTGACCACCGGGCGCTGGATGCGTTTCAGACCAACCGGTGGCTTTCTGCCTTTGTGGGCATGCTGGAAAGCTGGGAGGAGTGATGGGGGAGTGATGGGGTCAGAGTAAAGGGACAGAGTAAATCCGAGATTTACTCTGTCCCTTTACTCTGACCCCTGACCACCGCCCAAGCCGCATCCTGCAGCACCCGCGCCACCTCCGGCTCCAGCCCGGCGGTGTAGTCGAGTCCCTGGGCGGACTGCCCGTAAAGCACACCCAGGAACACCGATGCGGCCAGGTAGGTTCCGGCCACGGTAGGGTGTCGGCGGTCTTCGTGAATCAGGGTGATTTCCGGGTGCTGCCGGGTGACCTGGGCAAACGCGTGTCCCACCGGAGCCACCGGGGTACCGGTTTCGCGTCCGATACGGTGGTAGTTGTTGCTGATAACCTGGGTCATCTCCGGTCGGCCGCTGTAGGCCCAGGTCATGAACAACAGCGGTTCCGCACCGGACTTCCTGATGGCATCCACGTGCTGCCGCGCGGCAGAGAAAAACCGTTTCAGCCGGTCCGGGTCGTGGGCCTCCAGGCTGTGGCCCTGCAGCACCACGATGTCCCAATCCTCGGTCTGCAGCATCCCGGACAGCCCAGAGTGTTCGAACAGGTGTCCCCCGGAGATGGTCATGATGCGGATGCGGCCGTCCCGGCTGATCTCCGCGGACCGCATCAGCCGGCGCAGATGGTTGTGCAGGCTGTCGTTGTAGTAGGTGAAGCTGTTGCCCACGAACAGAACGTTGGCAAGTTGCGCCTGGCTGGCACGATCCGGCGCCGTCCGGGCGGTGGCGCAGCCGGCCTGCACCAGGACAAGCAATACGATGACCAGCCTGTGGATCATCAGTACAGCACCTCCGGCGCCAGAAACAGGGCCACCAGGCTCACCAGGATGATGCCCAGGATATTGAGCAGGATGCCGGCCCGGACCATCTGGGGAATGTGCAGGCGGCCGGTGGAGAACACAATGGCGTTGGGGGGAGTGGCCACCGGCAGCATGAAGGCGCAGCTGGCGGCGATGGTGATGGGAACCGTCAGCACCAGTGGTGGCAGGCCGGCCTGGAGGGCAATGGCGCCCATGACCGGCAGCAGGGTGGCGGTGGTGGCGAGGTTGCTGGTGAGCTCGGTCAGAAAGATCACCAGAGCAACAGCGGCCGCCACCAGCACCGCGATACCCAGGCCGCTGAGCGGTGCCAGCTGCTCACCCAGCCACAGCGCCAGGCCGCTGTTGGAAACCGCGGCGGCCAGCGATAGGCCGCCGCCGAACAGGATCAACACGCCCCAGGGCAGCCGGGCGGTGGCTTCCCAGGTCATCAGGCGCTTCTGATTCTTGTCGCCGCTGGGAATCAGGAACAGGGCAATGGCGCCGGTCATGACGATGCTCGCATCGGATACACCGGATAGACCCAGCCACTCGGTCAGCGGCCGGCGCAGCATCCAGCCCAGGATCACCAGGGAAAAGATCCAGGCCACCCGTTTCTCGGGCGCGGTGATGGGCCCCATTTCTTCCCGCAGCTGATGCAGGTGGGCGTTCACCGCGCTGCTGGCGGGGACGTTGACGGGATGCAGCAACCGGGTCAGCAGCAGCCACGCCAGGGGCAGCATCACCAGGCTGACCGGGATACCCACCAGCATCCAGCGGGCGAAGCTGATCTGGATGTCGTAGTTCTCGGCCAGGTAGCCGGCCAGGAAAGCATTGGGTGGCGTACCGATCAGGGTGGCCAGCCCGCCGATGCTGGCGGCGTAGGCCAGGGACAGCAGTATGGCGATTTCGAAGTTGTTGGCGTCTTTGTCGCTGAGGTCGGGCACGTTTTCCCGAATCACCACGATCACCGACAGCACGATGGGCAGCAGCATCATGGTGGTGGAGGTATTGGTCATCCACATGCTGAGCAGGGCGCAGACCACCATGAATCCGCCGATCAGCCGGCGGCCGTCGGTGCCGGTGCGGTCCAGGATGGCCAGAGAAATGCGCCGGTGCAGGTTACAGCGCTCCACCGCCAGGGCCATCATGAATCCACCCAGGAACAGGTAGATGATGGGGTTGGCGTAGGGTGCGGCTGCTTCCCTCAGGGGCGCGATGCCCAGGGGGTCGAAAGCGATCAACGGGACAAATGCGGTGACCGGTACCGGCAGGGCCTCGGTGGCCCACCAGATGGCCATCCCGAGTCCGACCGCGGCGACCCGCCAGGCCTGGGGGTCCATGACCTGCTGGACGGGATCGAATGCCATCATGACCAGGAAAACCGCCGGGCCGAGAATCCGGCCCACCAGCTGGTAGGTATGAGGCTGGGATTCAGCCCTGGTGGTTGATGCGTTCATCAATCTCGCTCAAAAAAACGGGGAGCCGAAGCTCCCCGTTCCGAGTGGGTTGGTGTTACATCTGGAACCGCATTTCCAGGTAGTAGTAGCGGCCCAGGTCGCGGTGGACGTCGGCGAAGTAGCCGAAGAAGCGATCCGCCAGGGGCGCACGCTCATCCGTCACGTTCATGATTCCCAACCGGGCCCGGGTCCGTGCGGGCCCGAGGTCGAAGCGGTAATCAAAGGTGGCGTTGTAGGTGGTCATGGCCGGGACTTCCCAGCGCGTGCCGTCGGCCAGGGTCAGACTGTCCTGGTAAAAGCTGCCGATGCGCTTGCCGGTCACTGTGGCGCCCCAGTCGCCCTTGCGCCAGGACAGGCGTGCGGTCTGCTTGTTCTCCACGTTACCGTCCACCCGGATCAGGTCGGAAAAGCCGGCCACGGGGTAGTTGGCCGGGATCAGGCCGGCGTTCTGGGCTTCAACCAGGATCAGGGCGTCGCCACCCGCTTCCTGCTCGTAGGTGTTCAGGAAAGAAGCGACGTACTTGAAGGCAAAGTCGCCCCAGCCGGTTTCCTTGTTGTAGTAGACGCCCACGTCATGGCCTTCAACCGTCCGGGTATCCAGGTTGGCGTACTGGTCGAAGATCTGGTCGATGTCACCGGCGGGGCAGATGCCGGCCGCGTTGTAGATCGCCGCCACCTCGGGATCCACCTCGGGGTCACGGGTCACGGCAGGATTGCCGGTGAAGCCGGCGCAGTTGCCGTTACCGGCCTCCAGTCGCCTCACCAGGTCCAGCAGGGTGTGGTTCTCTTCACCGAACAGGCCGATCGTGTCCGTCTTCTCGATGGACCAGAAGTCCAGGGTCATGGTCAGGTTGTCGGTGGGTTCGAACACCAGGCCGACGGAATAGTTGTCGGATTCTTCTGGTACCAGTTGGTCACTGCCCTGGGCGACCCGCTGGATGGCGTTGCGGCAATCCAGGATATCCTGGTCAGGATCACCACCGAATTCCGCGGCGTACTGGCAGGCGTAGTCGGTGCGGGTGTTGTTGCGCGCCACGATCTGTTCGTTGATGGTGACCAGGTTGGGCGCCCGGTAAGCTTCAGAGAACGAGCCCCGAACCAGCAGCGAGTCCAGCGGGCGCCAGCCAAAGGCAAACTTGCCCACGGTGGTGTTGCCCACGTCGGAAAAGTCCTCGTAGCGGAAGGCGATCTGTACGTCCAGGTTGTCCAGCACCGGGATCTGCAGTTCGCCGAACAGCGAGGTCACGTCACGCTCGCCGCGACCGTCGGGGGTCGGGCTGGAATTGACGACGTCTGATACGAACGGGAAGGTGTCGCCCTGGGCGTCGGTAAACACGATGGTGCCGTCCAGTCGCGGATCACGGTCGTCGATGAAGGACTCTTCACGGTACTCAAAGCCGATGAAGGCGCCTACGGGGCCGGCAGGCAGATCCCAGATGCCGCTGTTGGACAGCTTGAAGTCCACCATCTTCAGCTCGGATTCGCTGATGCGGAAGACGTCGATCAGGGCACGCTCGATGTTGCTGTTGACGCCGCCGCTGAATGGGTTGTACGCCGCTGGCGTTGGATCGTTCAGGGCTTCCTGCATCAGGATGTTGGAAACCCGGTTGGACGTAATGTCCTCGGCTTCAGCCTTGGAAAGCACCAGCGCGGATTCCCAGTCCCAGTCTCCCCACATACCGCGGAAGCCCTGCAGGATTCGATACATGTCCTTGCTGTTGTCGATGATCCGCGGCAGTTCAGCAAAGCGGTAGTTGTCGATCTGCAGTTCCACGCCGCCGCAGGGCACATCGGTGCCGATGATGCTGTCCGGCAGGCGGTTGGGTGAGCCGCAGGGACCCAGCGGGTTGTAGTAGTTTTCCGGACCAACCCGCAGCCGCACCGAGCTGAAGGAGGCGGACGGATGGCGAGACAGGTTGGTGTCCGAATCGTAATAGTGCAGTTCGGTAAAGCTTTCCAGACCGCTGTCAAACTCATGATTGACGTAGACAAACAGGTTGTGTCGTTCCAGGTCGGAATTGAGGTCGCGGAATTCGTTCAGGTTATAGCGGATGACACCGCCGCCGTCCGGGGCCAGGCAGGTACCGAAGTTCAGCTGGACCTCGCAGCGCGGATCATCAGAAGGATAGATCTCAAATTCGCCGGCGCTGTCCGTGACGATGCCGGTGATACCGTATGAAGAAACGCTGCGAACAGCGTCAAATTGGCCAAACAGCGAATTGACGCTGTTATTGCGGAAAGCCGTGCTGCCGGCAAACGGCGAATCTGCTGGAATCCGGTCGCGGAAGTCGCTGTCGGCCCAGCGCGGATCCTCCTGGGCGTTGACCCGGCCGCGGTCGTAGTAGTTGTAGAACACGCCGACGTTGGTGGCGCCGTCGTTGAAGAACTTGCCCCACTCGATGGCGATGTTGGTATCGTCGCGCTCGTAGTCCGGGTAGTCGTTGTACTTGGCGCGAACCGTCAGTCCCTCGAAGTCCCGCTTGAGCACGGTGTTGACCACGCCTGACACGGCGTCTGCGCCATAAAGGGCCGAGGCGCCGTCTTTCAACACCTCGATGCGCTCGATGCCATACACGGGCATGGCGGCGGCGTTGGCGGTGTTGACCGGCACAAAGCTCCCACCCACTTCCTCGGTCTGGAAGGACGGGGCGTTGACGACCCGGCGGCCGTTGAGCAGCACCAGGGTGTTGCCTGTACCCAGGCTGCGCAGGTTGAATGCGCCGACATCCCCGCGGGCGGAGTTCACGCCGCCGGAGATGTTTTCTGCCTCGTTGAAGAAGTTCTGGCCGTTGGCGGCCACCTCGTCGAGCAATTCGTCGCCGGAATCGAAACCCAGCACTTCGATGTCATCGGAAGTCACTACGGCCACGGGCAGCGCGTCAGAAATCTGCGCGCCCCGGATGTGGGTGCCGGTCACGACGATTTCTTCAACCTCGCCACCTTCTTCGTAAACCTCGTCGGGATCCTGGGCCATGGCCACGCCGGCGGCACAGGACAGAACAAGAGAAATCGCCAGGCTCAGGCGATTGGCAGAAAAGATTTGGTCAGCTTTGTCAGACATGGATCTCCCTCGTTTGGCTCGCCGGCTGCTTTCAGGCCGGTCGCTGTAATGCTGGGCTTTTCCCCTGTCCCCGAAGGTCAACGCTTCGGATGGACGATTTCGGCATGCTAGCAAATGGCCGGGGAAATGTGCCAATAGCGCCTGTTTCACGGTGTATAGCCTCAGGCTATGGTCTGTGGATGGTGCCATAACCCATGGTTATACTCTTTTTTGACTCACAAGCGGGGACGATGCATGCGACTGCGGCAGATTGAAGTCTTTCACGCCGTCTATTCCAGCGGCTCCATTACAGGCGCTGCTGCCCTGCTGCACGTCTCCCAGCCTTCGGTCAGCAAGGTGCTGGCCCACGCAGAGCAGCAGTTGGGCTACCGGCTGTTTGATCGCATCAAGGGCAAGCTGGTGGCCACGCCGGAGGCCCACCGGCTGTTCGGGCATGTGTCATCGGTGTACAAGAATGTCGATGAACTGCGCCGGGTGGCCCGAAATCTGCGCGCCTCCGACAGCGGTACGGTCAGGATTGCGGCGACGCCGGCCTTTGGCACGGATCTGCTGCCCACCACGGTGGCCCGCTACCTGGAGCGTCATCCCGATACGGTGTTCGAACTGGAGACGCTGCATCACAACGCCATCCAGCGGGGCCTGCTGCAGTCACGAATTGATATTGGCCTGTGTTTTGACCCTGACGAGGCGCCGGGCATTGCGGTAGAACCCCTGGCCCGGGCGCAGTTCGTGGTGCTGGCACCGCCGGGCACGCGATTTCCACGCAAGCGGGTTCGACTGAAGGACCTGGCGAGCCAGCCCTTTATCGCCCTGCACAGCCGGGGGCCGCTGGGCCGGATACTGACGACCCACCTGGAATCGGGTAATGCGGATCTGAATATCGTTGCGGTCTCGGAAACCTATCACGTGGCCCGGGGGCTGGTGGCCCGGGGCGCCGGTGTGACCATCGTGGACGCGGTGACTGCCGCGTCATCGGGGCCGGACGTGGGAATCTGGCCGCTGAACCCTGGATTGGCCTTTGATATCTGCGCGCTGCATTTTGCCGACGCGCCGCTGTCGGTGGTGTCCCGGCGCTTCCTGGACACCCTGGGGGAAGACGTACGCGAGTTCGTCAGTGACTATGTCGGCTAGAGTGTGACACTAAGACCATAGCCTGGGGTTATGCCCCACCTATCAATCGGTATTTGAGGCCGGTGCGAGGCCGCCGCTAGGATTCCGGGCCATGTCTGGAGGTGCGAGAGTCCTGGTGCTGGGGGCCGGAGTGGCTGGTGTGGCCTCGGCTTATTTCCTGGCCCGGCAGGGGCACCAGGTGATAATGGTGGACCAGGCCTCCGAACCCGGCGCAGGCACCAGTCACGCCAACGGCGGCCAGCTTTCCTACAGCTACACGGACGCCTTTGCCCAGCCCGCCATGCTGAAAAAACTCCCGGGCCTGCTGCTGGGCCGGGACCCCTCGGTGGTGATGTCCCTGTCGCCGTCGCTGATACGCTGGGGCCTGGCCTTCGTCAGTCAGTGCACCGCCGGGCGATCCGGGACCAACTCCAGGGCCCTGCTGGAACTGGCCCTGCGATCGGCTGACCTGCTGGGCGGGATCAACCGGGAAGCCCAGCTGGACTACAGTCACGCCACGGCGGGCAAGATGGTGCTGCTTCGAACCGACGCGGAAGTGCAGGGCGCCCGGCCAGGCATTGATCGCAAAACAGCGGCGGGCTGCGACGTTCGGCTGCTGAACCGCCAGGAAGCTGAAGCCATCGAGCCGACACTGGCGGCCATGCCCGAACCCTATACCGCGGCGATCTACGCGCCGGGAGACGAAGTTGCAGACGCCGGGAAATTCTGCCGTGAACTGTCTGAATGGTTGCAAACCCGGGGTTCGCTGGAATTGAAGCTGGGCACGCGGGTGGACGGGCTGCTGCGCCGCAACGGCCGGGTCACGGGGGCGAAGCTGGGGTCCGAGGAACTGGAAGCTGACGCAGTGGTGGTCTGCCTTGGCGGCGCCAGCGCCAGCGTTGTTGCACCCAGTGACATCCCGCTGCCCATTTACCCGGTTCGAGGCTACAGCCTGACGCTCCCGCCCGGACCCCGGTCACCCCGGGTCAGCCTGACCGACGTGAAACACAAGATTGTCTTCAGCCGCCTCGGCGATCGGGTGCGCATTGCCGGGTTCACCGACTTTCTGGGAAACTCGGAATCACGGATCCGGCGGCGGGTGGCAGACCTGACCAACACAGCCTGGTGGCTGGCCCCGGAGGCGGCCGACTACGCCCAGGAGGACCACCAGCCCTGGTCCGGGGTGCGCCCCATGACGCCGGACAGCCGGCCCCGGGTCGGCGCAACCCGGACACCGGGACTGTTCGTTAACACCGGGCACGGCGCCCTGGGCTGGACGCTGGCCTGCGCCACGGGGCAGGATGTGGCCCGGGCGGTAAGCATGGACACTTGATATGAAAACCCGGTTTTATCTCGCGCTGGCGCTGGCCGGCATGCTCACAGGCTGTGCGGTTGCTCCCCGGTTCGATCCCCAGTGTGCGACGGAAACGGCATCGGTGCTGGCAGATTTCGACGGCGCTGCCCGGGGTGAATGCCGGGTTTCCGCGGAGGGTTCGTTCACCCTGGTGATCAGCCCGGAAGACCCGCCGCCCATCAACGACAGCGCCTGGTACGCCTTCCAGGTGGTAGCAAATGAGTCGGAAACGGTCCAGGTCACCCTGCAGTACATCGACGGTCATCACCGTTACTGGCCGAAGGTCAGCCGGGACGGGCGTACATGGACCCGGCTGGACGAGAGCCAGGTGTCGGTGGCGGAGGACCGCAGCGCTGCGGTTTTGAGCCTGCCTGCCGACCGGAAGCCGTGGTGGATCGCCGGCCAGGAACTGCTGATGCCGGAGATGATCGACCAGGAGATTCGGGATCTTGGCGGTTCGCTGGGTCTGGAACTGGAGCTGCTGGGAGAATCCGCCCAGGGGCGGCCCATCCATCGCCTGGATACACGGGGTGATGACCGGGAGACCCTGCTCATCGTTGGACGGCAGCACCCGCCGGAAATCACCGGTTCCGTGGCGCTGACGCCCTTCGTCGCTGCCCTGCTGGCGGATAACGACGCGGCGCGACAATTCCGCCAGCGGTTCCGCGTTGTGGTGGTCCCGTTCATGAATCCCGATGGTGTCATTCTGGGCTACTGGCGGCACAACACCGGCGGCGTGGATCTCAACCGGGACTGGGGTCCGTTTACTCAGCCGGAAACCCGCCTGCTGAAAAACCTGGTGGATGAGCTGGTGGCCGACGGCAACCGCATCCGGGTGTTTCTGGACTTTCATTCGACCCAGCGCAATCTTTTTTACACCCAGAACGACGCAGACGTCACCGTGCCGGTGGACTTTGCCACGCGCTGGCTGGATGCCGCCCGTCCCAGGATGGTCAACTACGAATTCACCCAGGAGAAACGGCCCAACAACGGCCGACCCACCTCCAAGAACTACATGTATGACCGCTTTGGCATTCCCGCCATCACCTACGAGATGGGGGACGAAACCGACCGCGACGCCATCCGTCATTCCGCCGGTGTGTTTGCCGAAGAGTTGATGACGCTGATGCTGGCGACGCCGGCCGAGGAATTTGATCAGCCGCTGTATGACGTGCTGATCAAGGACGGACTGGTGTATGACGGCTCCCGGGCCGCCCCGCGCCGCGGCAATATCGCTATCCGGCACGGCAGGATCATCTCCATGGATGCGCCGGACGATGTGCTGACCCGCCAGACCATCGATGCGGGCGGGAAGGCGGTGGTGCCGGGATTCATCGACCCCCACACCCACGCCCGTGAGGATCTGCGCAGCGGCGAGGCGGAGCGTAACCTCAACTACATCACCCAGGGGGTAACCACCGTTTTCCTGGGCAACGACGGCTATGGCGTGCAGCCGCCGTCCCGGGCCGCCCTGGAGCAGGCGGGTCTGCCCACCAACGTGGCCATCCTGGCCGGGCACGGGGGCATCAGGAAGGACGTCATGGGCATGGCGGAACGGGCGCCGACCCCGGAAGAGCTGGAGGCCATGAAGCAGCAGGTGGCCAGCGAAATGGAACAGGGTGCCTTTGGATTGTCCAGTGGACTGTTCTACGCGCCCGGCAGCTACGCTGACATTGACGAGGTGGTGGAACTGGCCCGGGTGGCGGCCCGTTACGGCGGCCTGTACGAAACCCACATGCGCTCGGAGAGCAGCGGCGGTGTTGGCCTGCTGGGCGCCCTGGAAGAAGCCCTGGAGATTGGCCGCAGAGCGGAACTGCCGGTGCACATCGCCCACATAAAGGCCCTGGGCAAGGCGGTGTGGGGACAGAGCGAGGCAATGATTGCCCTGATCGAGCAGGCCCAGGCGGCCGGTCAGATCGTGACCGCAGACCAGTATCCCTGGCAGGCGTCCGGCACGCGCTTCAGCAACGCGCTGGTGCCCCGCCGGATCATGGCCGGTTCCGCCGACGCCATGCTCGCACGGCTGAACGACCCCGCGGTGGTGAATGAAATCCGCACGGAGATGGAAACCAACCTGGCGCTGCGCGGCGGTCCCGAAGCCATGCTGGTCACCGGCGCTGAGAGTCCGTTCGTGGGCATGACCCTGGGCCAGATTGCGGCAGAGCTGAATCTGCCGCCGGTGCTGGCCGGTGTTCGCATGGTGCTGGAGGGTGACCCGCCCATTGCCTCGTTTGTCATGCAGCCGGCAGACATCCACGCCCTGGCGGTGAGGCCCTGGGTGATGACCGGGTCCGACGGGTCCCGCGGCCATCCGAGAAAGTTCGCCACCTACCCCAAGGCCTACCAGGAGTTCGTGGTCAACCATGAGTTGATGAGTATCCAGCAGTGGGTGCATCGCAGCAGCGGCCTGGTGGCCGACAGCTTCGGGTTCTGCGATCGCGGCTATCTGCGACCGGGCTGGGTGGCGGATATTGCGGTGCTGGACCTGGCGAGCTTCCAGCCCGTGGCGGACTACCGGTCGCCGACCGAGCTCTCAACCGGGGTGGAGGACCTGCTGGTGGATGGGGTCAGCGTGATTCGCAATGGGGAGGTGACGGACGCGCAACCCGGGCAGATCATTCAGAAGAACCAGCAGAACTGTCCTCGCTAGACCCCTTGGCAGGCCAGACCACCCTGAACGCACCGCGAACCTGGCCCTGGGCATAGCCGGTGGCGCGGTCGTGGGGATAGTCAGCGCGTAAAGACCTGGCCACGTCCGGCGATACCGCAGAACCGTGGCACACCAGGCACAGAGGTTCAGTCCGGATAGCGCGCATGTAGCGCAGTTCCCCATCGATGGCCTGGACGGCTTCCAGGGGCTGCTCGGCCGGTGTGGTCTCCGCCAGCTGGTCGAAGGCTCGTAACTGCTCAGCCTGCCAGGGTTCCGGTGCATTGCCGGGGTTGCGGAAGCGCAGGCTGGTGCGGCCGACGCTGGCGCCGGACTTGCGCGACAGTTTTGAGGCAATCTGGGGCGAACGATCGCGGCAGACCTTGACCGCGGCCGCGGGGCCGCCAGATCCCATCGCCTTCTGCAGTTCGTACTTGAGCTCTGATCCAAACGCTGCGATCAGCTCCCGGCTTTGGGCCACGCGGGGATCTTCGGTGCTGCCGATGGCAGGTGTGGGTGTCAGGGCCAGGTCCACCGCCAGGATGATGATCAGCAGCAGTAACAGGATTCTTGACAGTTTCATGGGACTAATTAATTAGAATATTTGAATATAATAATTCATTGGGTCAACAAATCCCAGTCCACCGGGCCGGATACGAACCGCTGCTGCAGGCGCCCAAGAACCGTATCCCAGGCCCCATCAAAGTACTCGTAGACGGCGGTCCAGTCCTCACTCTGGCCCCATCCGGTCTGCTCAAGCCGCACCCGGGTGGTTTTCTCGTCCACAGGCTGAAGGCTGACCGCCACCAGGGTGCGTTGTTTTCGGATTTCCGGCCAGGTGGGTGGCGCGTCCCAGGTAAAGGCGATCCGGCTGCCGGGTTCGACTGCAAGCACAACCATGCCTTCGGCACCCCGGGTACCGGGCGGGTTGCCGGGAAAGAAGTGGATATCCATTTGCCCGCCGACCCGCAACTCGATATTGGCCTCACGGGAAAAGAAGGACTCCAATCCCGATTCCGTGGTCCAGGCGGCCCATGCGGACTCCATGTCTGCTGCTACGTCCACCTGTTTAACGAGGGCCTGGACTTCGCTGGCCACGGAGACTCCTGGCAGCAGCAGCAGGATCAACGCCAGGGACTTCATGCCGCACCCCGCTGATCGGCCGCGTCTTCGTTGCCCGCCAGGGGCAGCGCCTGGCCGGTTTCCAGCAGGGACTTCAGGCTGCTGAGAATGATGGCCCAGCCCCCGCTGATGTGTTCGTAGGTCTTGTTTTCGCGGTCGAACCAGTCATGGGTGATGCGCAGCCGGCAAACCTTTCCCATGGGTTCAATATCAAAGGTGACGCGGGAGTCGCCCTCGGCGGCCAGGTCAGGGTCGTAGGTGAAACGCCAGGTATAGCAGAGCTGTCTGGGCGGGTCTGATACCAGAACCCGTCCCTCCATGATGGAATCCCGACTGTCGTCAGAATACCGGACGGTGGATCCTTCCGCCCAGTCCGAGTGGACCGAGCACTGATGAAAGTACTGCCGGGTGAACTCGGAGGAGGTGAGGGCTTTCCAGATCTGGTCCGGTGTTGAACGGATAAAGGTCTCGTAAATATGTACGGGATGGCTCATGGTTTTCCTCCTGCTCCTCAATCGTCTTCGAGGGCGTTTTTCAAAGCGCTGACGGCCGCTGCTCGTTCACGGTGGAACTTGGCAATCCAGCGCTCGCTGATGTCCTGGATAGGCAGCGGATTCAGGTAATGCCGTTTCTCCCGCCCGGCCCAGTGCACCGTGATCAACCCGGCCTGTTCCAGGATCTTCAAATGCTTGGACCCGGCCTGGCGGCTCATGGAAAACCGGCCACACAACTCTCCCAGGGTCTGGCCGTCCTGCTCAAACAGCTGATCCAGCATGCGCCGGCGGCTTCGGTCCGCCAGGGCTTTGAACACGGATTCCATGGGTCTTATTATGCAACTAAAAGGTTGCATGTGCAATTTCCATCCGCAAGATCGTCCATCCATGGACGACTCGCGGGCGCTGCGCAAAATGCGATTTTGCTCCGCTCACGCGCTTCGCGCGTTGGCACATCCCTGTGCCAATGAGCTTCTGTCGGTCACCGTGGCGCAGGACGCTCATCCCTCTCTCGCCGTCATCCTGAACTCGATTCAGGATCCATCTGAGAATGGGATCTGGAGAGCCTTTGATCCGGGCAATCGCTTGATCGGAGGCTTCGATCAGGCACGTAGGCGGCGGATGGCGTCACGGACGATGGCTGCGTTAACTGTGTATGGCAGCCTTCAACGAAAGCGGCTTCAGGAATTCAGATGGATTTTGAATCGAGTTCAGGATGACGAAATTGATTGAGCGAAGCCCACTGCAAAGGAGTGTGAACGAAGCCCCTTGGCACAGGGATGTGCCAACGGCCGAAGGCCGTAAGCGGAGCAAAATCGCATTTTGCGCAGCGCCCGCGAGCGGGACAGGATGTCCCGTCTTGCGGATCAATATTGGCACAGGGATGTGCCAACGGCCGAAGGCCGTAAGCGAAGCAAAACCGCGTTTTGCGTAGCGCCCGCAAGTCCGCCATGGATGGCGGATCTTGCGGATGAACTAAGGCACTACCTGCCCGCGACTCGCCTCCAACAACTGAAACCACTCCCGCCGGCTCAGTTCCACCGAATCCGCCTGGGCACAGGCCCGCAGGCGATCCACGCTGCGTGTGCCGACCACGGGCTGGATGCCTGCGGGGTGGCGCAACAGCCAGGCCAGGGCAATGGCCTCGGCTGAGACGCCGTGCTGGTCGGCCAGCGCCGTTACCGTACCGCCCAGATCCGGGTTTTCGGAAAGGCGGCCACCGGCCAGGGGGGACCAGGCCTGGATCATGACGTGGTGCCTGCGGCAATAGTCCAGCAGGCCGGTGGTGGCCGGCTGGTCGTCCGTGCCCGTGTTGACCAGCAGACCGTCGCTGATCAGATGGTGATGCAGCAGGCTGACCTCCAGCTGGTTGACCACCAGGGGCTGATCCACGTGCTGCCGCAGCAGCTCGATCTGTCCCGCGCTGTGATTGCTGACCCCAAACCAGCGGACTTTCCCCGCCCGGTGCAGATCATCGAATGCCCGGGCCACCTCCGCCGGTTCAACCAGCGGGTCCGGTCGATGCAGGGCCAGCAGGTCGAGGTGTTGGGTCCGGATACGTTCCAGGCTTTCGTCCACGCAGCTGACGATATGTTCGTAGCTGAGGTCGTAGCGCTGAGGTGGGCCGTAGGCGGGGTCGCCGGCCATGACGATGCCGCACTTCTGCTGCATGATAAACGCGTCGCGGAGGTCGGGCCTGATCTTCAGAACCTCTCCCACCACCTGGTCGGATTTTCCGAAAGTGTAGATGTCGGCCAGGTCCAGATGATTGATGCCGCACTCAAGCGCCGCCTCCATCAGTGCCTGGCCCCGGTCAATGGCCTGGCCCGTGACCGGCTCCAGGTTCCACTCGCCGCCCCAGTGCATGGTCCCCAGGGCCAGGCGCGAAACCTGCAGGTCGGTATTGGGAATCCGGTACTGGTGCACGGACGAACCCTAAAGCTGGGCGGAAAAGGCGGCTGCCGAGCCGAGCAGGCCGGGTTGCGGGTGAATGGCGACCCGAACCGGGATGGTTTTCATCAGACTTTCAAAGCGACCCTTGGCGCAAAATCGCACCGAGAACTCGCTATCCCGAAGCTTGTGCTTGATGCGCTGGGCCAGGCCACCGATCAGAACCACGCCGCTGGCGCCGTGGGTCAGGGCCAGGTCGCCGGACACCGCGCCCAGGGACAGGCAGAAGCGTTTGAGAGCGGCCGCCGCAAGCAGATCTTTGCCCTCGGTGGCGGCAGCCCACAGCTCAGCATCGCCGATGGGCTGGTAGCTTCGGCCTTCGATGGCGGCCAGGGCCTCGTGGATATTGCTCAGTCCCGGGCCGGACACAAGCCGCTCCACTGAAACCCGCAGGTACTTGTCCCGCAGGCGGTTGACGATGGCGGTTTCCACGGTGTCCAGGGGCGCGTAGTCGGTGTGACCACCCTCGGTTTCGACCACGATGATCTTGCCGCCACGGCGAATCAGCTGAGCTACGCCAAAGCCGGTGCCGGGACCCACAACGGTGGTTACGCCTTCCTCGGGAATGGGGACATCCGGTCCGCTGACGTGCTCAAAGGCCGACTCCGACATATTGGCAACGGCGTGGGCCATGGCGCCGAAATCGTTCAGCAGCATGACCTTGTCCAGGCCCAGATCGCGGGCCAGCGTGGACTGGGTAATCACCCAGGGGCTGTTGGTGAGCTTGATCACGTCGCTGGTCAGCGGCGCAGCGATACAGATGGACGCCGCGGACGGCACCTCCTCCCCAAGTTCCCCGGTAAACGCTTCCCAGGCCGTCACCAGGCTGGCGTGGTCCGCGGTTTTCATGGTGACGGTTTCTCCGAGGACCGGGGGCTGCCCGGCCGTCACCCGGGCCAGGGAAAAGCGGGCATTGGTGCCGCCAATGTCTACCGCCACGATGGTTTGCTGATCCGCGCGAGAACTCATTCTCAGTCAACTGCTCCGGTTTCGCGAAAACGGATGGCAGTGCCGCCGCCGGCCGCCAGTTTCAAGACCAGCATAGAATCGGAGCTCACGATGCTTTTTTCAATGGCTATTTCGTAGGGGGCGGTTTTCCAGTGAGCCGCGTCTCCGTCCCGGTATACCTGGGCTTCGTACTCGCCGTCATCGGACAGAAATGACAGAGGGACTTTGACGTCCCGGGCCTTTTCGTTGGTGACCGCACCAAGGTACCAGTCCGTACCGCCGCGTTCCTGGCGCGCGACCACCACGAACTCGCCGACTTCGCCGGCCACGGCGACGCTCTGCTCCCAGTCGGCGGGCACATCCTTGATGAACTGGAATGCGTCCGGGCGCTCGGCGTAGTTTTCCGGCAGATCTGCCGCCATCTGGATGGGGCTGTAGAGCACTACGTACAGGGCCAGCTGCTTGGCCAGGGTGGTCTCAACCCGCTGGTCCGAGTCGGGGCCCTGGAAAGTCAGGTCAAAAATGCCCGGGGTGAAATCCATGGGTCCCGACAGCATCCGGGTATAGGGCAGGATGGCGGTGTGCTCGGGCGGGTTGGGCGGGTTCCACCAGGCGTTGAACTCCTGGCCCCGGGCACCCTCCCGGGTGATCCAGTTGGGGTAGGTGCGGCGCAAGCCGGTGTCCTTGACCGGCTCGTGGGTATTGATGCTGATCTTCCGTTTGGCCGCTTCCTGGACAGACTTCAGGTACTGGCCCACCATGAACTGGCCGTCGTGCCATTCGTAGTGCGCCACGCCGTTGCTGTCCACGCGCTTGATGTCGCCGCCGTCGGCGACGTAGCCCGTCTTGACCTGCCTCACCCCCAGGGTTTCATACAGGTCGTAGGCTGCGCCCACCTGCTTTTCGTAGTTGGTGACGCTGCCCGAGGTCTCGTGGTGGCCGATCAGCCGCACGCCTTTTTTGCGGGCGTGATAGGCGACGGCTTGGATATCGAAGTCCGGGTAGCTTTCGGTAAAGCTGAAGACGTCGCCGTTATTGAACCAGTCGCCGTCCCAGCCCAGGTTCCAGCCCTCCACCAGCACGCCGTCAAAGCCGTGTTCGGCGGCGAAGTCCAGGTAGCGAATGGTCTCTTCAGTGGTGGCGCCGTGCTTGGGACCGGATCCCCAGGTGCGCTCGTTGATGTGCATGGCCCACCAGATGCCGATGTACTTACCCGGCTCCACCCAGGACACGTCGCCCAGCTTGTTGGGCTCGTTCAGGTTTAGGATCAGGTCCGAGTTGAGCAGCCCCACAGCGTCTGGAGCGATCTGGATGGTGCGCCATGGCGACTTGAACGGTGCCTGGGTTTTGACCCGTATTCCGTCAGACCAGGGCGTAAGACTGGTTTGAAAAACACCGGCCCGCCGCTGGTCCAGCACATAGGCGGCATAGTCCACCAGCGCGGCTTCGTGCAGGCTCAGGTGTACGCCTGACGGCAGGCGCAGGGTCATGGGGGTGTGGGCCAGGGTGATGTCGCCCAGGCCGGTCTTTCGGTAGAGGAACTCGTAGCGGTTCCATCCGCGGCCCGGTATCCACCAGGCGGTGGAGTCCTGGGGCAGGTGGAACTCGGTGAGTTCGTCAACGATTTCGACTGTCTCAAAGCCTGGTTGCTCGGGAACCTCGTAGCGAAAGCCGATGCCGTCGTTGAACACCCGGAACCGCAGCATGAAACGGCCCTGCTCCGAGCTTAAGCTTACAACTCGCTCATTGTGCTGATCGGTGACCTGGCGGCGTTCGCCCCAGGGTTGTTCCCAGCTGCTGCTGTGTGGGGTCACCTGCCCGGCGCTGAGACTCAGTCCGCTGTCGAAGGCGTGCTGGGTCTTGAAGCGCAGGCCCAGTGCCGAAGGCGCAACAATCTCCTCCGATCCATACTGGACCCGGTACTGCGGCTCACCCCGGTCGCTGACCTCGATGGCCACCGTGATACGCCCATCCGGGGAGCTGACCTCAACGGCCGCCGACACCAGCGGCGCTGCCAACAGCGCCAGCAAAACCCCTCTCCACATGGCCACTGGACTCAGTTCAGTTCGAGAACGAGGGCGGTTTTACCCGCCACCGGCAGCGTGCCCAGCGGATAGCGCTTGCCGCTGATGACGTCCTTGCCGCGGGTGAAGGGCCCGGTGACCTCTTCGAAGCGTGAGGTGTCCAGTTCCACGTCCTCTGCACCCTGGTTCATCACCACCATGACGGTCTGTTCCTCGGCCTGGCGGAAATAGACGTAGACCCTGTTGGCCGGGACAAAATGCGTCAGCTTGCCGTGGTGGATGGCTGGCGCGGACTTGCGCCAGTTGAGCAGCTTGCGGACGTAGTCCTGCATGGCTTTCCTGTTCTTCGCCAGGCCTTTGCCGGTGAATGCATTGACCTTGTCGCCCGCCCAGCCGCCAGGGAAGTCGCTGCGGATGATGCCGTGAGACTCGGTACCCGGGTTGGCCATGAGAATCTCGGTGCCGTAAAAGAACTGCGGAATGCCGCGCATGGTGAAAGTATGGGCCAGGGCCATCCGCAGCAGGTCCTCGTCCTCTCCCAGGCGGGTGAAGATGCGGCTCATGTCGTGGTTGTCGGGAAAGATCACCAGCTTGGACGGGTCGCCGTAAAGGAAGTCATTGGCCACTGTCTGGTACAGCCGGAAGATCCCGGTGGCCCAGCCGTCTTCTTCAATGAGCGCCAGGATCATATTCTCCTGCAGGGCGAAGTCGAACACGCTGGGCAGGCCCGACACATAGCCGTCGTGGGTGTTGGAACCGGCCTGCCAGTAGGCCAGCATGGCCTGGTTGCTGGTCCATTCCTCGCCCACGATGTTGAGATTCGGATACTCGTCCATCACCGCCAGGCTCCAGTCGGTCAGGAACGCCTTGTCAGGATAGGAGTAGGTGTCGACCCGTATGCCCGATAGATCCGCGGCCTCCACCCACCAGATGCTGTTTTGAATCAGGTAGGTGGCCATGAACGGGTTGCGCTGGTTCATGTCCGGCATGGTGTCGACAAACCAGCCGTCGCTGTAGAGTTTCCGGTCGCTTTCGGCCCCGTGGGGGTCGTGCAGGGTCAGCTTGCGATGGCTGGTAAAGGCCTTGGGCTTGCCGCCGTAGTTGATCCAGTCCTCAGACGGCAGGTCCTCCATCCACCAGTGGCTGGAGCCGGCGTGATTCAGCACCATGTCCTGGATCATGCCGATACCTTTTTCCTTCAGCTTTCGGTTGAGTTCGAAATACAACTCGTTGTCTCCCAGCCGCGCATCCACCTGGTAGAAATCCGTGGCGGCGTAGCCGTGGTAAGACTGGCTGGGCATATCGTTTTCCAGCACCGGGTTCAGCCACAGCTGGGTGAAGCCCATGTCCGCGAAATAGTCGACGTTGTCGATGATGCCCTGGAGATCACCGCCGTGGCGGCCATAGGGCTCGGACCGGTCAGGATTTTCCAGCATGCCGTCCACGGCGTCATTGTCCGGATCGCCATTGGCAAAGCGGTCCGGCATCAGCAGGTACATGACGTCGGATTGATCAAAGCCCTTGCGCTCAGCCGAGCCGGCCTTGCGAGCCATCAGCGGGTACTCATGGGTCCATGCCGTACCGTCGGGAAAGCGGAACACCACGTCAACGGTGCCGGGGCTGGCGTCGGGTGCGATGTTCAGGTTGACGTACAGGTAGTTGGGATTGGCCATGCGGTGGCTGGACACCACGCTGACGCCTTTATGGTCAACCTCGGGTACAGCGCCGGCGACACCCTTACCGTGTACCATCAGCTGCAGTTCAGGGTTCTTCATGCCGACCCACCAGCTGGGCGGTTCAAGATGCTGGATTTCGGCGGACAGCTGGAACGGTGCCAGCAGCAGGGTGATCAGGGATAGAGACAACCGAATCGGCATGCTCCCAACCTCCAGAAAACAAGTGACCGCCAAGCCTAGCGTTCGCCGCTACGAGGCCTCAAGCGGGTGCATACGTATTCAGGGTGGGGCCGGGGTTTGACGAGGGTGAATACGTATACAGGGTGGCTCCGTGACTCGGTGGCTCGGTGACTCGGTGGCTCCGTGACTCCGTGGCTCCGTGACTCCGTGACTAGGTAAGTGCGGGCCCGGGTGATCGGCAAGTAATACCAATGAATCAAAACGGCGGCACTGCAAGGGCCGCAAAGCTTCGTTTCAACGAAGCGTCCTAATTACGGAGTCACGAAGTCACGGAGTCACGGAGTCCCGACCAAAAGCTATCCCTCCGCCCTACAGTACTTATCAATATACTGCTGATGCGTCGGCATCACAGAAGCCGCATCACCCATCACTCTCCGCAGTCCCTGGAGTCGCCCCTCGGCATCGACGTTTCTCCGCTGATCCACCAGCGGGTCGTAGCGCTGGGGCCAGACGAACTGGCCGGCCAGGACGGCCAGCCAGCTGGGGTTCTGGAAGAGTTCGAATACGTCGGTGACGAGACGTCCGTAGGCGCGGAAGTGGTCCATTTTGTACTGCAGCGATTCGGGGATGGACATGTTCTTGCAGTACTGCCACAGGGGCGTGTCTTCGCGCTCGGTGGCGTGGTAGTGCAGGATCAGGAAGTCGCGCACCTTTTCGTATTCGCCGGTGGTGACGCGGTTGAATTCCTGTTCCAGCAGTGGATCGAAGCTGCGGTCGGGGAACAGGGCCAGCAGGCGGGTGACCGCGGTCTGTACCAGGTGCAGGCTGGTGGACTCCAGGGGTTCCATGAATCCGGCGGCCAGGCCTACCGCCACGCAGTTCTTGTTCCAGAACTTCTTGCGCCGGCCGGTGACAAAGCGCAGCGGCCGGGGATCGGCCAGGGCCTCGCCGTCCAGGTTGGCCAGCAGGGTGGATGCGGCCTCGTCGTCGCTGATGTGCTCGCTGCAGTAGACATAGCCGTTGCCGATGCGGTGCTGCAGCGGGATGCGCCATTGCCAGCCGGCTTCCCGGGCGGTGGAGCGGGTATAGGGGGTGAACTCGCCTTCCCGGGAACAGGGCACGGCCATGGCCCGGTTGCAGGGCAGCCAGTGGGTCCAGTCCTCGTATCCGGTATGCAGGGCGCCTTCGATCAGCAGGCCCCGGAAGCCGGAGCAGTCCACGAAGAAGTCGGCGTCGATCTGGCGGCCATCTTTCAGGTCGACACCTTCGATGAATCCGGATTCGCCGTTGACCCGCACGTTTTCGATCAGTCCCTCGATACGCGTCACGCCGTTCTTCTCGGCAAACTCGCGCAGGTACTGTCCATAAAGGCCCGCGTCGAAATGGTAGGCATAGTCGTAAGTGGACTGCACCATGCGGCGGTCCCGGCTGGGCGGGGCAAATTTGCCGTCCTTCGCGGCTACCCAGGCCATGCAGTATTCGTCCAGCGGCGTGTCGTCCCCCCGGGCCCGGGCCCGCAGCCAGTACTGGTGCACGGGGATCATGTCGAAATCGGCGCCGTACTGCCCAAAAGGGTGAAAATAGGCGTGACCCTTCTGGGCCCAGTTGACGAACTGGATGCCCAGCTTGAAGCTGCCCTGGGTGCGCCTGATGAACTCGTTTTCGTCCAGGCCCAGCCTGGCATTGAAAAACTTGATGGGCGGGATGGTGGCCTCACCCACGCCGACGATGCCGATTTCCTCGGACTCCACCAGGGAAACCTGGCACTCGCCCTTGACCGCGTTCGCCAGTGCCGCGGCCGTCATCCAGCCGGCGGATCCCCCGCCGACTACCAGGATGGATCGGAGATTGTTGTCGCTCATGATGTCCTTTTCAGTGATTGACTAGCTTTCCACTTTCCTGACAAACGCCCAGGAGACCGCCGATATTGCCAGCGATATGGCAGAAATGGCAAAGATAATGTCCTTGTCCGGGGCCCGGCTGACGAACAGGGCGATGCCTAAGCTGACCACCAATTGCGGCAGCACCACGGACAGATTGAACAGGCCCATGTAAAGGCCCATGGCGGCCTGGTTGACCTTCTCCGACATGATAGCGAAGGGCAGGCTGACGATGGCCGCCCAGCCGATGCCTACCACCGCCATCAGCACGAAGATGGCCATGGGGGAGGTGCCCATGTAGTACAGGCCCACGTAGCCCGCGGTCATGCACACCAGGCAGATCACGTGGGTCTTGACCAGTCCAATGCGGTGACTCAGTGGATTGAGCACCAGGGCTGGCAGCAGCGCGCCCACGGCATTGAGCACCAGGAAGGCGGTTGAACCCACCCGGCCGGCGTCCACGTCGGACAGGTCCGGCAATTGAAACAGCAGAAAGGGCACCATGAAAACAAAGGTGGTCTGGATTCCGATCCAGCTGAAGGAGTGGGCCGCCAGCACCTTGCGAAAGCCGCCGATGTGGGTGTCATCGGGACTGGCTCCCTCGGCCACGTCTTTTTCCATCAGAGTGATGACAATCAAAACCAGCGTGATGACCCCGCAGGCGATCTCGGCGTAGTAGTGCTCAAACTCGATCCCGGCCAGGCGCAGTCCCATGGCATAGACGTCGTAAATGAGGAATCCCCACAGCGGCCGGATGGCCATCAGGATCTGGCCGATGGAGTCCTCCGACTTCTTTGGCGACTCGGGTGACTCTGGCGGCCCCGATGAGGGTGCCTCCAGGTCCCGCGGCTCCTCCACGAAAAACGGGGGGATGAGCGAGAACGCCAGCACCAGGAACACGCCGAAGTAGATCAGCACGAAGTTGTCGAACCAGGCGCCGATGGCGTAAGCCAGCACGCCGAAGGTGCCGGAGATGGTCTGCATCCAGGTGTAGCCCCGGGTGCGCTCATGACCCTCTTCGGTGACGTCGGCAATGATGGCGCGGGTGGGGTTGAAGCTGATGTTGATGGCCAGGTCCAGGGTCAGGGCCACGGCAATAGCCACCCCCAGCACGCCCTCGAATCCCATGGCGCTGGAGATCACGCCGATGTTGGGCAGGGCCAGCAGCATCAGTGCGGCGATGACGCCGCCGATCAGGATGAAGGGCCGCCGCCGACCATTCCAGAACCAGACCTTGTCGCTGATGATGCCGATCAGCACCTGGCCGATGATCCCGGCCAGGGGGCCAGCGGCCCACACCAGGCCCACATCGTGGATATCCAGGCCGTACTGGGTGGTCAGGATCCAGCTCAGCGCCGAGATCTGCACCGACAGGGCAAACCCCATGGCCGTGGCTGGCAGGCTCAGCAGGCTGAAGAATGGCCACTTTTTCTGTTTTTGCAGTTCGAGCATGTGCCTTATCCCCCCAGGGTTTTTGTTAAGTAGGCTCTCAGTTTCGCCAGGTTCTCCGGCGTGGTCTCGCCAAACAGGCCCCGGGCATCCTCGGGCATATGGGCCCAGGGATCGCCGTTGGTCTGGAACAGGTAGTGGTCGAACAGCACCCGCCAGGATTCGCGTTCGCCCTCGGGCAGGTCGCGGATGGTCAGCAGGCCGTGCAGCAGGGTCAGCAGCGGCGTGGCCATGTAGTCCGGCGCGTCCCGCCACCAGTAGTTCATCATCATGCCCAGGGGGTCCATGGACTCCACGTGGTGGAACCACAGGCTGGGGATGTACAGCCCGTCGCCGGGTTCCAGCAACGCCACCTGGGCATGTTTCAGTGCCTCGGCAAAGCGCGGAAAGCGTTCCAGGTCCGGGTTGTGGAAATCCACCAGGCTCAGGGGTTGACCGGCCAGGGTGAACTCCAGCGACCCCACGTAAAGGTTTTGCACCTGGTCTATGGGAAACAGCGTGAACCGCCGCTGTCCCCGGATCACGCAGGCGATGTTCTGGGGCAGGTCCCAGTGGGCCGCGGTCCGGGTCCGGTTGCCAACCCACAAGGAGGTGAGGCGTTCCATGCCGGGAGCCAGCAGGGTCATGGGATTGTCGGAGGTCAGCGCCCCCAGGTGACGGGGCACCGGGATGCCGCCCGCGTACATGTAGGGCGGGGCGGCGTCATCCAGGTGGCTGAGCAATTGCTGCAGGAATCCATCTACCGTGAGTTGCCGACGCTCGAAATTGAATCCGTTGAGATCGTCGCTGTAAAAGAACCGCCCATTGATGTCCGGCGCACCGTAGAAGTATTCGATGGGCTGTTGATTGCTGAAGCTGGTGATGTATTGGACCAGCGACTCCGCCGATTCCCGGCCCCTGGCGACCGCCGGCCAGTCAGACACCAGTCCACGCATGATGGCGGGCTCTGCCGCTGCCTGTACCTGGGTCTCGAAGGCGGCGCGGTCCATGGCGCCATGCTCGGCGACCGGGGCCATGCCGGCCCAGATGTCACCCGGGAGGTCGGTAGACGGGTTCAAGCCGGGTCCGCCGCGCAGTGGTGGGCGATAAAGTCAGCATGGGTGGGCATGCCGGCCACGGCGCCGCTGATGATCTGGCGGACGGAGCCCATGAACTCGGCGAGCTGCTGTTCGCTCAGTTGATCGGCCATGGGGTGGCGTCCGGCGGGAATCAGGTTCTGGCCGATCATCACCTGCAGCCAGGCCACCTCGGTGAACAGGTCCTCACCCTCGCGCACGATGCGGCCATTGGCCTTGAACAGCTCGATCTTCCCGGCCAGTCCGTCGGGGATGTCCATGTTCTGCCGGTCGACCCAGAAGGGCTCGCGGCGCTGGTTCAGGTGGTAGTGCAGGATCAGGAAATCCCGGATCCGCTCGAACTCGAAGATGCACTGGCGGTTGTATTCGCGGATGTCAGCAGGGTTGAACTGCCGGTCCGGAAACAGCTGGATCAGGCGGTTCACGTGGGACTGCACCAGGTGAATGCTGGTGGATTCCAGGGGCTCCATGAAGCCGCTGGCCAGGCCCAGGGCCACGCAGTTCTTGTTCCAGAATTTCTTGCGCCGGCCCGTGGTAAATCGCAGCAGCCGGGGCTCGGCCAGGGGTTCACCGTCCAGGTTGTCCAGCAGGACCTGTTGTGCCTGGTCATCGCCAATGTAATCGCTGGCATAGACGTGACCATTGCCAATCCGGTTCTGCAGCGGAATACGCCACTGCCAGCCAGCCTCACGTGCGGTAGCCTGGGTGTAAGGCTGCAGGGGTTCGGTGCTGGCGCAGGGCACCGCGATGGCCCGGTCACAGGGCAGCCAGTGGGTCCAGGGTTCGTAGCCGGTTTCCAGGGCCTGTTCTATCAGCAGCCCACGGAAACCCGAGCAGTCGATGAACAGGTCACCAGCGATCTCCCCACCGTCGGTCAGTTTGACGGACTGAATAAATCCGTCATCCGGCCGCAGCACGGTGTCCACGATTCGGCCCTCGGTTCGCTTGACCCCCAGCTGCTCGCTGAAGCGCCGCAGGTAGCCTGCCACCAGGCCGGCATCGAAGTGGAATGCCCAGGGGGGCGCCTGCACCGGCGTGTCGCCCACCCGGTCCATCCGGGCAAAACGGTTGTTGATGGCGGCCTGGTAGTTGAGGGAGTAATCCCACAGGTCGGTTTTTTGGCCGGACTGCTGCGCCCGCAGCCAGTACGGGTGGAAGGTCAGCATGCCCAGGCCAACGCCAATGGCGCCGAAGGCATGCATGTAGGAATCGTCGGGCAGGCCCCAGCCGTTGAACTGGATACCCAGCTTGATGGTGCCGTTGATGTTCTTGAGAAAGTCGTCTTCGTTGATGCCCAGCACCTGGGTCAGCAGGCGGATCTGGGGAATGGTGGCTTCCCCCACGCCGACCGTGCCGATCTCTTCCGACTCCACCAGTTCAATGTCGAGCTGGCTGCCCATGACCTTGGCCAGGGCCGCGGCTGCGACCCAGCCGGCGGTGCCGCCACCCACGATGACCACCTTGCGAATGGGCTGAGTGTCCAGGGTTACATCCTCGATTCTGAATAGGGAGGGGCGGCCCTCATGCCGGGGACAGTTTACTTAATTGCGGGGGCACACAGTAAACAGTCCCTGAATGTCCTCCCAACCATGTGCCAACGGCCGGAGGCCATAAACATGAAACTCCGAGAAAGCACTCATTGGCACACGGATGTGCCTACGGCCGGAGGCCGTGAGGGAATCGGAAACCGCGTTTTCGATTCCCGCCCGCAATTCGTCCATGGATGGACGATATTGCGGCAAAAAAAGCCCCTGGCGATACAGGATCGACAGGGGCTTGAGAGTCGGGTTGCGGTTTAGTAGCGGAAGGACAGACCCACCAGGTAGGTACGACCGTAGCGCTGGTAGTCAATGACCTGACGCGGGTCGCCACTGTTGATGGTGGTGAATTCCTCGTCAGTCAGGTTGTTGGCCTGCAGCAGCACGCTGATACCGTCCCAGGCACCGGAGAAGCTGTAACCGATCTGGGCATCCACCACAGATTCGGCTTCCACCGTGCGGAAGGTACGACCGTCACCGAAGCCGGAGACCTCACCCAGGAAGTCCGAACGGTAGCGGTTGCTGACCCGGAATGACCAGCCGTAGTCCTCGTAATAGAGGGTCAGGTTGGCCACGTCCTCGGACAGACCCGGCAGCGGGGTCTCGGCATTACCCTGGGACGAGATGATGCCGCTGTCGGTGTACGAGTAGTTGAGGATGGCGCCAAACCCAACCAGGGCTTCGGAGAACATCTCACCGGTCAGCGACAGGGCCAGTTCAACCCCCTTGATGTCGCCGCCTTCGCCGTTACGCGGAACCGTCACCAGACCTTCGGTCAGAGCGGGCCCCAGGGCGTTTTCCGGGAACGCGGAGAAGTCGAACACCGTGGTCTCGTCGAACACGTAGGACTCGAGGTCCTTGTAGAACACCGCACCGGAGAAGTAGCCCGTGCCGTCGGCAAAGTACTTCTCGTAGGAGACGTCCAGGGAGTTGGCGATCCAGGGCTCGAGCTCCGGGTTACCGCCGCTGGCGCTCCAGGGCGAACGGTTGATGTCGGTGGAGTCGAGGTTATCCAGGTTGAATCCGTACTGGGCGCTGGCGCGCATCTGGTCCATCCGCGGACGGGCCAGGGTGCGGGCGAGGCCAACACGGACGTAAGCGTCTTCACCCACCTCGAAGTTCACGTTGGCACTTGGCAGCACCTCGGTGTAGTCGGTGCCACCAGTGATATCGACTACGGTGACGTTGTCGCCGGAGCCAGTGGCTGCCTGGGCGTCGGAGGACTGGTCCGTGAGGACCACCTGCACGCCGAAGTTACCGGTGACCGGCACGTCACCCCAGGAGGTGTCGAAGTCGAACTTCACGTAAGGGGTGATTACTTCTTCTTCCACCGACCAGCTCTTGATCACCACGTCTGAATTGGGGTTCGGACGCAGGTCGTAGATGCCGCTGTTCAGCGCGCCCACCGGGCTGTAGCTGATCATGCCGGGAATGCCCAGGAATTCCAGGGAGGTGATGGAGGTTTCAAACGGAATGGGAATACCTTCGGAACCGTCGGCCAGGGCCAGGAAGAACTCATCCCGGTCCAGGGACTTCTCACGATCCAGCAGGTTGATGCCGAACTCCATGCCGGAGATGGCGCCGTCCATGAACTTCTCGGCTGACAGTTTCAGCTGGTTCAGGTCGTCCTCGACCTTGGGGTTATTGTAGTAACCCAGCTGGCCGCCTGGAACGATGTCACCGCCCCAGCCGCGGGGGCTGGTGAGCTGGATGATGCTCGGGTTGGTGTAGTCCAGGGTGCCGTTGAAGGTCGCGCCCGCACCGGCGGCGACGCCGACGTTGATGGTGTCGCCTTCGGTCTTGGAGCCGGAATAGGTCTCCAGCAGGATGTCTTCGCGGTCCACGCTGGAGTGGCTCAGGTCCACTTCGGCGGTCCAGGCGTCACCCAGCTGCCACTGGGCGTTCCAGCCGGCGGACAACAGGTCGGCGTCGCGGAAGTTCTCATCGTTTCGTACCACGCCGATGACGTCTTCCCAGGTGCCGTTGGTGATCAGGCCGTTCTCAACGGTGTAGCCGTCCTGCAGCGAGTGGCCACCCCAGACCAGGGGAATCTCGATGCCGCGCAGCAGCTGCTCTTCCTCGAACTGGGAGTAGTACAGGTCCACCGAGGTCGAGAAGGTGTCGCTGGGCTCATACTCCAGGGCACCCATGAAGCCCTGGCGCTCCAGCTCGCTGGACCGCACGAATGGCTTGGCGCCGCCCAGGGCCAGGTCGCCGTCCACGCCGGGGTAGCCCCATGCGTTGTAGCGCTCACCCTGGCTCGGGTTGGTCATGTGGGCGATTCCCAGCGCAATACCGACGGTGTCGTCGGCAAACTGGTCCACGTAGGACAGGGTAAAACGCTCACCGTCGTCCGAGGCGTCAGCGTTCAGCGCGTTCAGATCGTTCTTTTCGTAGCGCAGGTTACCGGCGATGGTGCGCTTGCCGTGGCGCAGGGGCCGGATGGTGCGCATGTCGGCGGTGCCGGCCAGGCCCTGTCCCTGCAGGGCCGCGTCGGGGGTCTTGTAAACCACCACGCTGGACAGCAGTTCGGACGGATACTGGTCGAATTCCACACCGCGGTTGTCGCCGGTGCTGACCTGCTGGCGACCGTTCAGCAGTGCGGTGGTGAAGTCGGGCGCGAGACCGCGCACGCTGATCACCTGCCCACGACCGTTCAGGCGCTGGGCGGTCAGGCCCGGCAGGCGTGCCAGGGACTCAGCGATACTGACGTCGGGCAGTTTGCCGATTTCTTCGGCAGAAACGGCTTCAACGATGGACTCGTTGGCCATTTTCAGGTTTCGGGAGGTTTCCAGGGAGCGGCGGAAGCTGGTGACCACCACCTCTTCCAGCATGGCGGGCTCTTCCGCCCGCATCATGTCATCCTGTTCTTCCTGGGACATCTGATCCTGGGCAACGGCAGCGAACGGAAGTGCGGCCGCAATTGCCAGGGACAACGCCGAACGGCGCAGAAGAGACGGCTCCAGAGCCGCTTTTGTATGGGACTGCGCAGTTTTGCGCGGACGATTGGCCATTACAGTTTTCCCCACTGGTTAGACTATTCGAGAGTGCCGGTCATCTTAGAAATCGAATACCAGTGCGACAAGTGATATGCATACGTATTCACTATGAATACCTATGCATAAGGCGGGGATTTATTTGTGGGATCAGGAGGTTGGAGCCATGAGTCTGGTTGAATAGAACGCAACTTGTCAGTGAACGCTCGCTGGCACGAGCTGGTGAACACGCCCTTCGGGCGCTGGTGAACGGCCTTCGGCCTGGTGAACGCCTGCTGCGCAGGCTCGTGAATGAGGCTCGCTTCGCGAGTTGGCTAGTCCCCAAGATCGCCCATCCATGGGCGGCTTACTGGTCGTAATTTGAAGATGCGATTTCCCAAACACTCACGGCCTTCGGCCGTTGGCACATTCCTGAGCCAATTTTCATCGGACTGCTCGAAGGGACCGACCGGCGAAGCGCAGCGAGCCACCATAACGGAAACGCGCAGCGTTCGTTCACCAGGCCGAAGGCCGTTCACCAGTTCGCGGAGCGAACGTTCACCAGCTTGCATCGCGCGTTTTTAACGCGCAATAGCAAGCGTTTACCAGAATAAGCGACAGGCCGTGGACAGCTTTTCTGACCCGCTGTTATCCAGCCCCGCAGGACTTCCGAATGACCAGTTCCAGGGGGATCTGGCTGGACTTCACTTCTTCACCGTTGATCATGGCGATCAGGTTGTTGACCAGCATGCGGCCCGCCTGGGCCGTGTCCTGGTGGACCGTGGTCAGCGGGGGAGAGACGTATGACGCCGCAGGAATGTCGTCAAAACCCACCACGGACACCTCGTCGGGCACCGCCAGGCCGCGCTCCTGCAGGGCCTGCAGGGCGCCAATGGCGATCAGGTCGCTGGCGGCAAACACGGCATCGAACTTTTTGCCGTTGTCCAGCAGCTGGTTGACGGCGTTCTGTCCGCAGGATTCCTGGTTGTCGCCATCGACCTGAAGCTCCGGGTCAACCGGCAGGTCGGCTGCCTCCAGCGCCTGCTGATAGCCCTGGTAGCGGGCCAGGAATTCCGGATACCCCGCATGGGTGTCACCGACAAAGGCAATGTTGCGCCGGCCCAGGCCAATCAGGTGCTCCACCGCAGTACGGGCACCGTTGAGGTTGTCGGAGCCCAGGCAGCTGGTCGGGCGTTCCTCGATGGGCGGGCCCCAAATCACAAAGTGTGCGTCCGCATCGATCAGTCCCTTGATCTTGGGCCCGAAGCGGGTGTAGTCGCCGTAACCCAGCAGGATGATGCCGTCAGCGCGGTTGGACAGTTCGTACTCGGTGTACCAGTCCTGGCTCAGCTGCTGAAACGATACCAGCAGGTCATAACCCTGGCGGGAGGCCGCCCGGGTGATGGTGCCCAGCATGCGCAGGAAAAAGGGGTTGATGTGGGAGGAATCGGAGGTGGGATCCTCGAAAATCAGCAGCGCCAGAGTCTGGGTGCGCTGGGATCGCAGGCTCGCCGCGTTACGGTCGATCTGGTAGTTGAGCTGCCGGGCAACCTGCTTGACCCGTTCCCGGGTGGCTTCGCTGACCAGCTTACTGTCCCGCAGCGCCCGGGACACTGTGGCCTGGGACACGCCAGCCAGATAGGCAATATCTAACGATGTTGGTTTGCGCGAGCTCAACCAACCCTCCTGCAGTAGCTTGTCGGGACCAGTCGCCGGCGGCTCCGGCCGGGTTTTTACCAGCCTCGCCGAGCCGCTCAGCCCGCTGCCGGAATCCCGGGGTACGAGCTTCAGGACCGTCATTTAATTCTTGTCCTGTAAATATAACCGGAAATCCATGATTTAGCTCGCATTCCTTGAGATTTCGAGGGGCAGCGGCCCCCGGAACCGCCCCGTCCCGGGGGCGAAACCATTTCGCTGGCGGATTGGAGCGGCCTGGTGGACCGGTCTAAGGCTATGCAAGCCGGCGCGAATTTGGTGTGAAGGGTGGGCTCAGGATTCCTGGGGCTGGCCCCCGGACGCCAGGTGCGGCTCGGCGTCGCGATCCACCATCAGGGTGACCAGCCCGGCGACTACCATCAGGGTGCCGCCTATCACCAGGCCAAATATGGCGCGGCCCTCGAACAGCTCGCGCAACAGCAGGCCCAGCACCGCGGCCGCCAGCAGCTGGGGGATGACGATAAAGAAGTTGAAGATCCCCATGTAGATGCCCATCTTGTCCGGCGGCAGCGCGTTGGACAGCAGGGCATAGGGCAGGGACAGGATGGACGCCCAGGCGATGCCAACGCCGATCATGGGGATCAGAAGCATTTTCGGGTCGGTGATGAAGAAGAAACTGAGCAGGCCGGCGCCGCCCAGGCAGAGGTTGATCAGGTGGGTCCAGCGGCAGCCGAAGCGGTTGGCCAGCATGGGAATGGCAATGGCCGCCAGGGCGGCAAAGCCATTGTAGGCGCCAAACAGCACGCCCACCCAGTTGGCGCCGTCGTTGTAAAGCTCACTGCTGGTGTCCAGGGTGCCGTAATGATGGCTGGTGACCGCGGCGGTGCCATAGATCCACATGGCAAACAGGGCGAACCAGGCAAAAAACTGCACCACCGCCAGCTGCCGCATCACCTTGGGCATATCAAACAGGTCCGTCACGATGTGGCAGAGTCCGTTGTCGGTGCGGCCACGGCCCTGCAGCCAGGCGTTGGCCCAGACGATCAGTCCAAAAGCCATGGCGCCCACGGCCAGGATGTACAGCTGCTTGTCCAGGTCGCTGGCGACAATCCAGAACAGGAACAGGGCCCCGGTGACCACGGCAATCAGGCCCGTATTCCAGAAGAATGCTGCGGGGCGCCTGCGGGTGGCCACCACCCGGTCCGGGCGCTCTTCCCGGTCAAATTCCGCCAGTTCCTCCGGCGAGTACTCGCGGGAGGTGAAAACGGTCCAGCAGACCGCCAGCAGGAAGACGGCTCCGCCAAAATAAAACGAGAGCTTGACCGTATCCGGGATCTGCCCCTCGGGTGCCATGTTGCTGACGCCGAACCAGTTATCCATCATCCAGGGCAGGGCGGAAGCCACCACTGCGCCTATGCCAATGAAGAAACTCTGCATGGCGAATCCCTTGGTGCGCTGTTTCTCGGGCAGGTTGTCGCCGACAAATGCGCGGAACGGCTCCATGGAAATGTTGATGCTGGCATCCATGATCCACAGCATGCCGGCGGCGACCCACAGGGCCGGGGAGTTGGGCATCACGAACAGGGCTGCGCTGGCGAAGATGGCCCCTACCAGGAAGTAGGGGCGCCGGCGTCCCAGCCGGCCCCAGGTGCGGTCGCTCATGTAGCCGATGATGGGCTGGACCACCAGGCCGGTAACCGGCGCGGCCACCCAAAGTATGGGGAGATGTTCGATTTCCGCGCCCAGGGTCTGAAAGATCCGGCTGACGTTGGCGTTCTGCAGCGCGAAGCCAAACTGGATCCCCAGGAATCCGAAACACATGTTCCAGATCTGCCAGAAACTCAGTGCAGGTTTTTGTTTCATAGCGGCTTCCCCTCTGCCTTGATTCGCGTTTTTCGTGGTCTGGAAGACCCGCAGACGGTAAAGAGTGCGGCTGCGGCGATGCAACGCGATGAATACGTATTCAGTTAATACATACGTATGCATGCCCTTGCCCTGACACCCCCGACTGGCTAATTTTTCGAAGCCCAATCTGGGAAAAAACGGGTATAGAGCGGGCTGTGCGCAGCGGGCAAGGGAAAAGTGCCCCGCCGTTGCACGGGCACCTGGAAGTGTTTCCGGGTCGAGTTTTGGAGCAGGATTTTGTCGAGTGTTGTCATTGACGCATCGCGGTCAGAGACGCTGACCAGCGAGAGTGCCGCCCACCAGTCCCCCTTGCCGGAGGACCGCAGGGCAGGTGTGTGCATGCACGTCACCTCCTTGCCGAGCCGCTATGGCATTGGGGAGATCGGCCACGGCGCCATGGAGTTCATCGACTCCATCAAATCCATGGGTCTGAAGGTCTGGCAGTTCCTGCCTCTGGGGCCTACCGCCTACGGTAATTCTCCTTACCAGCCCCTGTCTTCATTTGCCGGTAACGAACTGCTGATTGACACCGCGGGCCTGATTCGCATGGGCCTGGTCAAACCTTCCGAAGCGGCGGAACTGCGCGAGCTGCCGGAAGACGTGGTGGATTACGGCGCCCTGATCCCAGTGAAGAACCGGCTGTTGGGGCGGGCTGCCGATCGCTTCGAAGCCCGCGCCAGCGTCGAATTGAAGAACGCCTGCGAGGAATTCGTCGAGGCGCACAACGAATTGTGGCTGCACGACTACGCCCTGTACCGGATCCTGAAATCACGCCATGGCCACCGGGCATGGCCCGAGTGGGATCGTTCGTTCGTCCGCCGGGAAGCCGGGCCCATGCGCCGCCTGGAGGAATTTGCCAGGGACCAGGTGGCAGAAATCAAGATCATCCAGTTTCTGTTCCACCACCAGTGGGCTGAACTGCGCCGCCATGCGACGGAGCAGGGCATCCTGCTGTTCGGCGACATGCCGATCTATATCGCTTTCGACAGCGCCGACGCCTGGTCACACCCGGAGATCCTGCGGGTGGACAAAGACGGCCGTCCGGACAAAGTGGCCGGCGTGCCGCCGGACTACTTCAGCGAGGATGGGCAGCTCTGGGGCAATCCTCTGTACGACTGGGACCATCATCAAGCCCAGGGATACCGCTGGTGGATCGAGCGCATGCGCCACACCATGACCCTGATGGACCTGGTGCGGGTCGATCACTTCCGCGGGTTCGAGGCGTTCTGGTCGGTGCCGGCTGACGCGACGACCGCCAAGGACGGGATCTGGGAGCCGGGCCCCCGGGACGCGATCTTCGAGGCCATGCGCCAGGCCCTGGGCTACATGCCGATCATAGCGGAGGACCTGGGCGTCATCACCGATGAGGTGGACGGATTGCGCGAGCGCCAGCAGATCCCCGGGATGAAGGTGCTGCAATTCGAGGTGGAAGAAGCCGACTTCGATGCCGCGGAGATCGAGGACCAGTGCGTGTGCTATACCGGCACCCACGACAACGACACCACCGTGGGCTGGTTCCACGGCGGTCCGGGAGATGTGCGCACCCCGGAACAGGTGGTCGAGGCCCGCAAGCTGGCCCTGCGCCATACCGGCGGAACAGCGGACACCATTCACCTGGACCTGATTCGTCTGGGTCTGGAAACCGACGCCAGGATCTCCCTGGCGCTGATGCAGGACTATCTGGGCCTGGGTTCCGAGGCCCGTCTCAATACGCCGGGAACGTCCGGCGACAACTGGCGCTGGCGCCTGCAGCAGGAGCAGCTGACCCCGGAGCTGCGGGAATCCATTCGCCAGATGGTCGCAGCCTCCGGCCGCATTTAGTCCCCGGTGGCCCCGGCCACCCCCCTCCGCTACGATTGATCCGCAACGATTGAAAGGACCTCCCAGTGGGCAGTAAAGCCAAACCCAGCTCTCCCGGTGCCAGCTACCGTCTGGATCCAGCCATCCTGGATGCCCTGGCGGCGGGCACCTATGGTGATCCATTTGCCCTGCTGGGGATGCATGGATCCGGCAAGAAGAAGCGCTGGATCCGGACCCTGCAGCCCGGCGCCGCGGAAGTTCACGTGGTGGACGCTGACGGCGAGTCGCTGGCGACGATGAAACGGGTCCACGACGGTGGCGTCTACCAGTGCAAGGTCAGCGCCAAACACCGGGACTACCGGCTGCGTGTCGTCCTTGACGACGGTTCCAGCGCGGACATCGAGGACCCCTATCGCTTTCCGTCAGCCCTGGGCGAGATGGACCTGTACCTGCTGGGTGAGGGTTCGCACCAGCGCATCTACCAGACCCTGGGCGCCCACCGCTGCGAGGTCCAGGGCGTGGGAGGCACCCGCTTCGCCGTGTGGGCCCCCAACGCGCTGCGGGTCAGTGTGGTGGGTGAGTTCAATCACTGGGACGGCCGCAGCCACGTCATGCGCTGTCACCCGGGTACCGGTGTCTGGGAGATGTTTGTTCCCGGCGTGGACGTGGGAACGCATTACAAGTACGAGTTGCTGGACTCCCTGGGACGGCTGCTGCCCCTGAAATCAGACCCCATGGCCAACCGCTGCGAGGCGCCGCCGGGCAACGCGTCCATCGTGCACCACAGCGAGTACCAGTGGTCTGACGATGACTGGATGGAACAGCGGCGCAACGCTCTGGGGCTGGATTACCCGGTCAGCATCTACGAGGTGCACCTGAGCTCCTGGCGAAAGCACGCCGACGGCAGCCGCCTCAGCTACAGGGAACTGGCAGAACAGCTGGTCCAGTACGTGAAGGAGTTGGGCTTTACCCATATTGAGCTGCTGCCGGTGACCGAGCACCCGTTCGACGGTTCCTGGGGATACCAGCCGGTGGGACTTTTTGCGCCCACCCATCGATTTGGCGAACCCGACGATTTCCGCTACTTCGTGGACTGCTGCCACCAGGCAGGGATCTCGGTGATCATGGACTGGGTCCCGGCGCATTTCCCAAAGGACCCCAACGGCCTGGGACGGTTCGACGGCACCGCCCTGTACGAGCACGACGACCCCCGCAAGGGTGAGCACGTGGACTGGGGCACGCTGATTTTCAACTATGGCAGGCGTGAGGTGGTCAACTACCTGATCGGCAGCGCGCTGTACTGGATCGAAGAATTCCATATCGACGCGCTGCGGGTGGACGCTGTGGCCTCCATGCTCTACCTGGACTACTCACGGGAAGATGGCGAATGGATTCCCAACGAGCAGGGCGGCAACGAAAACCTCGAGGCCATTGCCTTCCTGCGGCGGCTCAACGAGGAGGTTCACGCCCGGGGTGCCGCCACCTATGCCGAGGAATCCACCGCCTGGCCGTCGGTGTCCCGGCCGACCTATGCCGGCGGCCTGGGATTCACCTACAAGTGGAACATGGGCTGGATGAACGACACCCTGCGATACATGCAGGAGGATCCGGTGCATCGCCAGTATCACCATGACCTGATGACCTTTGGGTTGGTGTATGCGTTTCACGAGAATTTCGTACTGCCGCTGTCCCATGACGAGGTGGTGCATGGCAAGGGTTCCCTGCTGGAGCGCATGCCCGGAGATGACTGGCAGCGCTTTGCCAACCTTCGCGCCTACCTGGGCACCATGTTCGCCCATCCCGGCAAGAAACTGCTGTTTATGGGGGCGGAAATTGCCCAGTCGGGCGAGTGGAACCACGACCAGTCCCTGGACTGGCACCTGCTTGAATATGAACCACACGCCGGAGTCCAGCGGCTGGTGCGCGACCTGAACCGGGTCTACTGCGATCACGCGTCCCTCCACCAGGTGGATTTTGACGGCGGCGGCTTCGAATGGATCGACTGGGACGACCGCTCCCAAAGCGTGCTGTCGTGGATACGCCGAGACAGGGACGGCAGTCCGGTGATCTGTGTCTCCAACATGACCCCGGTAGTCCGGGAGAATTACCGCCTGGGGGTTGACACGGAAGGGCCGTATCGTGAGTTAATCAATACCGACCTGGCCGTGTACGGCGGCAGTGATGTGAGCAACGGCTCGCTGGTGGCCACCGCCGAACCTGCCCAGCACCGGCCGTGCTCACTCAACCTGGTGTTACCCCCGCTGGCCACCCTGCTGCTGGCGCCGGCCGGAGACTGACCATGAACAAACAGATTGAATTGACCCCGGGGCCCGGGGACATCGAGCTGATGAACCTTCCGCCGCTGGAGATGACGGCGGAGGCAGTGCGTGACGACTTCACCCGTTACTACGCCCGCATGCTGGGCCGACGTACGGTTCCCAGCGGCTCTCCATTCGCTTTCCAGGCCCTGGTCTACGCCACTCGGGACCGGCTGATGGAACGTTGGAACCGGGTCAACAAGGCACGGGAGGCCGAGGACGGCCGCCAGGTCTCCTATATATCCCTGGAATTCCTGATGGGGCGCCTGCTGCGCAACGCGCTGCTGAGCCTGGACCTTGAGGATGAGGCGGCGGCTGCCATGGAAAGCCTGGGCGTGAAGATCGAGGAACTGTACGAGGCCGAACACGACGCGGGCCTGGGCAACGGCGGGCTGGGCCGGCTGGCGGCCTGTTTTCTCGACAGCTGCGCCTCACTGAAACTCAACGTCATGGGCTACGGTCTGCGCTACCGCTATGGCATGTTCCACCAGCGCATCGACAATGGCTACCAGCAGGAGGAGCCGGATTCCTGGCTGCGGGACGGTTACCCCTGGGAGATCGAACGCAGTGAGCTTGCCCAGCTGGTCCACTTTGACGGACATACCGAAGCCTACCAGGACGAGGATGGCACCGAGCGCCACCGCTGGGTGGGCACCCACGATGTCCTGGCCATCCCGTTCGACGTCCCGGTTCCCGGCTATCGCAACGGTTTCGTCAATACTCTGCGCCTGTGGTCCGCCCACGCTACCGACGAGTTTGACCTGGATGAGTTCAACGCCGGCAGCTACACCGATGCCGTGGCCCAGAAGAACGCGGCCCAGAACATCACCATGGTGCTGTATCCCAACGATGCCAGCGAAAGCGGCCAGGAGCTGCGGGTTCGTCAGCAGTACTTCCTGACCTCAGCCAGCCTGCAGGACACCCTGCGGGACTGGAAGTCGCGGCACCAGGATTTTGACGGTTTTGCCGACAAGCACTGCTTTCAGCTCAACGACACCCATCCCGCCATGGCGGTAGCGGAGCTGATGCGCCTGCTGGTGGACGAGGAAAAGCTGGAATGGGACGAGGCATGGGACATCACCCGCCGGACCATGGCCTACACCAACCACACGCTGCTGCCCGAGGCCCTGGAGCGCTGGCCGGTGCGCCTTTTCCAGCGGCTGCTGCCGCGGGTGCTGGATATTATCCTGGCGATCAACTCCGAGCTGATCGCGGAGGTCAACCGCAAGTGGCCCGGTGACCACGACCGCGTGCGGCATATGTCCATCATCGAGGAAGGCTTCGATCCCATGGTGCGCATGGCGCACCTGGCCATTGCCGGCAGCCACTCGGTCAACGGCGTGGCCGAGCTGCATTCCCAGCTGCTGAAGCAGGGCCTGTTCAGGGAATTTGCCCAGCTGTGGCCGGAGAAGTTCAACAACAAGACCAACGGCGTGACCCACCGCCGCTGGCTGGCCGCCTGCAACCCGGAACTGGGTGAATTGATCTCCAGCGCCATCGGCGACGGCTGGGTGCGGGACATGGCTGAGCTGGAGGCGTTGCGGGAGCATGCGTCGGACTCGGCCTTCCAGGACCGCTGGCGAGTGGTGCGGCGACACAACAAGCGCCGGCTGGCATCGGTGATTGCTGACAAGACCGGGATCCATCTCAACGAGCACATGATGTTCGACGTGCAGGTGAAGCGGATCCACGAGTACAAGCGTCAGCTGCTCAACGTGCTGCACGCGGTGCACCTGTATGACCGCATCCGCCGGGGTGAAGGCGACGAGCTGGTACCCCGGGCCATCATCATCGGTGGCAAGGCAGCGCCGGGGTACGACATGGCCAAGAGCATCGTCAAGTGCATCAACAACGTGGCTGGAGTGATCAATAACGACCCGCTGATGCAGGGGCGTCTGAACCTGGTGTTCTTCCCGGATTACAACGTTTCGGCCATGGAAATCATTTGCCCGGCCACCAACCTGTCGGAGCAGATATCCACTGCCGGCCGGGAGGCCTCCGGCACCGGCAACATGAAGTTCATGATGAACGGCGCCGTCACCATCGGCACCCTGGACGGCGCGAATGTGGAGATCCGCGAGGCGGTGGGCCCTGAGCATTTTTACCTGTTCGGATTGACGGTGGAGGAAGTCGAAGCCAGCCGGGTGGACTATGACCCCGCCACCATCATTGCCCATGACCCGGACTTTTCCCGGGTGATGCACCTGCTGGAAAGCGGTCACTTCAATGCCACCGAGCCCGGTGTGCTGGACCCGATCATCCACGCCGTCCGCGATGCCCACGACCCGTGGATGACGGCCGCTGACTTCCGTTCCCTGGTGGATACCCAGAACCGGGTCAACGACGCCTTTCACCGGCTGAATGACTGGACCCGCAGCAGCATCCTGAACACCGCGGCATCGGGGCAGTTCTCCACCGACCGCACCATCAGCGACTACAACCGGGACATCTGGAAACTGTCACCCCTTGACGTCGACATTCCGTGATCCAGGCGGGGCAGCCCGAACGCCTGGGTGCGCACTGCGTTGACGGCGGCATCAGCTTTGCGCTGTTTGCCAGCCAGGCGTCCGCGGTAGATCTGTGCCTGTTCGACCCGTTCGGTGAACAGACCCGCCGGCTGCCGCTACCCGAATGCGACCAGGGCGTCTGGCACGGTTTTGTCCCGGGCCTGAAACCCGGTCAGGCCTATGGCTTCCGGGTTCACGGCAGTTACCACCCGGACGCCGGTCTGCTGCACAACCCCAATAAGCTGCTGCTGGATCCCTATGCCCGCTCCCTGCAGGGCGAATTCCGCTGGGATCCCGCGGTGTTTGGATACTCGATGTCGGATCACCATAAACCCAGCGAACTGGACAGCGCACCCTTCGTGCCGCGCTCGGTGGCGGCGGAGGATCTGCCGGAGCTGGGTTCGCACCAGTCCGTTCCCTGGGCTGACACCGTGTTCTACGAGGTGAACCTGCGCGGCTACACCATGGCTCACCCGGCATTGTCCGAAGACGAACGCGGACGGTTTGCCGGCATGCGCAATGCCCAGGTGCTGGAGTACCTGAAGTCCCTGGGCATTACCTCGGTTGAGCTGATGCCGGTACAGGAATTTGTCGATGAACAGTTCCTGCACCGGCGCGGTCTGCGCAATTTCTGGGGCTACAACACCATCAGCTTCTTTGCGCCGGCGGGGCGCATGATGGGCCCGGGCGGGCTGCAGGACTTTCGCGACATGACCCGGGCCATCCACGATGCGGGATTGGAGGTCATCCTGGACGTGGCTTACAACCACACCGGCGAGAGTGATCTGTTGGGGCCCACCCTGGCATTCCGCGGCATCGACAATACCGCCTACTACCGGACCGTGCCGGGGCAGCCCGGCCAGTACATCAACGATACGGGCTGCGGCAACACGGTAAACACCGATCACCCACGGGTGCGGGAGTTGATCCTGGCCAGCCTGCGCTACTGGGTAGAGGTCATGGGGGTGGATGGGTTCCGCTTTGACCTGGCGGCATCCCTGGGCCGCCGTCCGGATGGGTTCGACACCGCCCATCCACTGTTTGCCGAGATTGACGCCGACCCTGTCCTGTCCCGGGTCAAGCGCATCGCTGAACCCTGGGACATTGGCCCGGGCGGCTACCAGCTGGGCGGCTTTCCCAAGGCGTGGTCGGAGTGGAATGACCAGTTTCGAGACACAACTCGACGATTCTGGCGGGGAGACGGAGGTCTGGCGGGCGAGTTGGCCCAGCGGCTGCACGGCTCCGCCGATCGCTTTGAACACGGTGGGCGCGGTCCCCGGGCCAGCATCAACCTGATCTCTGCCCATGACGGCTTTACCCTGATGGACCTGGTCACCTACGAGCAGCGCCACAACCAGGCCAACGGCGAAGACAATCGCGACGGCCACGCCCACAACTTCAGCCAGAACTTCGGCCTTGAAGGGCCCAGCGACAATCCGGAAATCGTCGGTCTCCGCCGCCGCCAGCGCCTCAACCTGCTGGCCACGCTGCTGCTGGCCCAGGGCACGCCGCTGCTGCTGGCCGGGGACGAGTTTGGCAATTCCCAGGGCGGCAACAACAATGCCTACGCCCAGGACAACGAGACGGGCTGGCTGGACTGGTCCGGGCTGGAACAGGATCCGGAGTTCACCGACCGGGTGCGCCAGCTGCTGGGGCTCCGCCGGCAGCAGCCGCTGCTGCGCCAGGCTGAATACCAGCATGACCCAAAGCACATCCGTTGGTTGCACCCCAACGGTCGGCCCATGACCGATGACGACTGGTCCGGGCAACAGGCCCTTGGACTGTTGCTGCGCGACGAGTCCGAGGGTGTGGCCCTGTTGTTCAACCCCGGGGAACACGAGGTGACGTTCAGCCTGCCCGACGCTCACTGGTGCTGTGTATTCAGCAGCGCGGCGGCCTGTGACATCACCCGCGGCCGATTGAAGCTGGCAGCGCTGAGCCTGGCCGTACTCACGGCGTGACCGGGGCCCGGTCCCTCGCCCTGTGGACCCAGCCAAATGGACCTGAGCCGGACTTCCGGTGGATAATCCAGCGAAAGCTGTATTAGAGAATTGCGGTGATCAAGAACCAATCCCCCGATTTCGACTACCTGCGATCCCAGATCGTGGGCGTGGATTCGACCTTCGACACGCCTTTTGGTGAGCGCATGATGGTGTACTGCGACTACACCGCTTCCGGCCGCTGCCTGCTGTTCGTGGAGAACTACCTGCAGTCCCTGCAGAAAAACTACGCCAACACCCACACCGAGGACGACATCACCGGCCGCAACATGACCCAGCTGCTGCACCAGGCCGAGGAGCAGATCAAGCGCTCAGTCAATGCAGGGCCCGACGGCCGCATCGTCAGCGTGGGCACCGGGGCCACCGGGGCCATAGACAAGGTGCAGCAGATTCTCGGTATTGCCTGCCCGCCGGCAACCCGGCACCGCATGCGGTCCGAGCTGGAGAACTTCCTGGGCGAGGAGGAGCTTCAGTCTTTCAGGCGCTATCGCCGGGCACGGGATCCGGTGGTGTTTGTCGGTCCCTACGAGCATCACTCCAACGAGATCTCCTGGCGCCAGGGGTACGCCGAGGTGGTTGAGGTGGAGCTGGACGAGGAAGGGGGCATCTGCCTGGAGCACCTGGATTCCCTGCTCCAGGCCGAGCGATTCCAGGGTCGCCTGCGCATCGGCTCGTTTTCCGCTGCTTCCAACGTCAGCGGCATGCGTACCGACGTGCGGGCCATTGCCCGGCTGCTGCATCGCCACGATGCCCTGGCCTGTTTTGACTACGCGGCCTGCGCGCCCTACGTCACCATCGATATGAGCCCCGCCGATGATCCCGATGCCGCCCTGGACGCGGTGTTTATCTCGCCGCACAAGTTTCTGGGTGGTCCTGGCTCCAGCGGGGTGCTGGTGTTCAACCGGCGGATCTATCCGCGACAGCTGCCGCCTACGGTGGCCGCCGGCGGGACGGTGGATTACGTCAGCCCCAAAGACCAGGACTTCATCGCCGATATCGAGGAGCGGGAAAAAGCCGGCACGCCGGGCGTTCTGCAGACGGTGAAGGCGGCCCTGGCATTCCAGATCAAGGACTGGATCGGCACCGACCGGATCTCGGCCCGGGAACACCGCTTCCTGGAACGCGCCATGGAGCGCTGGCAGGCCCACCCCAACGTGGAAATCCTGGGCAACGAAGATCCCCGCCGGCGCATCGGCATCGTGTCCTTCAACGTGACCGATCCCCGGGGCCGTTATCTGCATCCCAAGTTCCTGACCGCCCTGCTCAACGATCTTTTCGGCATCCAGTCACGGGCGGGCTGCTCCTGTGCCGGCCCTTACGGACACCGGCTGCTGGACATCGACCTGGAGCACTCCGAGCAATACCGCCAGTGTGTTCAACAGGGCTATGGCGGCATCAAGCCTGGCTGGTGCCGGGTGGGATTCCACTACACCATGGACCAGGTGGAGACGGATTACGTCATTGAAGCTGTGGAGTTCATCGGCCAGTACGGTTACCGGTTCCTGCCGTTTTACGACTTCGACTTGTGCACCGGCACCTGGACCCACAAGACCCACGATGCCAGCTTCGACCAGCTGTCCCTGGACGCGGCCATCAACGCGGCGCCGGCGCGCCAGACCGCGCTCAGCGCCGAAGTACGACGGGCCATTTACCGCTCCTACCTGGAGGATGCCCGCAAGCAGGCGGAATCCCTGGCCGATCCCTGCGATCACAGCTGTACGTTGGAAGGAGATCTGGGAGAGCTGCAGTTCTTTGCCCTGGACGAGCGCTCCACGGCGAATCCCACTTCATAAGGAAGGGGTTTTACCCTCGCGCCAGCGCGACCAGCCGCTGGGTGATGGTCGCCGCCTTTTGCTCCAGCAGCCGGGCTGGTTCCGCCAGGGCTTCTTCCAGCGTGGTGATCTCATCCACCAGGGGCACGATCAGGTCGAAATGGGCCCGCAGCGCCTCCAGGTCTTCCGCCACCACTGATCCGCAAAATGCCACGGCCGGTACGCCGGCCTGCCGCGCCAGGTTCGCCACGCCCCCGGGCGCTTTGCCCATCAGGGACTGGCGATCCAGCCGGCCTTCGGCCGCAATCACCAGGTCGGCCCGGCTGATGGCGGCAGCCAGGTCCACCGCTTCGGCCACAAGCTTGAACCCGGACTCCAGCCGGGCACCGCAGAACGCCGCCAGGCCATAACCCAGGCCGCCCGCGGCACCGGCTCCGGGCAGGTCCGCGCAGTCCCGCCGCAGATCCCGTTCCACGCACCTTGCCAGCTGTTCCAGTCGACTTTCGAAGTGTTCCAGCTGGTCGGGCGCGACGCCTTTCTGTGGGCCGTAAACCCGGATGGCGCCGAGATCCCCCAGCAGCGGGTTGTTGACGTCACAGGCCACCAGCAGGTCGGGCCAGTCCTGATCCGGGGCGACAATCCGACTCAGCTGATCCAGGCCGGCGGGAACTTCCAGCTCGGTGCCAGCGCTGTCCAGGAAGTGGAAACCCAGGGCGGTGGCCATTCCGCTGCCGCCGTCACATGTGGCGCTGCCGCCCACCCCCACCACGATCCGGTCCGGTTGGTGCGCCATGGCCGCTGCAATCAGCTCGCCGGTTCCCCAGGTGCTGGCCCGCCAGGGGTCGCGTTCGGCCGGGTCCAGCAGCGCAATCCCCGATGCGCTGCTCATGTCCAGTGCCGCCACGGTCCGGCCGCTGCTGTCTGTGCCCAGGCACCAGTCGGCATTCACAGGTTGTCCCAGCGGGCCCCGTACGGGAGTTGTGATCCAGCGTCCGTCCATGGCGGACTGCAGGGCCTGGGCGGTGCCTTCACCGCCGTCGGCCACGGGCAGTTGGATGGTCTCATGACCGGAATCATGGGCGGTCAGGCCCAGCGCGATGGCGGCCGCCACCTCGGGGCCGTTGAGGCTGCCCTTGAACTTGTCAGGCGCAATCAGGATACGCATGGAAACTTCGGAGCGACGGCGGCCGTCCTGTGGCAACATGGGCTGCCATTGTATGCGAGGTCTGGTCATGAAGCTGTACTGGTGCCCAAACACCCGCGCCACCCGCGCGCTGTGGATGCTGGAAGAGACCGGGTTGGATTACGACCTGGAACTGATCGATATCCGCAATCCCGAGGCGCCCCGGGACCCGGATTTCAGCCGCGCCAGCCCCATGGGCAAGGTGCCGGCGCTTTCCGACGGTGACGTGCACATGGCGGATTCCGCGGCAATTGGCATCTACCTGGCGGACCGATATCCCGAATCGGGCCTGGCCCCGGCGCTGGACGTAGCTGCCCGAGGGCCCTACCTCTGGTGGATGCTGTTCACGCCGGCGGTGGTGGAACCCTGCATGGCCGAGAAAGTCGCTCAGGCCACTCCCAATCCCGTCAGCCACGGCTGGGGCGATTTCGATTCCATGCTGGCCACCCTGGAGCAGGGACTGGCCGGGGGGCCCTGGATCCTGGGCGACCGGTTCAGCGCAGCCGACGTCATGGTGGGATCCACGGCTTACTTCCTTAAGGTCTTCGGCATGCTGCCCGAGATGCCTGTGGTGGAGGCATACGTCCAACGCTGCCTTGACCGGCCGGCGTACCAGCGGGCGCTGGCGATTAATGACGAGGCTGCCGGATGACGGATGAGAGGGGTCAGATGAGTGGGGTCAGAGTAAAGGGACAGAGTAAACCCGGGTTTACTCTGTCCCTTTACTCTGACCCCATTGTTTATCGATCCAATTGCACCCGCAACCACGCCCGTGCCGCCGTCCAGGTCCGATTCACCGTGCGGGCGGAAACTTCCAGGGCCTCGGCGGTTTCGTCCACAGTCAGGCCGCCGAAGTAGCGCAGCTTGACCACCGTGGCCATGGCCTGGTCGCGCTGTTCCAGGTCGGACAGCGCGCGGTCCAGGGACATCACGTCGACCGCCATGGCCTGATCGCCGGCCAGGTTGGCGTCGCCCAGGGATATGCGGGTGGGTCGTTCGCCGCGTTTCTTGGTGGCCAGGGCCCGGGCCCGTTCTACCAGGATGCGCCGCATGGCCTCGCCGGCGGCGGCAAAAAAGTGGCTGCGGTTCTGAAACTGGGCGTCAGCGTCGCGCATCAGACGCAGATAGGCTTCATGCAGCAGCCCGGTGGCGCCCATGGTGATGACGTCGTTTTCCCGGGCGATCTTGGACTGGGCCAGGCGCTTGAGTTCGGCGTACACCATGGGCAGCAGTCGCTCCGCCACCTGGGGTGATCCCAGGTCCAGATCCTGCAACGTCCGTGTGATGTCTCCGCCCATGGCGGTCAGCATACCCTAACTGCGCGGGTTCCATTCCAGCATTTCCGGACGGGCGGTAGCGTCAAACCGTATCAGCACCCCGGTCCAGCTGCGGCGGGCTACAATGACGGCATGAGCGATCTTCGCTGGGAAAAGCTTTGGTCTCTGTTCCATCAGCTGTCGGCCCTGCCGGGGCAGCAGCGGCAGCAGCAGCTGGAACAGCTGCAGCAGGACGACCCGGACATGGCGGCAGAGCTGCGGGACCTGCTGGCCGCCCATGATCAGGATTCACCCCTGGACCAGCGGCCGGAGCGCCTGTTCGGCCTGGCCCTGGACCTGGAGGGTCGGATGGTGGGTCCCTACCGACTGGGTCGGGAACTGGGCCGCGGCGGCATGGGCGCCGTTTACCTGGGGGAGCGAGCGGACGGCGCCTACCAGCAGACCGTGGCAGTCAAGTTCGTGGCCCGCCACCGGGACGGGGATGCCCGCAGCCGGTTTCTGCAGGAGCGCGATGTGCTGGCCCGTCTGGAGCATCCATTGATCTCACGGCTGATCGACGGCGGCGAAACCGACGACGGCATCCCTTTCCTGGTGATGGAGTGGGTGGACGGCGTGCCGGTTGACGAATTCTGCCGCGCACTGTCGCTGGACCAGCGGTTGCGCCTGTTTCAAAAGATCTGCCAGGCCGTGCACTACGCCCACCAGAACCTGGTGGTACACCGCGACCTGAAGCCTGGCAACGTCCTGGTCACGTCCCGTGGCGAGCCCAAGCTGCTGGACTTCGGGATCGCCAAGTCCCTGGACCAGGATCACGGCATCACCCTGACCGGGATGCAGATGACGCCGGATTACGCCAGCCCGGAACAGGTCAGCGGCAAACCGGTGACTACCGCCAGCGACGTCTATGCGCTGGGAGTGATGCTGTGCCAGGTGCTGACCGGCAGAAGACCCTTTGATTTTGAGCAGTCGTCCCTGGCCCGGATTGTGGAGCAGATCTGCCATGATGAGCCGCCCCTGATCAGCAGCCTCGCCGGGGATCGCCGGCTGGGCGATCAGCTGGCCGGAGACCTGGACGCCGTGGTGGTGAAAGCCATGCAGAAGGCACCGACCCAGCGTTACCCATCGGCCCAGGCGCTGTCGGATGACATCGGTCGGTTTCTGAATTCTGAACCCATCGTTGCCCGGGCGCCGGGACGCTGGTACCGGGTGAGCAAGTTTGCCAGGCGGCATCGAACCGGCGTTGCGGTGTCGACGCTGGCCGCGGTGTCGCTGCTGACCTTGAGTGGATTCCTGTACTTCCAGGGTCAGCAGCTGGAGGCCGCCCTGGTGGAATCGGAGCGGCAGACGGAGCGGTCCCGGGCCGCGTTCGATTTTCTCTCGGACCTGCTGCTGGAAGCGGATCCCGAGCAGAACCAGGGCCAGCCTCTGACCGTGGCCCAGGTCCTGGACCAGGGTGCCCAGGGCATCGCCGAGCGGTTTGCCGATGAACCCACCCTGCGGACAGAGCTGGCGCAGACCGTGGGCATGATCTACATGCACCTGGGTGACAACGATTCGGCCGAAGTTTTTTTTGAACAGGCGCTGGAGACCGCCGCCGGGGCGGACCGGGCGGCCAGCCTGAGCGGGCTCGCCCTGGTGGCTGATGTTCGGGAAGAGGACCAGCGCGCGGAGGCGTTTCAGCGGGAGGCCATTGCGCTGCTGGAGGAATCCGGCGACCTGGTGGCCAGGGCGAAAGCCCAGATGAAACTGGCGGCCATTCTTCAGTCCCAGAGTCGCCTGGCGGAAGCCCAGCAGGTGCTGGAACAGGCGCTGGCTGTCCCGGCCGTTGATGCTGCCTCTGCGGCCAGCGCGCGGATACGGCTGGGGGCGCTGCGCTGGGGCCAGGGCCACATCGAGGACGCGGCGGGGCAATACGAGCTGGCCCTCGACACTTTTGTCAGCGAGTTCGGCGAACGTCATCACCAGACGGCCCGGGCCCACTACGCCCTGGCCAGTGCCTACCACGCTCTGGGTCAGTATGAACTGGGCCAGGACCACATACGCACCGCACTGAGCATCCAGCAGGAACTGTACGGCCAGCGGCATCCCCATGTTGCCCAGGCCCTGGACCTGAAGGGGGCGCTGCATTACGACTCGGGAGACAGCCGATCTGCGCTGGATACGGCGCTGCAGTCCCTGGGTATCAAGCGCGAGATCTACAGTGAACCGGGCCCGCTGGTTCGCACCTACAACAACCTGGCCTTGGCGGAGCACGACCTGGGATTGTTCGATCGCGCCGAACAGCACTACCGACAGGCCCTGGACATCAACGTGAATCTTCGCGGCGAAAACCACCAGCTGGTGGCCTCCAACCGCAGCAACCTGGGTCTGCTGATGATGGATCAGTCCAGGCCCGGAGACGCCCTGGACATGCTGGAGGCCGCCCACCGGGTGCACCAGTCCCTGTATCGTCCGGATCATCCCAGCGCAGGTTTTTCGTTTCATCTGCTGGGCCGCGCATATTACATGCAGGGCAGGCTGGACCTGGCGCGTCAGCACCTGGACGCGGCCGTGGAGATCAGGAGAAAGATGCGCAACGGTCGCCATCCCCAGCTGGCCGACAGCCTGCTGTGGCTGTCGCGGCTGCTCCGGGCCCAGGGGGACACGGCCGGGGCTGCCGCCGCGGCGCAGCAGGCCTACGGGATCCGGCGGGAGAGCCTCAACGATGGCGACTGGCGGCTGGCGGAAGCCCGGGCGGAAAGCGGGGCCTGGCTGCTGGTGGGCGGTGACGCAGAAGGCCAGGACCGGATACAGGCCGGGCGGCGGCAGATGGTGGAAATCCGTGGTCCGGAAGACTGGCGGACGCTGCGCCTGGACCAGCAGCTGCAGGAGATCCTGTGTCCTTCCGACCCCTGCGCGATGTCATTGCAATCTGTAGAAGCCACACAGATTTAAGCCGCTCGGCACGCTAGAATTCATGTCAGGAGTGAAACTCCGCCTGTCAAAACCCGAACTGGGGGTGTCGTATGACCTGGCTGCCCATTTTGATCCTTGTCGTGCTGTTGGGGGGGCTTAGCTACTTTCGAACCGCTCTGCTTCCCTCCGCCGTATCCGTAACCGCGCTGGCGCTGGTTTACCTGGTTTCAGGCCCGGTGACCCTGGCGCCCACTATTCTGGCTGTCCTGGCTGCGGCCAGCCTGATATTTGTGTCCATAACGCCGTGGCGGCGGGCACTCATCAGTGATCCTGCGCTCAAGTGGTTCCGCAAGGTGCTGCCCTCGCTGTCAAAAACCGAGCAGGAGGCCCTGGAGGCCGGCACCGTCTGGTGGGACGCTGACCTGATCAGCGGCATGCCGGACTGGAAGAAGCTGCTCAACGCACCCAAGCCGGTGCTGCGGCCGGAGGAGCAGGCTTTCCTGGATGGGCCGGTGGAAGAGCTGTGCGGAATGCTGAATGACTGGGAGATCCGCCAGGACGCCGACCTGCCGGAACATGTCTGGGACTATCTGAAAGAGCACGGCTTTTTCAGCATGATTATCTCCAAGAAATATGGCGGCCTGGGCTTCAGCGCCCTGGGTAACTCGGCCGTGGTGATGAAACTGGCCAGCCGTAACCTGACCGCCGCGGTCACGGTGATGGTGCCCAACTCCCTGGGACCGGGTGAGCTGCTCAGCCACTACGGCACCGAGGAACAGAAGGAGTACTACCTGCCGAGGCTGGCTCGCGGTGAAGAGATTCCGTGCTTCGCTCTGACCTCACCCTCAGCAGGTTCAGATGCCGCCGCCATGCCTGACGTGGGCGTGGTCTGCAAACAGCGCTGGAAGGGCGAGCAGACCCTCGGGTTCAAGGTGAGCTGGAACAAGCGCTACATTACCCTGGCGCCCGTAGCCACCGTTCTGGGCCTGGCCTTCCGTGCCCAGGATCCGGACGGCCTGCTGGGAGACGAGGCGGATCTCGGCATTACCTGTGCACTGGTGCCCACCAATACCAAGGGGGTCTGGATCGGCAACCGCCACCAGCCGGTGGGCGCCGTTTTTATGAACGGTCCTACCCGGGGTGAGGAGGTGTTCATCCCCATGGACTACATCATCGGCGGCCAGGAGCGGGTTGGTCAGGGCTGGCGGATGCTGATGTACAGTCTGGCCGCGGGCCGTGCCATTTCCCTGCCCGCGCTGGGTGTCGCCGGCGGCAAGATGTCGGCACTGACCACCGGGGAGTACGCCCGGATCCGCAAGCAGTTCAATATGCCCATCGGCTACTTCGAGGGTATCGAAGAACCCCTGGCCAGAATGGCCGGGCTGACCTACCGGATGGACGCGGCCCGGCTGTTGACCCTGGTGGCGCTGGGCATGGGCGAGAAGCCGGGAGTGCTTTCGGCCATCCTCAAGTACCAGCTGACCGAGGGCAACCGCCGCTGCATCAATGACGCCATGGACGTCCACGGTGGCAAGGGGGTCATCCTGGGTCCCAATAACTACCTGGGCGCGACCTATCAGGCGTTGCCCATCGCCATTACCGTGGAGGGCGCCAACATCCTGACCCGCACCCTGATCGTGTTTGGCCAGGGTGCCATCCGCTGCCACCCCTACCTGCTGAAGGAAATGCAGGCAGCCCAGGCGCCGGACTCCGAAGAGGCCCGGCAGGACTTTGACCGCGCCCTGTTCGGCCACGTCGGCTTCACCATCAGCAACGGCGTGCGCGCCTTCTTCCTGGGCCTGACTCGCAGCCGGCTGGTGCGGCGTCCTGTACGCGGATCCACCGGTCGCTACTACCAGCAGCTGACCCGGATGAGTTCAGCATTTGCCTTCACCGCTGACATCATCCTGCTGGCCCTCGGGGGCGCCTTCAAGTTCCGCGAGAAGATCTCCGGGCGACTGGCCGACGTATTGAGCCATCTGTACATGTGCTCCGCCGTGCTGAAGCACTACGAGGACAGCGGGCGGCCCAAGGAGGATCTGGTGCTGCTGCGCTGGACCATGGCCGAGAGCCTGTACGTGATGCAGCACCGGCTGATCAACACCCTGCGCAACTTCCCCATCCGCTGGCTGGGGCCGGTGCTCAAGTTTCTGATCTTCCCCACCGGCAACTCCTATCGCGAGGCGTCGGATTCCCGGGGCAAACACGCCGCCCGGGTCCTGCTGAGCGACAACCCGGCCCGGGATCGCCTCACCGCCGGTATCTACAAATCCACCGGCGACGACGCCACCGGCCTGCTGCACAAGGCCTTTGCTGCAGTCCTGGATGCCGCCAGCATTGAACGGTCGCTGCGTCACGCTTTGCGCAAATCCGTGACCCTGGACAACTACGAAGAGGTCATTGCCGAGGCTCTGGCGCTGGATCTGATTACCGAGGAAGACGCCGGGAAGATCCGGCTGGCCCAGCAGCTGAGCCAGGCGGTCATCGACGTGGACGATTTTCCACGGGAGGAGATAGAGAAGAACTACAGTAAATCAGGCAGGAAGCCTAAGGCCGCCTGACCGGCGGCCATCCACTTCGCTGCGCTCGTGGGTGATCGCTCGCGGGAGTCGCTGGTAAACGGCCGCTGGCGCGGCCTGATGGCCGCTCGCGGAGCAAACACGGCCAGAAATCATTGACCTTCCCATCTGAAGTCGAGGATCTGAGTCACACCGGTGCCCGGAGGCATCAGGCAGGTGATGCTGCAATTAGCCCCTGGTAAGACGCTGAACGGCCGAATCTGCCCCCACCCGTAGGTGTTTGCGTACCAGAACTCTCCTGGGGCGACCTCAAACTCGTCGTTCATGGCCTGAGATACCTGTCCTGCGTAACTTTCCCGCGTTACAGATTGAACTTTCACCGCCTCCGATGACCTGTTGGCAATCACCACGCTCGGCTGGACAGGCGTGGCCTGTACCCGATCCCCTGAAAACCGGAGGGGAATCCAGTCGAGCTCAATGGGGCAAACCACCCAAAGAGATCGCTCGGCGTCAACGTTCCAAAGGCCGGTTTCCCGCCACTCAAAGAACTGTGCCTCGGCGGTGGTGATCGGATTGCAGTTGTGTCCACCCCTGGACTTAATCTGCCACTCCTGCTCGCCGTTCGAGCTGGCGGCAAAAATCAGAATGAAAAACCCGAACAGCAGTCGCATAAACCTGTTCATGGCGCCCTCCTCTTAACTGCGCCTGTCAAGTGAAGAGATGCGGCATGGCCCCATTTGCATCAATTCGGGATTGCCGAGGTGGCTTGCAGGGAGAAACCCCAGCGCGAAGCGCGTTTCCCAGGCCCCGCAGGGGCCGTTCCCCAGCGCCCGGCCAGGGCGCGTTCCCCAGGCTGCGCCAGCAGCCGTTTCCCCGTTACGCCACGTCGTAATCCACCTGGACGTAATCCGACGTCGGGTGCGCCTGGCAGGTCAGGATAAAGCCGGCTTCAACCTCGTGGTCTTCCAGGGCGTAGTTGACGTCCATGGAGACTTCGCCTGCCACCAGCTTCGCGCGGCAGGTGCAGCACACACCGCCTTTGCAGGCAAACGGCAGGTCGGCGCCGGCGGCCAGGGCGGCGTCGAGGATGGAATTGCCGGCGCTGGGGACTTCCAGTTCGATCATCTTGCGGTCGGCGATGATGGACACTTTGCGCATGGGGCCGGCGTCGGCGCTGGTGGTTTCCTTGCGGGCGGCCATATCCTTGGTGCCGAACAGTTCGAAGTGCACGTGGGCCGGGTCGAAACCGAAGCGCTCGGCCAGGGCAGGGCGCAGCTCGTCGATCATGGCCTGGGGTCCGCACAGGAAAACTTCGTCGAAGCTGCCGAAGTCGATCAGCCTGCCTTCCATCTCGGCCAGCTTGTCAGCGGTAACCCGGCCGTTGAACAGGGGCACCTCCCGGTCTTCCTGGCTTAGCACGTGGATCACCTGCAGCCGCTCAGGAAAGCGGTTTTTCAGACGGTTGATGTCCGAGCGCAGCATGATGGTCCTGGCGGCGCGGTTGCCGAACACCAGGGTAAAGCTGCTGCCGGGTTCCTGTTCCAGGGTGGTTTTCAGGATAGACGCGATGGGTGTGATGCCGCTGCCGGCGGCAATGGCCAGGTAGCTCTTTTCATTGCTCTCGTCCAGGTCGGTAAAGAACCGTCCCTGGGGCGGCATGACGTCCAACTGGTCGCCCGCCTGCAGAGATTCGTTGGCGTAGCTGGAAAACCGTCCGCCTTCCAGGTGCCGAACGGCCACCCGGATCTGGCCGTCATCCACGCTGGAGCAAATGGAGTAATTGCGCCGCAGTTCCTGGCCATCGATCTCCTTGCGCAGGGTCAGGTGCTGGCCCTGGACAAACCGAAACTCGTCGGCCAGATCCTCCGGAACGTCAAACAGTATGGACACGGCATCATCGGTTTCCCGGCGAACTTCGGCCACTCTCAGGGAATGAAACTGGGTTCTGCTCATGTTGGATTCACTTCAATCATCAGATGCACTTGAAGTAGTCGAAAGGCTCCTGGCAGTCCTGGCACTGGTACAGGGCTTTGCAGGCGGTGGAGCCGAACTCGCTGACCTTGCGGGTGGATTCCGACTTGCAGCGGGGACAGCATACCGTGGGGTCCTCGCCCCAGATGGCGCGCTTGCTGGCCGAGGTCTCCGCCGGGGGCGCGATGCCGTATGCCTCCAGCTTGCGGCGGCCGTCTTCGCTCATCCAGTCGGTGGTCCACGGCGGATCCAGCAGGGTTTCCACCGTGGCCTCCACGTTGTGCTCGGCCAGAACGGACAGGACATCCTGTTCGATGGTGTTCATGGCCGGGCAGCCGGAATAGGTCGGCGTGATGGTCACCACGCAATGGTCGCCGTCCATGGTGACCTGGCGCAGGATCCCCAGGTCGGCGATGGTCAATACCGGTATCTCGGGGTCTTTGACGGCCGCCAGCCAGTTCCAGACCTCCTCGGCGGCGCCCTCCGCGGGGGGGGTCCAGCTCACCATTCAAGGCCTGGGTAGGCGCGCTGCATGAACTGCAGCTCCGACAGCAGGTGGCCCAGGTGTTCGGTGTGAACGCCCCGGCGTCCGCCGTCAATCTGCCAGTCATCCGCGGGCCGACCCAGAGTGGCCTGTTTGAGCACCTCATCCAGGGTCGACTCCCACTGCTGCCGAAGCTCGGCTCGATCCACCGCCACGCCGCTTTCCGCCAGCGCCGCCTCGGCCGCATCCATCTGGAACAGCTCCGGCGTGTAGCCCCACACCTGGTCCAGGCCGTCCTGCATGCGGCGATGGCTTTCGTCGGTGCCCGCACCCAGTCGGATCACCCAGCCGCTGGAGTGTCGCAGGTGGTAGCGCGACTCCTTCAGAGCTTTGCCGGCGATGCCCGCCAGGGTGCGGTCACTGGAGCGGGTCAGGGCCTCGAAGAAGGGCACCTCGAAGGCGTCTACCGCCAGCTGGCGGGCCATGGTGAAGCCAAAATCGCCTCGGGGCAGCTCGTAGATCAGCAGATTGCGGAAATCCCGGCAATCCCGGGTAAACGCCAGCTGGTCCTCGTTCCGGCCCTGGCCTTCCGCCTCGCCGGCGTAAGAAAGCAGCATGCGGGCCCGACCGATGTAGTCCAGGGCCACGTTGGAGAGCGCGATGTCCTCTTCCAGGTAGGGACCGTTGGAGCACCACTCGGCGATGCGCTGTCCCAGCACCAGGGCGTCGTCACCCAGGGCCAGGGCGTATTCAAATATGGGATGGGTTGAGGCAGCCATTACATGTGTTTCACTTCGTCGGGCACCTCGTAAAAGGTGGCATGTCGATACGGCTTGTCGTCCATGGGGTCGTAGAAGGCATCTTCGTCACCTTCCTGGGACGCCACGATGTCGGACGACTTCACCACCCAGATGCTGACCCCTTCGCTGCGGCGGGTATAAACGTCCCGGGCATGCTGCAGGGCCATCTCGTGGTCTTCCGCGTGCAGGCTGCCCACGTGCTTGTGGTCCAGGCCCCGCTTGGAGCGGACAAAAATTTCGAACAGCGGTAGTTTCTGGCTCTGATTTCTACTCATCAGGCGGCCTCCTCGGCGCTGGCTTTGCGGGCCTGGTAGGCCAGGGCGGCTTCCCGCACCCATTCACCTTCCTCGTGGGCGGCCACGTGGTGGGCGATGCGCTGACGGTTGCAGGGACCGTTGCCCTTGACCACCTGCCAGAACTCGTCCCAGTCGATTTCGCCGAAATCGTAGTGCTCGCGTTCCTTGTTCCAGTGCAGGTCCGGGTCCGGCACGGTCAGGCCCAGGTATTCCGCCTGGGGCACGGTCTGGTCCACGAAGCGCTGGCGCAGCTCGTCGTTGGTCTGGCGCTTGATGCGCCACTTCATGGACTGCTGGGTGTTGGGGGAATCGTCGTCCCGGGGGCCGAACATCATCAGCGACGGCCACCAGTAACGGTTCAGCGCGTCCTGGGCCATGGCTTTCTGCTGGTCGCTGCCCCGCGACAGGGTCAGCATGATTTCGTAACCCTGGCGCTGGTGGAAGCTTTCTTCCTTGCAGATGCGCACCATGCCCCGGGCGTAAGGGCCGTACGAGGTCCGGCACAGCATCACCTGGTTCATGATGGCGGCACCGTCCACCAGCCAGCCGATGGCGCCGATATCAGCCCAGGTCAGGGTAGGGTAGTTGAAGATACTGGAGTACTTGGCTTTGCCGGACTGCAGGTCGGCGATCATGTCCTCCCGGGTGGCGCCCAGGGTCTCTGCCGCGCTGTACAGATACAAGCCGTGTCCGGCTTCATCCTGCACCTTGGCCAGCAGCACCGCCTTGCGCCGCAGGCTCGGTGCCCGGGTGATCCAGTTGCCCTCCGGCTGCATGCCGATGACCTCGGAGTGGGCATGCTGGCTGATCTGCCGGATCATCGTGCGCCGGTACTTCTCCGGCATCCAGTCCTTGGGTTCAATTTTTTCGTCCCGGTCGATGCGGGCCTGGAATACGGGTTCGCGATCGTCCATGGGGGCGGTTGGGTTGTCTTGGGGCATTGGGGTACCTCGGTGGTGAACTCGATATGATACACAAATTATGGATTTGGAGAAATTTTTGTATCACATTGGATGTGGGGAACGCGCCCTTTGGGCGCTGGGGAACGCTTGCTTCGCAAGCTGGGAAACGGCCGCTAGGCGGCCTGGGGAACGCGCTTCGCGCTAGGGCCCGCCTGATAGGCAGACAAATCACCGGACGGAGGGGCTTTGCTTGAACAATTGCATTGAAACCGGGGTGGCCAGGGAGTGAGTCCCAGCGCGCAAAGCGCGCGTTCCCCAGGCCGCCTAGCGGCCGTTCCCCAGCGCCCGCAGGGCGCGTTCCCCAGGCTGCGCCAGCAGCCGTTCCCTACAAACTCAAACTCTCTCAATAACCAGCGCAATCCCCTGCCCAACCCCAATACACATCGTACAAAGCGCATACCTTCCCTGAGTTTGTTCAAGCTGATTCAGCGCCGTCGTCACCAGCCTGGCCCCGCTCATCCCCAGCGGATGCCCAATGGCAATGGCCCCGCCATTGGGATTGACGTGTTCGGCGTCGTCGGGGAGGCCCAGTTGTCGCAGGCAGGCCAGGGACTGGGCGGCGAAGGCTTCGTTGAGTTCGATGACGTCCATCTGGGTGATATCCAGGCCCAGCCGGGCCAGCAGTCGCTGGCTGGCGGGGACGGGGCCGATGCCCATGATGCGGGGCTCGACGCCGGCGGTGGCTGTGCCCAGCACCCTGGCCCGGGGCGTCAGGCCTTCCCGGGCCGCTGCCTGCTCAGATGCCAGCAGCAGCGCGCAGGCGCCGTCGTTGACACCGGAGGCATTGCCTGCGGTGATGGTGCCGGGCTGCCGGAACGGGGTTTTCAGGCCGGACAGGGCCTCGGCAGTGGTGTCGGGTCTCGGGTGTTCGTCGCGATCGACGATGAGGGGCTCGGCTTTTCTACGGGGCACTGATACGGGCACGATTTCGGACTGGAAAAAGCCCGCTTCCGCCGCCCTGGCGAAACGCTGCTGGCTTTCCAGGGCGAATTGATCCTGGTCGGCCCGGGGAATGGCAAACTCCTCGGCCACGTTTTCCGCGGTCTCCGGCATGGAGTCGATGCCGTACTGCTCTTTCATCAGCCGGTTGACGAAGCGCCAGCCGATGGTGGTATCGAACATCTCCTGGTTGCGGGCGAATCCGCCCTGAGCCTTGCTCAGCACGTACGGTGCCCGGGACATGGATTCCACCCCGCCTGCAATCATCAGCTCCGCCTCGCCGGCACGAATGGCCCGGGCCGCCTGGCCTACGGCGTCCATGCCGGAGCCGCACAGCCGGTTCAGCGTCACGCCGGGGACATTGGCCGGCATTCCGGCCAGCAGCAGTGCCATGCGGGCGACGTTGCGATTGTCCTCGCCGGCCTGGTTGGCGCAGCCCATGATCACATCCTCCACCCGGGACAGGTCCGCCGAAGGACTGCGCTCGGCCAGGGCCTTGAGCGGCAGCGCCGCCAGATCATCGGGGCGGATGGTAGACAGGCCGCCGCCGTAGCGGCCAATCGGGGTTCTAATTGCGTCACAAATGAATGCTTCAGTCATGCTGGTCGGATCCTTGCGTGGTTCCCGCAACGGTTGCTCGATTCAAGCCGCCGGTCGTCCGGGCTGGTCCCATTTATGATACGCTTTTTTCCTTCCCTCGCCGATTTTTGTATCATTTTGGGCTCGCTACTGGCGGGGCAGCGGCCTCGCGGGCATCACTTCCGGGGAAACAGCAGATGAAACTGAAAAGCTACGTGGGCGGCCAGTGGGTCGAAGGACAGTCCGACGGGGTGGAGCTGTTCCACGCTGTGACCGGCGAAAGCGTCGCCAGGGTATCGTCCGACGGCATCAACTTTGCGGACGTCCTGGATTACGGCCGTCAGGTCGGCGGGCCGGCACTGCGAGCCATGACGCTGCACGATCGGGCCTACGCCCTGAAGGCCCTGGCGCTGCACCTGCTGGAGCACAAGGAAAGGTTTTATGACATCTCGGCCTGGACCGGCGCCACCCGTGCCGACGGCTGGGTGGACATCGAGGGCGGCATCGGCACGCTGTTTGCGTATTCGGGCGTGGTGCGGCGTGAATTTCCCAACGAGACCTTCGCCGTGGAAGGCGATACCGAGATGCTGTCGAAAGGCGGGTCGTTTGTGGGCCGGCACATCCTGACCCCGCGGCGGGGCGTGGCTTTCCATATCAACGCGTTCAACTTTCCCTGCTGGGGTATGCTGGAAAAGATCGCCCCGAGCCTGGCTGCCGGCATGCCGGTAGTGGTCAAGCCGGCGACCGCTACGGCCTACCTGACCGAGGCCATGGTGCAGGAGATCATCGGGTCGGGCATCTTCCCCGAGGGTTCCATCCAGCTGATCTGCGGAAGCACCGGCGACAGCCTGGACCATCTGAACGAGCAGGACGTGGTGACCTTCACCGGCTCCGCTGCCACGGGCCGCAAGCTCAAGGCTCACCCCAACATCATTGGCAGCTCGATCCCCTTTAACATGGAGGCGGACTCCCTGAATTGCTGCATTCTGGGCTCCACGGCACAGCCGGGCTCTGAGGAATTTGACCTGTTCGTGAAGGAAGTGGCCCGGGAGATGACCGTCAAGGCCGGCCAGAAATGTACTGCCATCCGTCGCGCCATCGTGCCGGCAGACCGCCTGGAGGCCGTGGCCGCGGCGCTGTCCCGGCGGCTGGACCAGGCCGTGCTGGGCGATCCGGCGCTGGAGCAGGTGCGCATGGGCCCCCTGGTGGGCCGCGACCAGGTGGCGGACGTCTGGTCAGCGGTGGATGCCCTGAGGGCGGAATGCGAAGTTGTGTACGGCGGTGACCCGGAGCAGTTCGACGTGGTCGGCGGAGATCGGGACCGGGGCGCGTTTTTCCCCGCCACCCTGCTGCAGTGCCCGGATCCCATGGCGGTGACCGAAGGCCCCCACGCCATCGAGGCATTTGGCCCGGTCAGCACCCTGATGCCCTATTCCAGTCTGGATGAGGCAGTGGAACTGGCCGGCCGTGGCCGCGGCTCGCTGGTGGGGTCGGTTTTCACTTACGACAACGATGAGGCCCGGGAGCTGATCCTGGGTTCGGCGGCTTTCCACGGCCGCATGCTGGTGATCAACCGGGACTGCGCCCGTGAATCCACCGGCCACGGCTCACCGCTGCCCAACCTGGTCCATGGCGGCCCGGGTCGCGCCGGCGGTGGTGAGGAGTTGGGTGGCGCCCGGGCTGTCAAGCATTACATGCAGCGCACTGCGGTGCAGGGTTCTCCTACGACCATTATGAAAATCACCAATGAGTACACGCCGGGCGCGGCGGAGTACTCCGACGACGTACACCCCTTCCGCAAGCACTTCGAGGACCTCAAGATCGGGGAGACCCTGGTTACCCACCGGCGCACGGTGACCGAAGCCGACATCGTCAACTTCGGCTGCGTGTCCGGGGATCATTTTTATGCTCACTTCGACGAACTGGCCGCCGCCGAGTCACCGATTTTCGGCAAGCGGGTGGCCCACGGCTATTTCATTATCTCGGCGGCCGCCGGCATGTTTGTGGACCCGGCCCCCGGTCCGGTGCTGGCCAACTACGGCCTGGAAAACCTGCGCTTCATCGAGCCGGTGGGTATTGGCGACACCATCCAGGTCCGGATCACCGTCAAGCAGAAGATCAAGAAGCAGAAGCGCGAGCCCGATGACCAGCCCCAGGGCGTGGTGCGCTGGGCCATTCAGGTCACCAACCAGAACGACGAAGCCGTGGCGCTCTACGACATCATGACCCTGGTGCTGCGCCGCGAAGACGACTGACAGTGGGCCATACGACCCACTAGCCGCGATGGCGGTGGGCGATCTCCGCCAGCGCCTGGCGGCGCCAGTCCGGACCGAACCAGCGGCCGTCCACCATCACGCCGTGCACCGCCCGGGTGTTGCTGATGTCGTCCAGCGGGTTGGCGTCCAGCAGCACCAGGTCAGCGTCAAATCCGGCCCGCACCTGGCCACGTTGATTCTCCAGGCCGAGGTATTTGGCCACCTGGGTCGTGCCCGTAGACAGCGCTTCGAAGTTGGTCAGCCCCGCCTCTACGTACAGCGCCAGTTCCCGGTGCATCGAAAACCCCGGCACCTGGAACACCTGGGGCGCGTCGGAGCCCAGCAGCAACCCAACCCCGGCATCGTTGAGGGCCTTGATCATCTTCAGACGAACCGCGAGAAATGACTGGATGGTGTCAACATCGTAAGCTGGGTTGCCGGTGAAGTTGGCGACACTTTGCTGCCACTGCCTGCGGGTTCCCGGAGACACGAAAGCCATGGCTTCCTCGGCCAGCACCTGCTCCGTGGGGGTCAGTCCGGCGAAGCGGTGCATCAGTGATTCAGTGGGGACCACCCAGGTGCCCTGGTCCTTGAGGGCGGCCACCAGCTTTTCCATCTGTTGCTCATTGACATAAGGCGCCTGCAGGAAGCCAAAAAAGCCAGCCGGAATGCCGTCGATATCTGCGCCGGGGTCCACGCTCGCCTGGATGAACCCGTCCAGATGGTCGATGCAGGTCTGCCCGGATTCGATGGTGCGCCAGGCGCCGACGTCAGCCGAAACATGGCCTGCGTAGGGCATCTCCAGGCGGTTGGCTTCCGCTGCGATGGCGTCAAATTCCGCCAGGCTCAGGCCCGGGTGCAGCTTGAGGTGGTCGTAGCCGGCTGCGTGCTGGTCTCGCACCATCTGCGCGGCCTGTTCCGCCGACGACACCGAGTTGCCGTTCAGCGAAGGCCCGGAGGTGTAAAGCCGGGGTCCCGGCATTTCGCCGGTGGCCAGCCGTTCCCTCAACTTCAGGTGCCCGGGCTGTCCCAGCATGCCCCGGGCGGTGGTGATGCCCTGGGTCAGGTACAGCGTGAGCACCTCCTGCATGGCATCCGGATTGGTGGGTGGGGGCACGTGGGCGTGCATTTCGGCCAGGCCTGGAAGCAGGAACTTGCCGCTGCCGTCGATTACCGTGGCGCCTTCGGGCACCTCAATCTGGTCGATGGGCCCCACGGCCTGGATTTTTCCACCGGCAATCACCACGGCCTGGTTCTCCTGGGTGCCGGGTGCAGACATGCTGATCACGTTCACCGGCCTGATCACGATGCTCCCGGCCGCGACGGCAGAAGTGATCATGCTAAGCACAATGGCGCTCATGGCTCTAATCCAGTTCATCGTGATGATCTCCTCGGGTTTGCCGCTGATGTTACAGCGTCAGGTGATACAGGTTGATGTCCTTATTGTCACCGTCCATGCGGATCTGGCGTACAAAGGCGAAACCAAGCTTTTCCAGTACCCGGATGGAGCCGGCGTTGATCGGATCGGTAATGCCGAGCAGTTCGGGAATGTCCGGTCTTGTTCGCGCCTGGTCGACGGCGGCCCGGGCGGACTCGGTGGCGTAGCCCTGGCCCCAGAACTCCGGAAACAGGGCAAACCCGACGTCCGGATGCTCCAGGGTGTCGCGCTTCACCAGTCCGCTGATGCCGATGGCAGCGCCCGAATCGCGCAGCACCACCTTGTACAGTCCAAAGCCGTGGTTCCGGTAGCTGTGGACTGGCCCGGATTCAATGTAGCTGACGGCCTGGGTTTCGTCGCGCACCCCCCTGTCACCGATCATCTCGAGAAAGGACGGTTCGTTCAGCAGGCGGCAAATGAACTCCGTGTCGGTATCCGGGCTAAGCTCCGACAATACCAGGCGCCCGGTTTCAAGGGTGACTACGGGCCACTCATTCTCCATTCTGATTCTCCAGGTAGGATTTAAGGGCCGATGCGTTGTTGAGCCGGGTTTCGGAGGAGCTGTAAACCAGGGTGATCGGGCCGCCCGCCAGCAGTTTCTTCAGGTGCGCCACCGATTCAGCATTATTGTCCAGTTCCTCGTAGTACCGCCGACGAAACTCCGGCCACTTTTGTGCATCGTGCCGATACCACTGGCGCAACGCCTTGGTAGGCGCAATCTCCCTCAGCCACAGATCGATGTCGGCCTTTTGTCGGGTCATGCCGCGGGGCCATATCCCGTCCACCAGGACGCGGTACCCGTCATCGGCGGTTCTGGGCAGATAAACGCGCTTGGTCCTGATCAAGGCCATTGAATTAGAATGCGCTATCCATTGCTGCAGGTGAAGCCATGCTGGTTGAACAGATCTGGACCGGGAACGCCTATCGTAACTTCAATTACCTGATTGCCTGCCCCGAGACCGGCGAGGCCCTGGCGGTGGACCCGCTGGACCATCGCAAATGCCTGGCGGCAGCGGAACGACGCGGCTGGCAGATCACCCAGATACTGAATACCCATGAGCATGGGGATCATACGGGGGGCAACCGGCCGATGAAAGCGGCCACCGGTGCCCGCATCCTGGCCCATGCCAACGCCGGGTCCCGGATCCCCGAAATGGACCAGGGCCTGCAGGCCGGCGACCTGGTGCAGGTCGGCAGGACCGTGACCCTGCGCGCCCTGGATACGCCGGGGCACACCATGAGCCACATCTGCCTGCTGTCCGAAACCGATCAGCCCGGTCTGTTCTGCGGCGACACCCTGTTCAACGCCGGCGCGGGCAACTGCCACAACGGCGGCCACCCCGATGAGTTGTACCAGACGTTTGTTGAGCAGCTGGACAGGCTGCCGGAGCACACGCTGATCTATCCCGGTCATGACTACATCGTCAACAACCTGGGCTTCACCCTGGATCGGGAGCCCGACAACCAGCGGGCGGAGCAACTGATGCAGCAGCTGGAAGGCCAGGACCCCGACCAGGCTTTGGTGACCACCCTGGCGCTGGAGCGGGAAATAAACACTTTTTTCCGGCTGCGCAGCCCCACGGTGATTGCCCGTCTGCAGCAGGAGTTCAGCGATCTGCCAGCAGACCCCACGCCCCGGGAGGTGTTCCTGAAGCTGCGCGAGTTACGCAACAGCTGGTAGCGTTTCAGTCGATAAACCGCATCAGCCCTTCCTGGGCCAGGGAGCAGACCAGGGTGCCGTCGCGGCGGAAGATCTGGCCACGGGAGAGTCCCCGGGCGTCCACCGCGTTGGGGCTGTCATAGCTGTACAGCAGCCACTCGTCGATGCGGAACGGCCGGTGGAACCACATGGCGTGGTCCAGGCTGGCCATGATCAGGTTGTCCGAAAACACCGACTTGCCGTGGGGCAGCAGTGCCGTGGGCAGCAGGCCGAAGTCCGAGGCATAGGCCAGCATGGCCCGGTGCAGGTGCTCGTCGTCGGGCAGCTGGCCGTCGGCCCGAAACCACAGCTGCCGGCGCGGCTCCTGGGCCACCGGGTGCTGGTAGTCGGTGGGCTGGACCCAGCGAAACTCGAACGGCCGGTGGTCCACCAGCAGGCGCCGGATTTTTTCCGGCATGCCAGAGCCTTCGGGTCCTTCGAAGTGGCCGGTGGTCAGGGACTCGGGATCGGGCACCTCCGGCATGGTGGACTGGTGTTCCAAACCGGTTTCAGCCTTCTGGAAAGACGCCGCCATGTTGAAAATGGGACGGCCATGCTGGATCGCCACTACCCGGCGGTTGGAGAAGCTGCCGCCGTCGCGCTGCCGGTCCACCTCGTACACGATGGGCGCCTGCATGTCCCCCCGGCGCAGAAAGTACGCATGCAGCGAGTGGACGCAGCGGTCGTCCACCGTCTGGTTGGCCGCCGACAGGGCCTGGCCCAGCACCTGGCCGCCGAACACCTGCCGGCTGCCGATATCGCGGCTTTCCCCACGAAACAGGTTGTCCTCCAGCCGCTCCAGCTTGAGCAGATGGATCAGGTCGTCAAGTGGGTCTTCCAGGGGCCGGCTGGGCTTCACAGGCGTTCCTCGGTGTCCGGTACCGGCGTTCGTTCCAGCACCTGGCCAAAGAAAAGTGCGTTGAAGTAGAGCCGGTTGGTGCCAAACCAGAAGCCGCGGAAATTCGGGTTGTCCGCCAGGCGGATCACGCTGCCGGCGCCAACCCGGGAGGCGATCACGGCCGCGCTGCCGGCGAGTTGACGGGTCCGCTCCTCGCCCAGGTAACCGGAGATCAGAGGTTCATCGGTGTAGCGCAGGGGCGATTCGTAGGGGTTGTCGGACGGCGCCAGGAAAGTGGTGCCGTTACGGAATACTGACAGCTCGCTGCGGCGATATCCGTAGGCCATGGGGTGGGTGGTATCGACGGTGGCGCGGACGATGGCGCCGCCGATGACCGTCCTGCTGAAGTCGTCATCGTGGTCAGCGTACGCCCGGGGTGCTTTCGGCTCGTCCTTCTCTTTGTCCTTGTCTTCGTCTTTTTCGTCCTTTTTGTCTGACACGTGCAGGCCCTGTTTGGTGGCCCAGCCAGCGGCGCGTTTGCTGGCCACCAGGATACCGCCCCGCTTGATCCACCCGCGGATCTTGGCCACCACCGGCTCACCCAGGCGCTTGTAGTTACCGTTGACCATCAGCAGGTGAGTGTAGGGCTCCAGGTCCACCTCATCGAGACGATGGGTGTCCAGCATCACCAGGGGCAGCTCCACCCGCTGGTCCAACAGGTGCCACACCTCGCCGGCTTCCGTCGGTGACACGCCCCGGCCCACCACCAGGGCAGGACGCACGGGCTTCAGCGGCGGCAGCCGGGGAGAGCCCAGGTCCGGACCGGCGTTGGCCAGGCCGCTGGTGATGGCAACGGCCGGCAGGCCGGACCTCTCGATGATGTCGGCAGCAGCGCTGCCATTGCTTTTCACGGGCACGATCAGCGCGCCCCGCTGGAAGCGACGCTCACCCTCGGCGGTTCTGGCCGTCAGGTTGTCGGTGGCGACCCGGACCTGGACCTCCGCGGCCTGCAGCTGTGCCAGCAGTCGCGGCGCGTAGTAGTGGTCCCAGTCGATACCGTAAGCCACCGCGCCGTCCGGCAATTCCGGGCCATTGGGCTCTGGCCAGCCGGCGTAGGGCTCACCCCGGTTGCGGCCCTCCCTGCCCAGGGCGGTAAAAGGCAGGTCGAATGACCGTGCCAGGTTCCAGGCGGACACGTCGTAGAAGGTGGTGTCTTCGAACACCGTGCGGTCTTCGAACAGGCTCTTGAGCAGACGGTAGTTGCGCTGCCGGGTGGGCACCAGCAGTGCGCTGCCCGGACGAAACTCGCCGTCGTCGTTGCTGATTGGCCGGGCCAGCTCAAAAATTTCGATCTCGTGCTGCAGCAGCCGGTCGGCCAGTTCCCGGGTACGTGCCGGATCCCTTGGGTCGCCGAAAACGTAGGCCTGGACCGGGTCGCGGCTGGCCAGCTCAGCGGTTTCCCGGGCGAAGCGGCGGCCATAGTCCAGCAGTTCGTCACGCAGTTCGGTGGCGCCGGTCAGGGTGGAGAAGGATGTGGTCAGCTGGTTGCGCACGGCGGTGGAAAAGGGAATCTCTCCATAGTCCGTTGCCATCAGGTGACCGCGTACGCTGCCCTGCTCGAACAGGATGCCGATGCTGCCCAGGGCGTCGGGATAGGTTGAACCCTTGCCGTAGTAGAAATCGTCGAAGCGCTCCTTGGTGAAGTAGGTCTGGCCGATGGCGTCCAGATACCGGGCGTGGTACTCGGCCAGCCGCGCGGTGATGTCGGCGTTCTCCATGGGCGTCAGGGGGTTCTTCCGGGTGGGCACGCCGGGCTGGAAGAAGTAGGTGGAGTCACTGCCCATCTCGTGGAAGTCGGTAATCACGTGGGGTCGCCAGTGGTGCTGGAACTTCACCCGTGCCCGGGACTCCGGATGGACCAGCAGGGCCCAGTCGCGGTTCAGGTCGAACCAGTAGTGGTTGAACCGACCGCCCGGCCAGGTCTCCTGATGCTCACGATTGGCCCGGTCGGCTACAGGCCGCTTGCTGCGATTGCTGTTGACCCAGTGCGCGAAACGGCCCATGCCGTCGGGGTTCAGGGACGGATCCAGCAGGATGACCGTGTTTTCGAGTTTTTCCGCCAGGGCCGGATCCCGGGAGGCCGCCAGGTGATAGGCGAACAGCAGAGAAGCGTTAGAGCCGCTGGCCTCGTTGCCGTGAATGCTGTAGCCAAACCACAACACCAGGGGCCCGGGCCGGTCGGAGTTGCCCCGGGTGTAGGACAGGTGCCGCTGGCGGAGATCCTCCAACTGGTCAAAATTCTCCGGCGCCGTGATGGTCACGGTAATCTTGGGTCGCAGCTCGTGGGTACGGCCGTTGAACTCGAGTGTCACCCGGTCCGAGGACGCTGCCAGACGCTCCATGTAGTAGACCAACTGGTCGTGACGCACGTGCCATTCACCAACCTGGAAACCCAGTACCGACTCGGGGGTGGGGATGGACGGATCGTAATCCTGGTCCGTGGGCAGGTAGTTGAAATCCGCTGCCTGCAGCGTGGCGGAGGCAAACCAGAATGAAACAAATGCAAGCAGTCGCATGAGAAATCCTTTGATCAGGGGGTGCACATTGTGGAAAGTCGTCGCGCCGATGACAAGCTGGCTCAAGCATACCCGGGTCGGTTGAAACTAAATGTCGACGCCACGGGGTCGACAATAATGACAAACCAATAGCACTATTGGCGGTCCGGCCGGTAGATCAGACTTGCGCTGACCTGACGCCAGCCCCATTAACCTGAGCAATGTCACGCACCCACGGAAAATTCCCGGCCCTGATCCTGGCGGCACTGAGTACAGCTGCTTTCGCGCGGGACATTCCTTATCGGAATGCAGACTTCCAGGTCGACGGCGTGCTCAACGAAGCGGCATGGTCGGAAGCGCTGACCATACCCCTGACCGTGGAGACCTTTCCAGGAGAGAACACCCCGGCGCCCGTGGCCACCGAGGTCCTGCTGCTGGACACGGGCCGTGAGCTGATGGTGGGGTTCGTGGCTGCGGACCCGGACCCGGGTGCCATACGCGCTTTCCTGCGCGACCGGGACTCGGCCTATCGCGACGATTTTGTCGGCGTGGTGCTGGATACGTTCAACGACCAGCGAAGGGCCCTGCAGTTCTTCGCCAACCCCTTCGGCGCCCAGATGGACAGCATCAAGGACGACGTCAACGGATTTGAGGATGACAGCTGGGACGCACTGTGGGATTCGGCCGGCCGCATCACTGATGGCGGCTACCAGGTCGAGATGGCTATTCCCTATTCGGCCCTGCCGCTGCCGGCGGTGGATGGCGTAAAGACCTGGGGGCTGGACCTGGTTCGGTTTTATCCCCGGGATTACTCCTACCGGTTTTCCAACAACCCCAGGGATCGGGACGTGGACTGTAATCTGTGCCAGCTGGCCAAAGTGCGGGGGTTTGCCCGGGCCGAAGCCGGGTCGAACCTGGAAATCACCCCCACCCTGACGGCAACCAGTTCCGACATTCGTGATGACCTCACCGGTCCGCTGGAGTCCGGCAGTTTCGACTTTGAGCCGGGGGTGGATCTCAGCTGGGGAGTCACGCCCAACATGACTCTCAATGCCACCCTCAATCCGGATTTCTCCCAGGTGGAAGCGGATTCCGCGCAGCTCAACGTCAACAACAACTTCGCCCTGTTTTTCGAAGAGAAACGCCCGTTCTTCCTGGAGGACCTGGACTACTTCAAGAGCCCCATCAACGTCATCTACACCCGCAACGTGGTTGATCCGGACTTTGGCATCCGGTTGACCGGCAAGGAGGGGCCCAATGCCTTCGGCATGTTTGCGGCCCGTGACACTGTGACCAGTTTCATCCTGCCCGGCGCCCTGGAGTCCGATCTGGCCAGCCTGGACCAGGAAAGCGACAACGCCGTTTTTCGCTACCGCCGAGACCTTCCCGGAAACTCCACCGTGGGCACCATGCTGTCCATGCGCCGTGGCAACGGCTATCACAACACCGTGGGCGGCATTGACGGGCGCATCCGCCTTTCCGAGTCGGATCGACTGGATTTCCAGTACCTGGCCTCGGATTCCGAGAACCCCGAGGAGCTGGTGACGGAGTTCGGCCTCTCCCCGGAGCAGTCCGGCGACGCCCTGCGGATTCTGTACGTTCACGACGAAAGGGACTGGTTTGCGCTGGCCCGCTACGAAAACCTGGCCCGGGATTTCCGAGCCGACCTGGGGTTTGTGTCCCAGGTGGACTTCGATCGAACCGTGGCCGGCGCAGGATACCGCTGGTACGGGGGCCAGGATGACTGGTGGAACCAGCTGGTGCTGGAGAGCGACTGGGACATCCAGCACGACCAGTCAGGACGGGTGCTGGAGAAAGAGTGGGAAGCGAAGGTGACCCTGCAGGGGCCGCTGCAATCGTTTTACCGACTCACGGTTGGCACCCGCGAGCGGTTCTGGGAGGGCCAGCTGTTTCCAGAGGACTTCATCGGCTTTTTCGGAAAACTGGAGCCCCGATCAGGCATGCGGCTGGAGCTGTCGGCAAACTTCGGCGACCAGGTCGATTTCGCCAACAGCGTGCTGGGCGAGCGCACCCGCCTGAACCCTGAGATTGCACTCAATATCGGGCGGCACCTGTTCCTGGATCTGGAGCATACTTACCAGAAGCTGGACCGCGACGAGGGCAACATCTTCACCGCCAACCTGACGGACCTGCGCCTGTCCTACCAGTTCGATCTGAAACAGCGCCTGAAGCTCGCCCTGCAGTACCGGGACGTGGAGCGCAACCAGGCCCTGTACCTTGACCAGGTTGACGCCCGGACCCGGCAACTCAACGCCCAGCTGATTTACTCCTACAAGGTCAATCCGCGCACCGTGCTGTTCGCCGGCTACTCCGAAAGCGGACTGGAAGATGATGAGGTGGTGGACCTGGTGACCACCAGCCGGACGTTGTTCTTCAAGTTGGGGTATGCCTGGGAGGCATAGTTGATCCCCAAGATCGCACCTCCCGAAGTGGGCATCGCTTGGCGCATTCGGATAATGCAGGCCTTGCTCGTAGACACATACTGCGACTTGGGGTCGTGATTGGAAAATGCGATTTCCCAATCACTCACGGCCTCTGGCCGTTGGCACATCCCTGTGCCAATGGGCTTCGTTGATTTTCTCCCGTCATCTCGGACTTGATGCGGGAGGATAGTTGATCCGCAAGATCGGACATCCGAAGTGGGCGATAGCAGGGCTCGGGGCCGCCAGAGGCCTTGCCGATAGTTGCTTACGCCGACTCGCGGTTGGGAACCGAAAACGCGGTTTCCGATTCCCTCACGGCCTCCGGCCGTTGGCACGAGATTGTTGCTCCGCAAGATCGGACATCCTGTCCGACTCGCGGGCGTGATTGGAAAATGCGATTTCCCAATCACTCACGGCCTGCGGCCGTTGGCACTTCCCTGTGCCAAAGGGCTTTGTTCATGCTTTTTTGGGGCCGGACTTCGTTCACATCTCCCGTCACCCAGGACTTCATTCGGCTGAACGCCGATTGAAGGAATTGATCCAGATTGATGGCCCCTGTTGCAGGTGAGACCTCTTGATTCTAGAGTGGGTTAGCGGCCGAGGAGACCATGGGCACCGAATACCAGATCAGCCAACCGGAAAACCATATCCGGGTCGAGATCTTTCCTACCATCACCTGGGACGGCATGCTTGATTGTTATCGGCGGCTGGAGCAGCTCTGCGCCGGCGAGCCGATACCGCGAATCTGGATTTTCCCCAATCCCATGCCGCCGGCGGTGGCGGCGGAGTTCAGCTTTGCCCGGATGCGGGAACTGACAGAGCAGGGGTTTGGAACCCGGGTGACAGGTCCAGCGGCCATTGTGGCCGAGAATGATTTTTTCTTCGGCAAGACCCGCCAGCAGCTCAGCTTGCATCCCGAAACCGCCGACCGGTTTGGGGTGTTCCGGACCGAGTCGGATGCG